>Ga0075019_10002040_pt1 | contig 11485 bp, 13 predicted proteins | sample ColStrG_CSR_2013_FD_71473 | JGI IMG/M metagenome (GOLD analysis project Ga0075019, IMG submission 71473) | Freshwater sediment microbial communities in response to fracking from Pennsylvania, USA - Cold Stream Run_MetaG_CSR_2013 | ecosystem: Environmental > Aquatic > Freshwater > Creek >...
CAAGAAAAGCTTCTGCAGCGGCTGGCAGCAGAAAAAGCGCTCTCTGAAGCCAAGCGAGAACAAAGAAAAAAGCAGGCCGCTGCACTTGCCGCCAAAGGGTTGGAAGATTTTCAAGCCAGTCGATTTGTTGAGGCCGAAAAAAACTTCCGAACCGCCGCTGAACTTGACCCGGAGAACTCCCAGTTCAATTACCAAAGAGGAGTGACGCTTTTCAAACTGAAGCGCTACACCGACTCCCTTGCAATTTTAGATTTGGCAAACGACCCATCCATCAACGGCGCCGAAAAACAATACTACCGTGGACTGAATCTTCTCCAGATCCACGATCTGGAACAGGCCTGGAAGGAATTCAGGGATGTCGTCACAAGCAAAGATCCTGACCTCGCTCCATCGGCCGCATTTTATATGGGCATTATTGACTTCCAACGCGAAAAATTTGATCAAGCGAAAAAAGAATTTGAATGGGTCATTGACCATTCGAAGGATCCGCAACTGGATCAACAATCGGACAACTACATTGGTAAGATTGCTGCCGCACAGGCCTTTTTGGATAAAAAATCCAAGCGCTGGACCACGTCACTCAATGGCGGCATCACCTATGATTCCAATATTCTGAATTTGGGAACCAACAATTCAGCCTCCAACTTGGCTGGTCTGCGAACTGTTTACTCCGCAACCGCTGAATACCGCCTCATCTATGAGGAAGCACGCGAGCTTGCCATCCAAGCTTCATTCAGCGACGTCTACTCGACCAACACCGGCTTGACCTCCAACTCATCATTTCGTGCAGTCGACCCCCAGCAAGGCTCTTTCTACCTCCCCTACCGCTGGCGTGGCCGAGCCTTCGGAACCGAAGGTCAATTCACCTTCAGTCCAGGTTATGAACAAATCAACATGGACCTTTTTTCAACGGGGACACGCTCCTCAATTGTGAATTCGTATGTGACTCGTCTGGATTGGACTTTTTTGGAAAATGAAAATCGCCTTGAAATCTACAGCGGAGAGCTGCGCCGAGATGTTTCATCCATTCCCGAAGCTTCCGCCGATAATTTTTCCGCCTACAAAGGCACTTTGAGCTGGAACAATACCTTTTTTCGTGACCGACGCAAAGAAACGGCCTGGCTGACCGAATCCTCGCTTGCCGTCAATTTGGCTGATGGTGCCAATCAGTCCTATGATCAAATCAATTTGGCCGGCGGCTACTCTTTCCCCTGGGGAGGGAAGGACGCCCTCCTCAATGCCAAGCTGGGCTTGAGTTATTCAACTTATCCGACCAACGCCTACAGTCGAAGCGACAATGCCATCGCAGCCTCAAGCGGTTGGCGCAAACTGCTCACGTCACACCTCTCAGCGATCACGGGTTTGACTTACTCCGTCGCAAATTCCACCCTGACAAGCTACGCTTACAGCAAATACACAGTCAGTGCGGCTCTCTCCTGGACCGGCGACTTCTAGGGCGGGCAGGAGTGCGCCCAGTCCTATCGGGAAATCATGATTCGCCACAGGGCTGCGCCCATCAAGAGAGTCGCAAAACCTAACATGTAAGCCGTCATTCGATTCACCCTGATCGCGACCTCGAGCTGATCGATGCGATTTTGCATCGCAAGCTTCTCGACCCCAAAGGACTCCTGCATTCGAGTTTCGAGAGCTTTGATTTTTTGCGTTGTTTCTTGCGCGGCCAGACCCGGATCGCGATGCAGAAAATAGGCTGGCGTCAGGCCTGGAATCTGTTGCTGCAAAGACAGATACCATTGAAGTGCCCGCCAGATGTGCGGAGGGGCCCCTTCTTTCTTCCAACGGCTCCAAGCCGAAGGGTCCACCAGAAGCAGCTGGCAGACCTTCCGGGCCGACAACCCGAGCTTCATGCGCACCTCTTCCAGACCACCGATCTGACGACGGATCACCTCAACATGAGCTTCATACTGCATCTTCTGACTGGTTTTTGAATTGAAGTTCAGTTCGGCTTCGGAAGCGAATTCAAGAGGTGACATGAACTCGGGAGTGTTTGTGTGATTTGCAACTTCCATATTGTGCCCCACTTTATTTTACGGTGTATTTCACATCGCTTTGGATTTGATTGCAACCCAACCAGATTTTTTTGGCAATTGAAATACTTGAAATCATTGGTGATTCATCCGACCAAGAGCCTGGGATGCGGAAATTTGAAATAAGCTACAGCTTTTAGTTATAATCTGTAGTACTAACTATATGTTTTTATATGATATTTTTCAATGTACGAAAGAGTATAGATTTGCGGCACGCCGAGTTATTGAATTTGATGCTGTGCATTTATTAAGAATACTTTTCGAACCTGATTTGGAAATGCAAGACTCTACCAATGGCTGGGACTCGATATTCACTCAACAACAGCAAATTTCTTTTACCACCCGAGTCTGCCAAGCTGCGTCAATTAATCCATGATTATCGCCTGCAAGACACCCGCAACTGTCTCTTGATCGATCTTGCATTGCGCACTGGGGCTCGCGCTCAAGAGCTTCTCAATTTGACGGCCGCCGATTTGAACACCTTTGACCAAAGTGTTTTGATTCAAGGAATAAAAGGCTCAAACGATCGAGAAATCCCGCTTGCTCCAGGCTTTTTTCAGGAGCTTGTTTCGTGGTCCCAAAAAAGCGGACAGGCGAGAATCTTTTCGATTTCGTATGAACGCCTCGTGCAGATTTGGCAGATTTATCGCCCCGTGCCTAAAAAGTTTCACAGCTTGCGGCACACATTCGCAATTGAGCTTTTTCAGAGGACAAAGGACCTGCGCTTGGTTCAGGTTGCGCTGGGCCACCGAAATATACAAAACACGATGATTTATGCCGATTACATTTATTCAAAGCAGGAGTTGCGTCGACTGCTTACTTGATGTCTTTCAGCTCTTGCGACAATCGACGAAAATTTTGGCGGCCCTGGTCTCTTCGGCGTGTAACCGACTCCACCGAACCATCGCCTGAATCCACGGCAACATTTTCAACAGATCCATGGCCCAAAACCGCTTCGCCAACTTTGTTAAAGTTGGGTTTGGCGGTTTCACGAGCTTCACGGGTGTTGAGCTCTTTTTCCAAATCATGGCGCAATTGCTGTTGCGTGCTTTCGTTTTCTTGAATCAGGGTGTTGAAATCATCTGAAGTTGGCTTCGCCAGCGCCAGTGTTCCGTATTGTAAAATCCCAAAGGCCAAGACGCCTGCCATAACAGTTCCGAAAGACAGTCGAGAACCGGAATTCAATTTGCTTGTGAAGGGCTGCTTTTTCATTTGCTCTCCTCTCTTTCGTTACCTTTTTACAGAGCAAAGGCCGTGCCTTCATTTTCAGATGGGATTTCAAGGCTTTATAGAGGCCTCTGTGTCTAAAGTTTTGACACCTGTAGCAGATTTTATTACACCCCTGGAAGAATGTCGAAGTCACTGCTCTTTGGAACGCAAATTCAGGTGTCCGCAATTTCACGCCCGACCACCAAATGGCACCGGGTTTTGGCACAGGAGTGCTTGAAATTCTCTCAAATCGACAGGCGCGGTCAGCAGTGGTCAAAGAGCAATTACCCCGGAGGCTTCACCTCCTATGGCTCGCTGACCAACCTCTTCGAATTGAGCCCTTATTTTGCGGATCTTCGCAAAAAGTTGGAACGGGCGGCGCGGCTCTTTGCCGGCAAATTGGAGTGGGACATTCGCCCGCAAAACCTGCAGCTGAATTCTATGTGGATCAATATCATGCCCCAGGGGACGCAGCACAGTCTTCACCTTCACCCCCATTCGGCACTTTCAGGCACCTACTATGTCAACGTCCCGCCCAAGGCCTCGGCCATCCGATTTGAAGACCCCCGGCTGAGCCTTTTCATGGCCACACCTGCTCGCAAGCCCAAGGCTCGACCTGAGAACCGGTGGTTTTATGAGGTTCAGCCGAAAGAGGGCCAGGCCATTTTTTTTGAAAGTTGGCTGCGCCACGAAGTTCCCAAAAATCAAAGTGAAAAACCCCGGATCAGTGTCAGTTTCAATTTGGACTGGAGATAAATATGCAGATTCGCCTCAATGAAATTCCCCAAGATGGCAGCACCTGGAATTTTGATCAAAATCACGCCGAGATGCGCGAATGCCTGACGGATCTGATTTCAAACCAACCTTTTACGGCGACACTTTTGATTCAGCCCCTTGGGCAGACCGGGACCTATCAAATCACAGGTGGAGTGCAAACGCAGCTGGGCGAACAGTGCTCACGTTGTGGCGATGACTTCCCTCTGCTCGTCAACGAAAAGTTTTCGCACCTCCTGGTCCCGGCGCTCGGACTTGAACGCGATGACAAAATGGTCAAAGCGAACCATTACACCGAGCTGAACGAGTCGGGACCCGAGGCTATTGAATTTCGCGGGCAGGTTTTCTCGGCTGGCGACTTTTTTCACGAACTGATTGCCCTGGCAGAGCCCCTCATTCCCGCGCCGGCTCTGACTGCGGAAGGCAAATGCACCGTTTGTAAAATTGATGTGCAAAATCAGACATTTCACTATGATGAGACCGCAAGCCTGAAGGAGCACCCTTTTGCGGGGCTCAAGAATATCAAGCTGAATTGATGTCTTCGCAAGCATTGGAATTAAAATGTTTGCTTTCTGCCAGCCATATCAGCTAAGGTCTGCGCCTTAACATTGAAAAACTCGACACGAGGTTGTTATGCCTACACCAAAGAAGAAAACGTCCCGCTCACGCCGCGATATGCGCCGCAGTCATGATGGCCTTGAATTGCCAGCTGTTGCCGTCGACAAAAAGACCAAAGAACTTGTTCGCCCACACCGTGCTAGCCTTGGTTCTGATGGTGCTTACTATTACAAAGGAAAGCAAATCAGCCAGGCTGCGAAATAACGGACGATCATTCAATGTATCGTTCCCGTGTGTCCGGCTGTGGCTCCTACTTACCTGAAAAAGTACTGTCCAACGCTGATCTGGAAAAGCTGGTTGATACGAGTGACCAGTGGATTCGCGAAAGAACTGGCATGGAGCGCCGCCACATCGCTGCGTCCAACGAATGCACTTCAGATCTGGGCCTTGTGGCCGCTCAACGGGCACTCACAGCGGCCGGGCTTGAAGCTTCCGCACTTGATCTGATTATTTTCGCAACTGTCTCGCCCGATCAAATCATGCCTTCAACCGCTTGTGTTCTGCAGCAGAAACTGGGTTGCCCAGGCGTTCCTGCCTTCGATCTGTCTGCCGCCTGCTCAGGTTTTCTCTATGGCTTGAGTTTGGCAGATCAAGCTGTTCGCACAGGCTGGGCCAAAAATGTGTTGGTCGTCGGCGCCGAAGTCCTGCACAATTTTATCAACTACAAGGATCGGGAAACCTGCATTCTCTTCGGAGATGCCGCTGGGGCTTTTGTGCTCAGTCGTGCGGAAACAGACAGCACTGGACTTCTGCAAGATTCTTTTCTTCGCGCCGAGGGTGCACTTTCGGATCTCCTCGACATTCCCGGAGGCGGATCCAAACGCCCACCGAATCCAGAGTCCTTTAACCAAGGAGATCACTTTTTGCGCATGAAAGGTCGTGAGATCTTCAAGCATGCCGTGCGCGTAATGTCCTCCTCGTGTGAACTGATTTTGGAACGCAATAAAATCTCGATCCAAGACGTTGACTGGCTTGTTCCGCACCAGGCCAACAAGCGCATTATGGAAGCGGTGGCCGAGAAACTTGCATTTCCGCTAACAAAAGTCGTGAACGTGGTCCATGAAATGGGCAACACCTCGGCCGCGACAATTCCCGTGGCCTTTGATATGGCTGTCCAAGATGGACGCCTCAAACGCGGCGATCAGGTTCTGATGACGGCCTTCGGCGCTGGCCTCACGGCGGGCAGTCTTTTGTTGCGATATTGAAGTGGCGCTTTTGAAGGGAGTCTTATGGTGCTCGCGGTATATCCAGGACAAGGAAGCCAGCAACCTGGCATGGGTCGCTTTCTCTGGGACAATTTCAAAGAGGCTCGCGAAACCTATCAAGAGGCTTCTGACACTCTTGGCTTTGCCCTTGAGAAAATGTGCTTTGATGGTCCCGAGTCTGATCTTGTTCTCACTGAAAACACTCAGCCCGCTTTGAATGCAACTTCGGTCGCGACTGAAAGAGTGTTGCGCAGTCACTTCGGAGTGCAGATCTCAGTCGCGGCAGGCCACTCCATTGGCGAGTACGCCGCATTTGTCGGTGCCGGAGTTTTTTCATTCCCAGACTCCATTCGCGCCGTGCGAATTCGCGGCCAAGCCATGCAAGCAGCCGTTCCGAAGGGCGTTGGCGCGATGGCTGCGGTGATGGGACTTGAGCCTCAACAGATCGAAAACCTCTGCCATTTTGTTTCGAATTCTGGAAAATTCGGACAGGTCAGCCCCGCCAATTACAATGCTCCCGGCCAGATCGTGATCAGTGGTCACGCAACGGCCGTCACAGCCTTGGGACAGGTGGATCTGGCTGAGGTCTTTGGGCCTGACGCTCCGAAACGCATGAAGTTGATTCCTCTGCAGGTCTCTGCGCCTTTCCACTGTGCGCTGATGGCTCCAGCTGAGCAAAAAATGCGGGAAGTCCTGGGCGGCATCAAGTTCGCCGATGCTCAGTATCCCATTCTGCAAAACTTTACGGCTCAGGCCGAATCCCAAGCCGCAAGCTTGCGAGAAAACCTGATTCGCCAGGTTTCGGGATCCGTCCGGTGGCAGCAGAGCTTGGCCTTTGCGGCTGAACAAGGTTGGCTGCTAGCTGTTGAAATGGGTCATGGCAAGGTCCTGCAAGGCCTGCTGAAAAAGATTGATCCCCGTTTCGAAGTTTTGGGGACAAATTCTCTGGATGACCTCAAAGCTCTTGAACGGCGTTTGCATGCCAAAGGCGGATCACAATGAGTCAAACTCTCCTTGGAAAAAAAATTCTGGTCACCGGCGGAAGTCGCGGAATTGGCGCAGCGCTTGTCCGACACCTGGCGGAACAAGGCGCAACCGTCGCTTTCACTTACTCGTCACGTGCCGATGCGGCTGAAAAGGTTTTGCAAGAACTGCCAGGGCAAGGCCACTTCCATCTGGCGATGCAACTGACGGATGAGGCTTCGATCGATTCGGCCTGCGCAACAGTGCTGCAACGCTTCGGCGACATTGATGGCGTTGTCGCCAACGCAGGAGTCACAAAAGACGGTCTCCTTCTCCGTATGAAGACGGAAGACTTTGACACTGTCATCAACACCAATTTGCGCGGAAATTTTTTACTCACCCGCACCCTTTTGAAGCCGATGCTCAAGGCTCGTAAAGGCTCATTTGTTTACATCACCAGTGTCATTGGCCAAACTGGAAATGCGGGACAGGCCAACTATGCCGCAAGCAAAGCTGGTACAGAGGCCTTTGCAAAATCAGTTGCCTTGGAAGTCGCTTCACGAAACATTCGGGCCAACTGCGTAGCCCCTGGATTTATTTCAACAGAGATGACTGAAGTTCTTTCAGAGACTGTCCGAGCGCAAATTTTACAACAGATTCCGCTGGGTCGAATTGCCGATCCGACCGAGGTTGCGACTGCCGTTGCCTTCTTATTAAGCGATGGAGCAAAGTACATCACCGGGCAAACGCTGAGCGTAAATGGCGGCATGTATAGGGGTTGATTTTCTGGCAAATTTGCTACAAAACAATGACTCACTCTTTGCAAAGGCAAAACTATGACACCGGAGGTACGTGTGGGTCTCAATCCAAAAATTAAAGATATCGTCGTCGAACAGTTGGGTGTTGAGCCCGAGAAAGTCAAGGCAGAAGCCTCTTTCATCGATGACCTTGGCGCCGACAGCCTGGATATCGTTGAGCTTGTCATGGCGATGGAAGAAGAATTCGATCTTGAAATTCCCGATGAAGACGCAGAAAAATTGCGCACCGTTGGTGATGTTGCGACTTACCTTGAGAAAAAAGGCAAAGTTTAAGGTTCAAGATGACTCGATTCCACCGCACCAGCCCAGCACAGCCTCAACGTCGCGTCGTCGTGACTGGCGTGGGCGGCGTGACCCCATTGGGTCTGGACATGGAGACTTCGTGGCAGCAAGCCTTGAAGGGAACGAGCGGAATCGCGGCTATTACAAAGTTTGATGCAGCAGCAAAAGAGGGTGACAACTTCAAGTTGGGCACTCGCTTTGCTGGTGAGGTCAAAGGCTTTCAAATTGACCAGTATGTTCCGAAAAAAGAGCAGAAAAAACAGGACCTGTTCATCGCTTACTCCTTGGCCAGCGCACAAATGGCCTTGGCAAATGCCAAATTGACAGTGGATCCAAGTCTTGGTGAGCGCATGGGATGCATTATTGGCTCGGGCATGGGTGGACTCCCTGGTATCGAGGAGCAGCACCAGCGCCTTTTGACTCGTGGACAAGTCAGTCCCTTCTTTATCCCCATGTCGATCGCCAATTTGGCCTCAGGTCAAGTGTGCATTCGTCATGGCCTTCAAGGTGTGAACTACTCGGTCACATCTGCTTGTGCCAGCGGCGCAAACTCAATCGGCGAAGCCTACAACTATATTCGCTACGGGAAATTCGATGCGATGCTGGCCGGGGGATCTGAAAGCACGGTCTGCTCGATGGCGATGCACGGATTTTCCTCGATGCAAGCCCTCTCCACTCGCAATGAAGACCCCACAAAAGCCTCGCGCCCCTTCGATCAAGATCGTGATGGATTTGTTTTGGCGGAGGGTGCCACACTTCTGGTGATGGAGTCTTTGGAGCATGCTGAAAAGCGTGGCGCGCCGATTCTCTGCGAAGTGGTCGGTTACGGGGTTTCCAGTGATGCCTACCATATCACTGCGCCTGCCCCAGACGGTCGAGGAGCTGCTAGCGCCGTTGCGATGGCTCTTCGAGACGCCGAATTCAAAGCTGAAAATGTTCAATACGTGAATGCCCATGGGACAAGCACGCCAATGGGTGACCAACTGGAAAGCATGGCACTGGAAAAAGTATTCGGAGCGCACGCAAAAAATCTGTGGGTGTCTTCGACCAAAAGCATGACCGGTCATGCACTCGGTGCCGCAGGTGCGATTGAGGCCGCGTTTTGCGTCCTCGCACTGCGCGATCAGGCAGTCCCTCCGACCATCAATCTTGATAGGGTGGGCGAAGGTTGCAACCTTGATTATGTGCCCCACGAAGCCCGCTCGGGCCGCCTCAAAGCCGTTCTGAACAACTCTTTCGGCTTTGGCGGAACCAACGCCAGCCTGATTTTCAGTCAGCTGTGATTTCCATTTTTATTGCTTCAGATCATGCAGGAGTGGAACTGAAAACCGAACTCCTGCAGGAGTTCGCAAAGCCCCCAGCAATGAATCAGTACCAGGTGACAGACATGGGGCCCTTCTCGAAAGACTCGGTTGATTACCCAGATTATGCGGACTTGGTTTGTCGGCGACTCTCAGCGCTTGAGGTCGTGGCCGATCCTGACCAGGTGGCGCCTCTTGCCTTGCCAAACCAATTCGGCATCCTGATTTGCGGAAGTGGCCAGGGCATGTGTATGCGAGCCAATAAATTTCCTCATATTCGTGCCGCTTTGTGTTTTAGCATCGTGGTGGCGCACCTTGCACGTGAACACAACAATGCGAATATCCTTTGCCTGGGGTCTCGAACATTAGCTCCAGAATTGGTTTGGCCCATGACTCTTGAATTCCTGAAAACTCCCTTTGCAGGTGGTCGACACAGCCAAAGGGTTGGCAAAATTTCACGACCCGTGTGACACTTTCGAACATGACAGAAAATATCACTCCCCTTGGTGCCCTTTCGGAACAGGATCCAGAAGTCTATCGCTCCCTGATGAGTGAAACTGAAAGACAGAAGCTCGGTCTTGAGATGATCGCCTCAGAAAATTATGCCTCACAAGCCGTGATGCAGGCTCAGGGCAGCATTCTGACCAACAAATATGCCGAGGGCTATCCCGGCAAGCGGTATTATGGTGGCTGTCATTTCGTCGACGAAATCGAAACTCTAGCCATTGAACGGGCCAAAAAACTTTTCGGTTGTCAGTTTGCAAATGTCCAACCGCATGCGGGCTCACAAGCCAATATGGCGGTTTTCCTGGCCGCTCTCCAACCAGGCGACACGATTCTGGGCATGGATCTTTCCCACGGTGGACACTTGACCCATGGATCACCGGTCAACTTTTCTGGACTTCTTTTCAAAGCGGCGTCCTACAAGCTTGATCCCGAAACCGGACGATTGAACTACGATACAATTTACAAGACGGCTCAGGAAACCAAACCGAAGTTGTTGATCGCAGGCTATAGCGCATATCCGCGTGTCCTGGATTTCGCCAAGTTTCGCGAAATTGCCGACTCTGTGGGCGCTAAGCTCCTCGTGGATATGGCGCATTTTGCAGGACTGGTTGCCACTGGTGCGCATCCTTCCCCTTTTCCGGCGGCTGATTTTGTGACAACGACGACACACAAAACTTTGCGTGGCCCTCGTGGTGGATTGATTTTGACGAACTCGGAAGAGCTTGCCAAAAAGGTCAATTCGCGAATTTTCCCAGGCATTCAAGGCGGACCGCTTGAACACGTGATCGCGGCCAAGGCCGTTGCTTTCGGCGAAGCTCTCAGACCGGAATTTAAAACCTATATCGCACAGGTTGTGAAAAATGCGGCAACTCTGGCCGAAGCACTCAAGCAAGAAGGCTTCTCTTTAGTCACGGGTGGGACCGACAATCACCTGCTTTTGGTTGACCTGTCCAACACTGAAGTCACCGGAAAACTCGCCGAAACTTCCTTGGATGAGGCCGGAATCACGGTGAACAAGAACACTGTTCCCAACGAAAAGCGCAGTCCTTTTGTCACCAGTGGCGTGCGCATTGGAACCCCAGCTCTGACCACTCGAGGAATGAAAACCAAAGAGATGCAGACGATCGGCAAGTGGATCGCCGAAGTTTTGCGTCAACCTGAGAACCTCCAGCTGAAGTCCCAGATTCGCAGCCAAGTGGCTGATTTGTGTAAGCAATTTCCGATCTATTAACTCGTGCTCGCGAAGACCCACAAGAAGAAGACCCGCAAGAAAAAGTTTGACCAGGCAGGACTAACAGCCAGGCTGAACTGAAGACTTCTTCAGCTCTGGTTCAGAATTGGATAGACTCACGACTGATGGTTTTGCAAAGACTCACCCTTCTTGTCTTGGGATCAATCTGTGTCAGTTGTGCGACTCAGGAGCTTCCTGCGTTTCATCCAACGGCTGGTGCTACGACGTCAGACGCTGGCCAACCCGATGGGCAATCGACACCTCAGCCACCCACTGAGGTTGCCGCAAACGAAGCCGGCGATTCTCCTTCGCTTGACTGGCCAGTTGATGCAGCCAGGCTGACGCAAAAATACCGTCCCAGTCGTGACAAAAGACACCGGCGCGCCCATTACGGAATCGATTTGGCTTCGCAGAAAGGGACCTCAATCCTAGCTGCACATTCAGGTCGAGTGATCTATGTCGGCAAGTACTTCCATGGTTTTGGACGCATGATCTTGATTGAAGGCGATAAGCAAATCGCGACCCTCTATGC
>Ga0075019_10002045_pt1 | contig 11472 bp, 7 predicted proteins | sample ColStrG_CSR_2013_FD_71473 | JGI IMG/M metagenome (GOLD analysis project Ga0075019, IMG submission 71473) | Freshwater sediment microbial communities in response to fracking from Pennsylvania, USA - Cold Stream Run_MetaG_CSR_2013 | ecosystem: Environmental > Aquatic > Freshwater > Creek >...
TACCAGACGCACGTTGTGCCGATCATTGCAGACATCGATGCAGGCTTTGGCAATGCCGAGGCAACCTATCTGCTCGCCAAGAAGATGATCGAAGCGGGGGCGTGCGCGCTCCAGATCGAAAATCAGGTTTCGGATGAAAAGCAGTGCGGCCATCAGGACGGCAAGGTTACGGTGCCGCATGAGGACTTCCTCGCCAAGGTGCGCGCCTGCCGCTACGCCTTCCTTGAGCTGGGCGTTGAGGATGGCATCATCGTCACGCGCACCGATTCACTCGGCGCAGGACTCACCAAGCAAATCGCGGTCAGCAACGAACCCGGCGACTTGGGTGACCAATATAACAGCTTCCTCGATTGCGAGGAGATCGACCCAGCTACCGCGCGCAACGGTGATGTCATCCTCAACCGCGATGGCAAGCTGTTGCGCCCGAAGCGGCTGCCGAGCAACCTCTACCAGTTCCGCGCTGGCACGGGGGAAGACCGCTGCGTGCTCGATTGCATCGCATCGCTTCAGCACGGTGCTGACCTGCTCTGGATCGAGACCGAGAAGCCGCACATCGAGCAGATTGCCGGCATGGTGGATCGCATCCGCGCCGTCGTGCCCAATGCCAAGCTGGTGTATAACAATTCGCCGAGCTTCAACTGGACGCTCAACTTCCGCCAGCAGGTGTATGACGCAATGGTGGCCGAGGGGTTGGATGTCAGCGACTATGACCGCGCCGATCTTATGAACATCAAATATGATGAGACCGAGCTGGGCGAGGCCGCCGACAAGCGCATCCGCACCTTCCAGCGCGATGCTTCGAAGCGCGCGGGAATTTTCCACCACCTGATCACGCTGCCGACCTATCACACGGCAGCGCTCAGCACCGACAATCTCGCCAAGGAGTATTTCGGCGAAGCGGGGATGCTCGGTTATGTGAAGAATGTTCAGCGCGCGGAAATCCGTCAGGGCATCGCCTGCGTGCGGCACCAGAACATGTCAGGTTCTGACCTTGGTGATGACCATAAGGACTATTTCGCGGGCGAAGCAGCCTTGAAGGCAGGCGGCGTTCATAATACGATGAACCAGTTCAGCTAAGCTGCGTCGCCTTTGCGAGCAGAACGAAGCAATCCATCAAGTGGTAGAAAATATGGATTGCTTCGCCACTCTGTTCCTCGCAATGACGATTAAATTTGCGCCGCTATATTGAGGAGAAAGTTTATGACCGAACCTACCCGCTCGCGCGCCGTCTTCTCACCCGAAGATTTCGCGCTGCTCAAAACCGCCGTTGGCCATTACATGACGTTGCCTGAAGTGCAGGACAGCCCGGATTCGGTCAAATTTTCGAACCTCTATCACCGGCTTGGACGAATCGCACCGCCACCACGTCCTGCCGTTTAACACTTTCCTGGGGAGGAAAGGATGCCCGTCGGAGAAGCCCTCCGGCGGGCGTTTCTTAGTGCTTGAGCAGGATACACCCGCTGCTCGCCGCATGTTTGCTGAACCCCCAACTTCGCCACCCCGTTGCATCAACATGGAAGCGGCCATCGGCATTTACTGTCGGGCGCGCGGGATCAAAGTAAGCGCCTAGTCCCCAACCTGAACGCGGCCCCGCAATTCTCCAAGCGGTGCAGAGCTTCGAGAACGTCGTGCGCGCGTTCGGTTGATATGTGGCAACCAGATCAACCGCCGAAAACGACAGATGCCGACTGTGCGGCGCACCCGAGGCACAGATATTGAGCGATGGCGCGCGAAATACCGAACGCACCTCAACATCGCCAACGGCTGGGATCACGTGCGCTTTTACGATGCGTAGTGCGGGGACAAGATTATGCCAGAGGTTGCGCGGCGGCATCACGAACGCCTGCCCCCCGCACCGCGCCACATTGTTGACATCAGCACGCGCGAGTTCCCAGATCGGGACGACATCACCGACAGACTTTTCGCGAAGGTAAAGCGCGAACGCCGCAAACACTTTTGGGCGCTGCTTATCGGCCTTGAGCCACGCAGCGAAGGCGACCGAATCGTTACCAACTCGCAAGATAGTGTGCGTTCTGGTTGGCGGTGACAACATGGCCGAAGCGGGTATCGCGACGAACGCAAAGGCGAGCGTCGCGAATCCAACAGGCGCGGCTGACATTACCCCGCCTTCACCTGCGCGCGGAATTTGTGGAGCAACGGCTCCGTATAGCCGCTCGGCTGAGTGACGCCTTCAAACACCAGTGCACGCGCGGCTTGGTAAGCGATGCTGTCGGGCGTCAGCGGCTGATACAGCGGATCGCCCGCATTTTGCGCATCAACCTTCTGCGCCATCGCTGCAAAAGCCGCATCGACCTGTTCTGCTGTGCATATGCCGTGCAGCAGCCAGTTAGCGATATGCTGTGACGAAATGCGCAACGTGGCGCGATCTTCCATCAGGCCGATGTCGTGGATGTCGGGCACTTTCGAGCAGCCAATGCCTTGATCAATCCAACGCACGACATAGCCGAGAATCCCTTGTGCGTTATTCTCCAGCTCCTCGCGGATTTCCGCCTCTGACCAGTTCACGCCGTGCGCGAGTGGGATGGTGAGGAGCTTATCCAACCCCGGCGTGGGCGCGCTTGCCAATTCCGCGCGCCGCGCAAACACATCAACCTTATGATAGTGCATAGCGTGCAGCGTCGCGGCGGTGGGCGATGGCACCCACGCGGTGTTTGCGCCGCTCATGGGATGGCCGACCTTCTGCGCCATCATATCCGCCATCATATCGGGCGCGGCCCACATGCCCTTGCCGATTTGCGCTTTGCCGCTGAGGCCGCACGCGAGGCCAATCTGCACATTGCGCGCCTCATAAGCGGTGATCCAGTCGGACTTTTTCATCTCGCCCTTGCGAACCATCGCCCCGGCACGCATCGAGGTGTGCATCTCGTCCCCCGTGCGATCGAGGAAGCCAGTGTTGATGAACACGATGCGGTCGCGCACGGCATGAATGCACGCGGCGAGATTGGCTGAGGTGCGGCGCTCTTCATCCATGACGCCAACTTTTATCGTGTGGCGGGGGAGCGTCAGAATGTCCTCCACCGCATCAAACAGATCATTGGTGAAGGCGCATTCCCCCGGCCCGTGCATCTTCGGCTTGACGATGTAGATGCTGCCCGCGCGCGAGTTGCGGAGGGTGCCGAGGCCTTTGAGGTCATGCAGCGCACACAGCGAGGTAAACAGCGCATCGAGGATGCCCTCGGGTGCTTCTGACCCATCTGGCAGCAGCACGGCGGGGTTGGTCATCAGATGGCCGACATTGCGCACGAAGAGAAGGCTGCGGCCACTCAGTTTGAATGTCGTGCCATCAACCCACTCACGATCCCCCTCCAGTGCGCGAGTCATCGTCTTGCCGCCCTTTTGGAAGCTGGCGGTGAGATCGCCGCGCATCAGGCCCAGCCAATTGGTGTAAGCTGCAACCTTGTCGTCAGCATCGACCGCCGCGACCGAGTCTTCAAGATCGACAATTGAAGTCAGCGCGGACTCGAGGATGACATCAGCAATGCCCGCCGGATCAGTTGCCCCAATTGGGTGCACGCTGTTGAACACGATTTCGATGTGCAGACCATTGTGACGCAACAGTCGCGAATGGCCAAGCGCGCTATCACGTTTGCCGACATATTGGCTTGGGTCGCGCGGCGCGGGGATGCCGTTTTTATCCGGGTCGCTCACGTCGGCCCAGCTCCCGTGTGACAGGGGCACCGCCTCATCCAAAAACGCCTTCGCAGCTGCAATCACTGCCGCCCCGCGCGCCTCATCATAGCCACCAGCCTTGGCGGGCGGCACACCGACCAGCGCATCGGTGCCATAAAGCGCATCATAGAGGCTGCCCCAACGCGCATTCGCCGCGTTCAAAACGAAGCGATCATTGAGCGCGGGAACGACCAATTGCGGCCCCGCCATCGTCGCCACTTCGGGATCAACATTGGTCGTGCCGATGTCGAACGGCGTGGGCTCGGGCACCAGATAGCCGATCTCGGTGAGAAACGCCTGATAGGCCGCAGCGTCGTGCGGCTTCCCCACCCGCGCCGCGTGCCACGCGTCAATCTGTGCCTGAAGCTCCTCGCGCTTGGCGAGCAACGCTCGGTTGCGCGGCGCAAAATCAGCGAGCACTTTCGACAGGCCATCCCAAAGCGCACCCGCCGCAATCCCGACGCCTGTGAGCGCCTGGTTCTCAACAAAGTCAGCGAGCACCACAGCCACCTTCAGCCCAGCGCGATCAACATAATATGTCATGATTTTCCCTTAAAACTTGGCGACAACTTCCTGGGGAGGGAATGACGGCACCATGCCCGAAACCGAGATATAAGGCAAAGGCTCACGCAAAAATATGCCACCGTCTCGCCGCGCTGACGCGGGGGCCAAATCTGCCCTAGAAAAGCGTAGGGGTGCGGGTGATTGCGGGTGGAGCTTGGTTTGGCTTGACCTTTGGGGGTAGCGCATCGCCCAATCGCGTCAGCGTCACGGCATGCACATAAGCCTCTGACCCATCGACCGGATCGCCGCCCGACACCACCAAATCGAGAATCTGCGCCGGACAGTCCTTGGCAACATCAAATTCAAGCGCGGCCGTGCGCAACGCGCTCCCCACATCGTTATGCTGAAGCTCGGAATTGGTGGTGGCGCATTTGATCGACCAAGTGAGCGCGCTCCCGGTTCCGTGGCGCAAAAAGGTGATCGGACTGGCAATGCGATAATGGCCCGATGGCAGCAGCAACAGCTTGCTTGCCGCGACACCGTGCTCGCCGGTTCCCGCCATGACATGAAATTGCTTCTGCGCCGATTGCGGATCATCCTCAAAGGCCGAAGATATTGCCGCCGCTTCGCTGATCTTCCAACTGACTGGCTGATAATGCTCGTCAATCAGCGCGGGCAAGAACGCAGCGCTGGTTAATGACTCGGGCTGAGCGCCGCGCAAACTCGCGAAAAAGGCGCGCAGCGTGTCGAAATGTTTGGTGTTGGACAATTGCGCGAGCAACTGGCTCTCCTGCCCTCGATAACTGTCGGGTTGGCTCGGCAAACCCTTAGCATCGATGATGGCCAGCGCGACATTCGACGGATCAGCGCTGGAGCTGACCTGAAAAGCGATAAAATTTGTGAGCCAGGGCGCATTCCCTCGCACATACGGCGCGAATGCCGCGCGAATTTCCTTCACGCCCAAGGCATGCTGCAAAATGGGAAACAACACCGGCTGAATTTCCGCCGACGCACGCATTGCGGTATCGTAATGGCGCAGCGCCTCTCCCGCATCGTTTAGCAACGCGTGATGATTGACCAGCCAGAGCTGCGTTCCCAAATCGCGGCGTGACAGCCGGTCAGACATTTCGATGAGTGCAAGCGCTTGCTGGCCGTGCCCTTCGTGATCAGCGGCAACCCCAATTACACGCAGTGCTTGCGGATTGAGCGTTTGCGCCTCAAGCGACAGCCGTGCCAACCGCGCGGCTTCAGGCAAAGCAGCCAGATTTTGCTGATCGACCAGATAGCCATCGGCAATCCGCCCCGCCGGAAACAGTCCCAACCCAACGCGACCATAGGCATCGTCGGGCTTGTTCGCATTGAGGCTGATATTCCCGACCGCGTTTGAATAGGCCGCAACGGTCACACCGACCAGCAACGCCGTGACGAAGAGCCGCAGCGCCAAATGAGGCTGACGTCGTGTAATCCGTTTAGCCATGCTCGATCAGCTCAATCTTCTGAAGTGTTTCCGTAGCCATAGCCGTAGCCGTAACCATAGCCATAACCCGACTGTCGCCGCCGCAACTTGGTCAAAATACCGCCAAAGACATGCGCATGCACCGATTGCAACCGGTCGAGCGCCGATTTAACGCCCCGAATCGCAACCCCTTCCGCCTCGACTACAAACACACAGCCTTCAACGGCGCGCGAGATCAGAGGGGCATCAGCAATGCCCAAAATGGGCGGCGCGTCGATCACGATATGATCAAAATGCGCACTCAAATGCTGAACCAGCGTAATCAGGCGATCACCGCTCAACAGTTCTGCCGCGTTTGGTGGGGTTGGGCCTGAGCCGACAAAATGAACGCCACGCACCGAAGTGGGGGTCACCAGCGCCTGCCAGTCATTGTCGCCCGCGAGATAGTTGCTCAGTCCCTTGGTGTTCGTCAGCCCGAGGAAGCCGTGCAACGACGGTGAGCGCATATCAGCATCAACCAGCGCGACCTTTTTCCCAGTCCGACCGAGAACAGTGGCGAGCGCGATACTCGATGTCGATTTGCCCTCCGCCGGCCGCGTACTGGTGAGCATCAACGTTCGCGGCATTCCATGATCGGTCGAGAAGGCGAGGTTCGAACGTACGCTCAAATAAGCTTCAGAAATTTCCGACTTTGGATCACTGAGCTTCACCCGCGCATCATCGTCCTGAACGTCGGGGATGCTCCCCAGCAACGGGATCTGGAGCAGCCCGTTCACTTGGCCGGGCTCACGCAAACCTTCGTCGATCTGCTCAAGCGCAAACACCGTTATCGCAGCCAGACCCAGCCCGACCAGCAACCCCATCGCCAGATTGAGGATGAGATTGGGCGACGAAGGCCCGGTGGGGATTTGAGCCGGATCGACAATCGCGATGTTGTTGCTGCCAACTCCCGCAACACCAATCTCCTTATAGCGTTGCAGCAAGCTGTCATAAAGCTGTCGATTCGTGTCAGCCTCGCGCTGATAAATATTATACTGAATGCTGTCGCGCTGCTGCGCGTCGAGTTGCGACTTCAACGCATTAACACGCTCACGCAGGTCGTGCTCGCGCTTCACCGCTTCGCTATATTCGGCCGATTGGCTGGTGCTGACGCGGCTCTCCTCGCGCGCGATCGCCGCGTCGAGTGTGCGAATCTGCTCCGCAAGCGCGCGTGCCGCAGGATAACCCGGTTCGAATTGAACCATCATCCGCGCGTAATCCGCCGCGACATCGGCACGCTTCTGTCGCAGATTGCTGATCGCATTGTTCGCTAGCGCATCTTTGCTGGCACCTGACTTGCTCGCCTGGCTAGCACGGCTTTCCGCGTCGATCCGTTCAGCCGTGGCTTTGGCCAGAGCATCGTTGAGCGCTTCAAGATCGGCACTCACAAGTGTCCGGTCGGTGGACGTCTTACCATCGACTGAACGACTCTTGCTCAACGCAACGATGTTTTTCTGCGTGGCGTAATTGACAGTGTCGCGATCCGATTGCTCAAGGCGCGCCCGCAAATCTGCCAAACGTGTTTCAAGAAACTTTCGTGCATCCGCCGTCGACGCAAAACGCCGATCCAAACTCTCTTGGATAAATTGCTGCGTCCACATGTTGGCGATGTCCGCAGCGAACTTCGGATCGGTGCTGTTATACCCAACATCGACCAAGTTCGAGCCACGCACTGGTGAAATCTTGATCTGTGAGAGCAGCAGTTGAACCGCTTGTTGCTCGCGCTGCGCACGCGCGCTCGCGGTCAGCAACTTGCCCGACGTCTGGAACAACGGACTCTTGGTCGCCGCACCGCCCTTTGCGCCGAGAAAGGCGTCATTGGTGCTGAGGTGTAATTCGCGTTCAACACGTTCCGCGACGCTGCGCGCTTTGAGCAGTTCATACTGAGTTGGAAGATATTCGATGTCGCGACCGCTGGTATCGGTCGAAGCCCCATCGACTTTGGTCACATTTTTTTGCTCGCGGCTGATCTCGATCCGTGCCGTTGCGGTGTAGCGCGGTGTGGTGAGCAGCGTCATGATGAGCGCCGCGATCAACGTCGACAAGATAATGAAGAGGATAATCCACTTCCGTCGAAGGATGATTTGCCAATATTGCAGCAAAACCGGAGGCGCCAATCGGCTAGTGTCCGCCGCACTATAGGACGAATCAGCCGGGAAAGACTGTGGCCGGGGGGCCAATTCATATGTCGCGTTCGAAGTCATAGCTACTCAAATTCCGTTCGAATAATTGGGCCGTTGAACAAGCGGTTTGCCTACAAACGCTGCAAAATAAGAATGATTGGCGTGGTTAAAGCCGGCAGAGCGACAAGGAAATCCTTGAAGAAGTGCCGCGCTTTTGAGTCGCCAACGGTCACGACGTCATTCGCGTAAATTTCGGGATCGGCATAGGCGCCGTCGCGAATCGCCTTGAGATTATATAGCGCCGCATATTGCTGACCATGCACCGTGCGGAACACCACAACATTCTCAAGCTTGGCGTATTCGTTGGTTCCTTTAGCGGTCGCAACAGCGCGCAGCAAGGTCATCCGTCCGACAACGGGATAGAGCCCCGGCTGTGTGACATCGCCATCGACGGTCACGACCTGGCTGACAGTCTCACGCAGATTCACCGTCACTTGCGGATTGCGCACATAGCGCCCGCGCAGACGGTCAGCGATGATCGTTTCCAATTCGGCCGGAGTGTGACCTGACGCATTGATCACCCCAGCAAGCGGGAATGATAGGCGCCCGCCGCCATCGGTGACAACTTCGACCTTGCTCAACTCCTCAATCCCAAAAACGCTGATCGCCAGCTTGTCGAAAGCGCCGATATAATAGGGGCGATCAGTTGACACCGCGTCCTCTCGTGTCGGTGCTGGCATAACCTTGGCGTCAACCACCTTAAGATCAGGGTCACCACCCAAGGTCGGCGCATGTGGGCGCGCGCAAGCCGTCAATGCAAGCGCCGATGTCAACACCACTGCCAGAACCCGCCCGCGTATCTTCATGTCCCCAACCATTTTCAATTCCTTAACGATGGCGTGGCGATACTGCCATCACCGATTTGGCGCAACTCTGTGTTTGATTTTGATGGCAGCCGCAGCGAAAAGGGCGCGAGCCAGACCGCCGCGAGTACGAAGAGACAAGCCATCGACGGCACTCGGAGTGGATAATCGCTAACGCTCGCTACGGCGAGCATAAACACCAGAACTGATCCGAGTCGCGCAAACACCGTATCTGTTGGTCTCGCGTCGCGTGAGAACAGCGCACGACGCGTCGCCATGACCCAAAAAACCACCGCCGCCACGAACAGCAGCACCGCTGGCGCACCGCCGGTCATCAGCACCTCAAGAAAATCATTGTGAGCGTGATTGACATAGGTTGTATCGAGAATGTGGCGCGGTTCATCCATCTCGAACACTTCAACGAACGAGCCGACCCCTGAGCCGAAGGGGAAATATTTTCCTGACAGCCTGAAAATGGGCCCCCAAATCTGCCAACGCAGATCATCGGTCGGGTCTTGAGCGAAAATACGGCTGAACACACTGGCCCGCGCGAGCAAAAAGGTCAGCAAACCAAGCCCCACCACCGTCGCTCCACCCAACACATAGGGCATATAACCCAGCGTCTGTTTGCGCTTGCGCACCGCCTTTAGCACCGGACGCTTGTAGACCAGCGGCACCGCAATCAGCCCGATGAGGCCAAGCACGAGGCCCGCACGTGATCCGGTCATCAGCAGCAAGGGCACGATCAGGATACCGACGAGAAGAGCGGTCCAGCCGCGACGCCGCACGTCCTCGGGTTCGGTCACGCCATATGACGCATAGGCCGCGAGCATCGGGAACATGCACGCCAACAGCGCCGCCTGATGGTTGCGGTTGGCGAACAAGCCAACCGACGAACCAAAATTGGTGATCTGGTAAAAATAGAGCGGGCCGTCGCTCGGCCCGATAACCTGCAACAGGCCGATCAAGCCGCTCAGCACCCCAAACACAAGAATCACGAGCAGGACATGGTAGAGCTGTTGCCGCCGCAACCGCGCCAGCAGAACGAGCATCGTGACCGGAACGATTAGCGCAAACAACGCATTCCATGTCGATACCGGCACGAGCGAAACGGGGCGCCACACATCTCCTAAGCCCGCCATATGATCGATCTGCGCCGCCACCTCACGCCCGGGTAGCGCCCGCCAGATGCTCGGCGGCAGCGGGATCAACTCAACCGCGACGAAGATCAGCAAGACCGCAGCGAAACCGAATAGAACACGGAATGGCGCGACTTGATCGCTGCGCAAACCCCAAAGTCCGTAGATCAGAAACAACACGCTGGCGGGCCGCAGCACCTTCAAAAACTCAATATCGGCACGCGATCCACCGCCCAATGCGAACACCATCACGACAAACGCGATGGTGACCCAGAACGCTGCCGATTCACTTATCACTTGCGAGGTTAAACGTGTCATCAGCCGATCACCACTCCAAACGCCACACACAACGAAACGCGCATCTTAATTCGCCCGTTCCATATGAATCCAGTCAACCACGGCGGCATCCGGAACAAATTCGGGCACAAGCTGATTGATGATATGCCTTACCCGCGGAACGTCATTGGCGTCCATCGCCCCTGCCAATGTTTTCAACTCTTTACTCAATTTAATCCAAGGCATGAATTTTTCATTCGCCTTCATCACGCGCGGGTGGTTAGTGGGCACTGGATTGTCACCGATCAACAGCTCTTCGTATAATTTTTCGCCCGGACGAAGTCCGACAATTTCGATTTCAATATCGCCGTCAGGTGTTGCCTCATCGCGAGGTTTGAGCCCTGACAGCTCGATCATTTTATATGCAAGATCAATAATTTTGACCGGCTCGCCCATATCGAGCACGAACACTTCGCCGCCAACGGCCATTGCCCCCGCTTGGATGACGAGTTGGGCGGCTTCAGGAATGGTCATAAAATAGCGGGTAATGTCCGGATGTGTGATCGTGATCGGTCCGCCATCACGAATTTGTTTGCGAAACAGCGGCACGACTGAGCCGCTCGATCCCAGCACATTGCCAAAGCGCACCATCGAAAACCGCGTTTCGCCCTTGCTGGCAGCGAGAGCTTGCAACACCATCTCGGCGAGGCGTTTGCTGGTGCCCATCACGTTTGTCGGGCGCACAGCTTTGTCGGTGCTGATCAGAACAAAGTCACGAACACCACATTCTGCCGCAACCTGCGCCGCCGTCATCGTGCCGAACACATTGTTGCGCAGGCCCTCAGCAGGATTATGCTCGACAAGTGGCACATGCTTGTAGGCGGCGGCATGATACAGCGTGTTCGGACGCCAGGTTTCCATAATAGCGCGCAGGCGGGGTGCATCGGTGACCGAAGCCAGAAGCGGAATGACGCGTGCGCTGAGTTCGGGATGGTCGGCTTGCCGCTTTTCCAGTTCCTGATGGATCGAATAAAGACCGAATTCGCTCATCTCGACGAGCAGCAGCGTCTTCGGATTGAGCCGCAGGATTTGCCGACACAATTCGCTGCCGATCGACCCCCCCGCTCCGGTGACCAACACCGTTTTGCCGGTGACATTCTTGCTCAGCAACAATTGGTGCGGGGCCACCGCATCACGACCAAGCAAATCCTCGATCTCCAACTCGCGTAAATCGCTCACCGTCACGCGGCCTTGCGCCAGTTCCATCACACCGGGAAGTGTCCGGATTGTGACTTTCGCGCCGCGCGCCGCGTCAATAATCTCGTTACGACGTTTGCGACTGGCAGAGGGTATCGCCAGCAAAATGGTCGACACACCCAGTT
>Ga0075019_10002046_pt1 | contig 11465 bp, 10 predicted proteins | sample ColStrG_CSR_2013_FD_71473 | JGI IMG/M metagenome (GOLD analysis project Ga0075019, IMG submission 71473) | Freshwater sediment microbial communities in response to fracking from Pennsylvania, USA - Cold Stream Run_MetaG_CSR_2013 | ecosystem: Environmental > Aquatic > Freshwater > Creek >...
GGACGAGCCATTCGGCGTAGTTGAACGGGGCACGGTAACCGATGATGCGGCAAACGCCCGCGAGGACCGGGACCTCGGCAAAGTAGAGCAGGTTGAGGTGGCGCTCGAGGAATTTCACCAGCAGCCGGGACACCTCGTTCGGGCTGTCGGTCAGCACGGTTTGGAACCCCGTGGCCTCGATGGCCCCTGCAGTCAGCGCAACCACCACGACCAGGAACGTGAAGGGACCAAAGTAGCGCTTGCGCCTCCCCGAGACGTAGTCGTGCGCCACCAGGCCCGGCTGCATGAGCAGGAGCCGGAGCAGCGACAGCACGCTGCGATCGACGTGGATAAGCGCATGCAGCAGATCGTGGCCGATTTCGTGCAGACTCAGCCGCCCCGCGACCACCTTTTGCCCGCACATCGGGCAATAGCCGGCCCCGGACACCAGCGAAGCGCCGCAATTTCTGCATTGGCCGGCAATTGAATCAAGAGTATTCACGTCGGGATAACCATTGGCCTGCGACTTGGAAGACGACAGTCGAGTATCGCTACGGCGGGTTCACGGCTGCAAACAAAGTCGAGCGCCCCTTCGCGGAGCGCCACGAAGACCGACGTTGCGTAGGGGCCGGCGAATCGGGCGGCTTCCGATCCATCCGTCCCTCCCGAAGAATGGCCATGACATTGTAGGCGGCAAGTCGCCAGCTAGAAAGGCCTTTTCCGGCAGACTGGTTCGAAGCCATAGGACCAAATCTGTGGTGTTCCCGGTGCGGGACGAAGCGATGCAGCGGGGGGATGCAGGTCGTGGAAGCCCGGAGAAAAGCACCGATTTCGCAGGGGCTCGACCGAATTCGCAACCGCGTTCGCACTTTGGGAAGCTGCCGTTCTACCATTGAACTACACCCGCGCGATGGGGCGGATTCTAGCGGGTTCCAGACGGCTTCTTCACAGGCCGATTTCCCGTCGTGGGCACGATTTCAGCCTTGATCGCATTGCCCGTCCTTTGCCGTCTTGCGGCGTCGCCAGGTCATGATTGACTTCGCTCGGCCACCGACAGGTATTGCCTTCCGCCGGTCACCGGCGTCCTCGTAGCCTCTTGGGTGAAGCGATCGGACCGAAAGGACCAGGTCAGTCACGTCATGGAAGGTCCGCGCGGATGGCTCGATCCTGAACTCAAAAGAACCGTTCTCGCCCGGCAGCCATTAGAGTATGAAATCAATGTCGAGTACAAGCGTCCCCCCGCGATTGTCAGCGCCCTCGACGATCCGAAATCCATGGATGGCATTGTCATGCCAACTAATCACCTCGAAGTCGGCTGTTGTATACATGAGCAATTTTGCGAAGTCTTTCCGGGGAGTCAGGCGGCGCGACGGAAAGGTTCGACGAGCGGGGCGGGTTTCTGAGATGCCTGCCACAAGTCGAATTTCACCTGGCCGGAAAGCCACGATTCGGCTGAGGTTCGAGTCAGCAGACCGATGCGGATTGCCATGTCGGCTGATACCCCCGAGCGGCCATTGAGTACCCTGGACAACTGCACCCGCGATACACCGAGGCGTCGGGCAACTTCCTCGATCCTCATTCCGTCAGGCAAGTATTCCCGCAGCAGCTCGCCCGGGTGCGGAGGGTTGAACATACGGGTCATCGCGAAGTCCTAGTGATAGTCCCGGTAGTCAACCAGGATCGCGTTCGGACCTTCAAAAGTGAAGGTCAGCCGCCAGTTTGCGTCGACCCAGACCGCCCAGTGGCCCTTGAGGTCACCCTTCAGGGCATGCAGCTTCCAGCCGGGTGCATCCATATCCTTCGGGCCGGTGGCATCGTCGAGGCGCGAAATCATGAGGCGCAGACGGCGTTCGTGAGCCGCACGGATACCCGATTTCGACCCCGTCTCGAAGAAACGCTGCAGTCCTTTGTGCCGGAAGCTCCGGATCATCTCGGATTGTATCTTGTAACGTTACGTGACGCAATCCCGGGGGGGGCGAATGACTGACCTGACAGACGGGTCACCTGAAGGCCGAAAGAACACTTTCGGTGCCGGATCATGGGCAGTTCAAGAATGCGGCGCAAAGAAAAAGTCGTAGCTCCCGGCGATGGTAGGAGCGCTATTTCACGGCGGAGGGCGGGGAGTGCCGACCCTCATTCACAGCTTGGGAAGCTGCCGTTCTACCATTGAGCTACACCCGCGGGATGGGACGAGTTCTAGCGGGTTCCGGACTGTTTCCTCACGTGGCGATTACTCCAGCGGGGGCCTATTTCGGTGGCGGTCCGGCATGGGGCCGAAGGGCCGCCCGATTCATCCGTCGCGCCCTCCAACCGCCTGACCTGTTCGGGCGAGCCCGGCAAGCCCATGCAAAACGGCTACATCGAGAGTTTCAACGGCAAGTTCCGGGACGAGTGCTTGAACGAACACTGGTTCCAGACTTTGCACCAGGCCCGCAACGCGCTTGCAGTCTGGCGGCAGGATTACAACGAGGTGAGACCGCACAGCAGCTGTGATCGCACCCCACCAGCCCAGTTCGCAGCGTGGCATCGACGGCAAGCCGCCGATGCCACGCAACCGAAAGAAGGAGGAATCCTTTAACCTAGAAAGCGGATTTCCGAAATGCCCGCTGGTAAGGCTATAGGGGGCAGGTCATGATATGGTAGGTGTGTAGTACATAAAACCAGTACATAACGTTCCCCTGTAGTTAAGCCAATATTGATGGATTGCTTCGAGCGGCATTGTTGAAGGGCACTACTGTCCCGCCACCACTCATCGTTGATGCACCGTGAGTAATGCATTGACGCGGATGTCTGATAAAACGGCTGCGCCGATTAAAACAGTACCATCGATAGCGCGTCCCCGATTACATTGCCTCGATTCGATTCGAGGGTTGGCGTCTCTGGCAGTGCTGATGTTTCATTGCTGCTGGATCTATCCTCAGGCGGTTCGAGAGCATATCTTTTTCCTTGCGAAGTTCACGCCTTTCGCAATCTTCACAAATGGCCATGCAGCGGTAATAATTTTTTTCGTTCTGAGCGGATATGTCCTATCTCTGCCGTTTTTCGGAAACAGGCCCGTTCCGTTTAAGCAGTACCTCGTCAAACGATTCTGCCGCATCTATCTGCCTTTCGCAGCGGCCGTCTGTGTGAGTACTTTGCTTTGGTTGATTTCCTCAAGAGTCCCGGTTAGCACACTCAGCGCATGGTTCCAGGGAAATTGGCCGCCCCCCCCGTTGGAGTGGCGGCGGATTCTCAGCCACTTTCTTATGGAAGGCACGAATTACGCCACTCACCTGGATGGGCCGATCTGGTCTTTGACCCATGAAATACGGATTTCAATCATGTTTCCCGCCCTGATCTTCATTAGCCGCAAATCAGCGAGAGCGATTGCGTTGGGCCTATTCCTCTTCTTCGCGTCGACGGTTCTGCTCGAATTGTGCGGCGATGGCAATATTAATGTCATCCCGGACTCTTCCCTGGCAACCTGGCTTCTCACGCTGCGCTACGTACCATTTTTTCTGATGGGTATCCTGGTGTCCAAGCATTCCGCCATGCTTGGCTCCACCATTCGCAAAATGCCGTGGTGGCTTTATGGCTTATTCTGGGCTTGCAGCTATGCGGCAATTTGCAAGCACATTCGGTCCGATTGGGTTCTGGCCCATTTCGGTGACCTGTTCATTGCCCTCGGTTCGGCCGGTTTGATTGTGCTGTGCCTGCATTCGCCGCGCGTCTCACACTTCCTTGAAAAGGGGCCGGCCCAATGGCTAGGCCAGGTATCCTACAGCTTGTATCTGATACACGTGCCGATCATGTTATTTGTCGGTTATCAATTCGGAGCAGCAGTGGGGGTCACTGCCACGGTCGCAATTGCAATCGCAACATCGCTTGTAATTGCGCAATTCATGTTTCAATTTGTCGAACAGCCGTCGATCGCATTCGGCAAGTGGCTTGTCTCACGCTCTGCTTCGGCCCGTGTTGCATGAATTTTCTCGCCAATCGCGAACATGATTATCGAGATCACTTTCCTCTTGTTGAGATAATGTAAGAAAATTTCAACGTTGGCAGAATCCTTTTGCAGTTGTCCTTGCCAGCCCTTTCATATGCCCGTTTTCCGGGACAGCCTTTTCGGCGTTGCGGGTGCGTTCATCAGATCCTCCTTTTCATGCAATGGCAGCGGCGGCAGCCGCTGTCATTGCGCCTGCAACAGGCGCCTTGCGCGACGTTTGACAGTAAGCGGCAGCGCCTTGAGCGCATCGCCCAGCGGCCGGTCCCCCGGTGGCGCGGGATGCAGGCCCACGCGTTCGAGCCAGCCATTGACGCGATAAAGATGGCGGCGCCGCGCGGTCACATCGCTGAACCACAGTATTCCCAGCGAAATCGACACCGCATCGCCGTTTTGAACCCAGTGCGGATGGCACGGTGGAATGTGAACGCCCTCGCCCGGCCCAAGCGTGACGTGGACCGAGTGCTGCTCGAGATGATCGTAATAGGGAACGAGCTCGCCGCTCCCCCGGAAGTAATCGCGCAATTTGCTCCGGTCCAGAACCGCCGGGTCGAAGCCGTCGGCGATGGACAGCCGCTTCGTGCCGCGAATCTGCAACAGGAAATTGTGTTCCTCGTCCAGGTGGAATGGCGTGGTGGCGCCGGGCGAGCTGACAAAGATGTCCGCGCGCGGCGCGGAGAGTCCGGGCGCGACCCGTTCGGAAGGTCCGCGGAACTCGTCGATGATTTCGCTGAGCAGCGCCGCGTATTCGGGGTCAAAGCCAACGTCTCTGAGCTGCATCCAGGCACGGCAGCTCTCGATCTGGGCGATGGTTTCCACCGCAGACAGCTCCGGCTGTGCCAGCTTGCGTTCCAGGAAGGTCCGCTTTTGCTCGGGAGTATCGGTAAGCTCATTTACCTGATTGACAGCATGGTCCCCGCGGAAATAGAGGATGGGGCTGTTCATCGCCCGTGCCAGTTCAACGAGCCGCGGCAGTTGCAGCAGCGGGTGATGGGCGAGCTGGTGTGTGATCTTGAACGGGTAGCGGTCGAAGTACGCATCGAACACATCTTCGTCGAGCGTCAACCGACCGCCGGCCACGTCTCTTGAACCGTGCATTGCATTGGGTGCAGTTTTCATCGGTCTCACGCAAGGTCAAAGGGCAGAAATTGGCTGGCCTCCGCACGGCCGAGGCGTCTGACGCCAGCGCCCGAGCACGCCAGTGCCTGCGCGGTCAGTTCGCGCGCGCGCGTCAGATCCGCAAGCGTCAAGGGGCTCGCCTCGCGCTGGCCACCATCATCCTGGTCGTCCGTCGTGGTGCCCTCTGCGGTGCCGGCGTTGGGTTGCGACTTCCAGTGCCGCTTCCAATCGCCCAGAACGGCCCTGGCATTGCGGATACTTGCCCGGCGTATGAGCTGAACGCTTGAGATCTGGATCGGCACCGCGGACCACCGGTGCTTGTAATAGCCGAATTTATGCATGAAATTGAGCGCGCGATGGCCGTCGGCAATGGCCCGGCCGACGGCAGCCAAAAGCACCAGGTGGCCCGCCCCCAGCTCTGCCTTGGAGCGGTCGTAGGCTATTTCCATGCACCACTCGCCATGCCTTTCGGGCGATGCGGATGTGTTGGAACCCGTCAACATCCCCGCAATCAGCACGCCGTCGAGGATGACGCCGACAAATCCGGGCTCAAGACCCGCTCGACCCGCAGCAATTTCCCGATAGAAACGAACGCGGCGCGGGTCACGCGAAATGGATGACGCAGTTCCGGATTTCCAGCTTCGGCCATCAAGATCGCAATACGCGTCAAACCACGCGGTGACTGCCTCGGCACCGTGCGCCAGAATCAATTCGGGTTCGCCGATCCCGAACAGGCGGCGTGCCTGACGGCTGATGTTGGAGCGCATTTTCTTCGAAAGCGATCGAAAATATGCTGTGAGATCCAGTCCGGCGAGATCGATTTCATGGTAGGGATCGACCGGGATTTCGCGCGCCCTGAATCTGGCGCCGCCGGCGGCGAGGACGGCTTCACGAAGCGCGGAATCGGGGCGCTGGCCCGCGAAATCCAGCATGCTCCAATTTTGCTCGTCTTCGCAGAAATGGCGTATCAACGCTGCGGCCACCCGGTGAGCGTTCTGCGGCGCGGACAGGATTCCTGGTTGTTCCGTATCGAGTGGCGCGAGAAATTCCATGCAAATGCTCGGTAGGCGCAAGCCCCATCCACCAATATTGCGGACAGCCCGCCGCATGGGAGCAATCCCAATCGTACGACCGGACTCGCTGATGAGATAGAGGCGCTCGCCTTGCCCCGGCCGGAAGTACTCCGACCTCAGGGCGTACGACCGAAGGAATGCGAACGAGTTGAACGGATTGGGACGCGACGATTCCCGGTTGAGCCGGTCGATTTCCGACCCATGGCGCTCAAATGACGCCAAGCCCTCGACAACGGAAACGGTCAATGCGCCGGCGGGCCCGGGTACTCGCGTCCCGGATGCGAGGTCTTCGGCGGCCCGCCCGGATAGGTTCTCCATCGCCCCGCCTGCGGAGGCGCCAGCCTGGGAAACCTCGGTCGCAGCTGCCAATGTCCGCTCGCAGGTGATTGTCGCCGCCAACGGATTCATGGGTGAAACCTGTCACTTGAGTACTCATTCAAGTCTAGCATCGCTGAGCGCCCCCGATTCGTGCCGCCGGCGGGGCCCACTTTTCGGGGTTTTTGCGGCAAAGGATCGGTCAGCCCGCGATGGACGGCCGGGGCTCAAAATTTCAAGTTGCGCTTGGGCACGTGCTAACCTCGGTCGGAGAAGACTCTCCCAAAGCGCGGAGAGCGTGTGGGCGCGATGACCTTGGTACCAGAGACCCGGCAATGTTCTTGCAGCAGCGTGAACCTGTGACAACAGTCGGTCGGCTCGATGCACTGCGCCGCCTGATGCTGGCGGTAGCTGCATCACAGCCGCCGACGGATGTCATGTCACGCTCGCGACTGGCCCTGAGGATAGCCTCACACTTCCTGCGTTGCGCGGCGCGTCTGGAGACTTTTCGCCGTTGGTTCGGGGATACAGCCAACGCCGCCTTGCGCGAGGAGATCGCGCTGCGCCCGTCGCTGGTCACGCACGCCATTCACCCCTATTTGAATGTCGGCTGGTCCGTCGCGCACAAACTTGAGGTGATAAGCGGCCATTACGAATTGCTCAATGGTGCTCTGGGCTTTTTGCGTTTCGCGCCATCCGAAGCCCTCATCCTCGCCGATTTCTCCGACGGCATGAGCGTGCGCATCGAAAAACTCACCAAGTTCAAGCACGAGGGCGAACTCGTACTCAGTCTTTTTTGGCAGGGGCGGCGGGTTTACAGCCTGGCCTTCACGCTGGGCACAATCGATGCGCAGACAGTTGCCTACGCTGGCGCGCTCCAGGGCCTCGATAGCGAGGACGCTCTTGATACCTATCGCACGCTGACGCATCACCTGCAGGGAATGCGGCCGCGCGACCTGCTGGTAACCGCGTTCCGGCAATTATGCGGCTCGCTTGGCGTGGCGCGCATCCTGGCGGTATCGGACCGCCACCGCGTCTGTAGTGATCCGTATTTCAAATCGAGCGTGCAGGTGTTCACGAACTACGACAGCGCCTGGATGGAATGTGGTGGCAGTGACCGCGGGGACGGCTTCTTCGAATTGCTTCCTGCGGTCACCCGGCGTCTCGCACACGAGATTCCCACCCGCAAGCGCGCACTGTATCGGCGCCGTTATGCCCTCTTGGACTTGTACGCGAGCCAGATCCACAGGGCGGTCGCGCGCGCCACCGGACGCGAATCGGCCTCCGGCGACGCGCGGCAAGCCCTCGCTGTCGTCGACGTCAACTGCCTGCAGATGTCTGCGAACTCCGGATTTCCCGATACGGGTTCCGCGACAGCATCCTCTGCAGGGTAGGCCACCTTTGGCGGTAGGGTGCCGGGCAATTTTCCCGACGGGACTGCGGAGTCAGCCTCGGGGTGCCATGATGGAAACCACCTTGCCGTCGTGATCGAAAAAGACGGAACCCCCCGGTCCGCTGCTGTAGCGGTAATACCAGCCGGTGCGGTTCGAAACCGGTAATGTCGATTTTGGTTCGCCCAGGACTTTGCGCACTGCCTCCTGGTTCATTCCCATGCGGATTTCATCCCAGCGGCGGATGGCCTCAGCGACCCGCATCTGTTCGCGCAGCGTCGCCTGTTCCGCGTGGCTCAGGGCAGAGGTATTGGCATCACCGCCGGCACCACCGGTACCGGGCGCCGAAGCCAACGCCCCGCCGGAACCAGAGGCCGGGGGGTCGCTTCGCGGTTCGGCAGCGCGATCGTGCTCGAGCAGTCGCACTTGCGCATCGAGTCGATCGACCGTCGCACGCACTTCTTCCAGCTGGCGGCGCAGTTGCTGTAGGTCCGGATCCTGCGCGTAGCCGGGCACAGCGAGGGTGGCGCCAAGCGCCACCGCCAACACCAGGGCGCGCCCATGCCGGCGGCTGCTCTTAAGCACCGTACGTGTATTACCCATGCTTCCTCGATTCGCTGAATGTTCATCAGACGGGCCCGCGCAGCGGGCGGGCCCCGGACGCACCAAGCCAAGCCTAGAACATGAACCAGCCCAACAGGTACAGCGTATTGTTGTCGGAAGCCCGGTTGCTGCTGCCCATGAATTTCGAATAGGCGACGTACTGCAGGCTCAGGCGGACGTTCTCCCAGGGGAAGTACGCGCCTTCGGCGATGGCGGCGGACGTACCGGTGCGAACCCCCGCCGTAGCTGCCGCGGCGTTGGACGCATCACCGCTGGTACGCACATACCCGAGCGAGAGGCCGAGAAAATTATCGAAGTGGTACGTACCGTTTACGTTGAGCGTGCGGAATGAAACATCTCCCTGGTTCGGATCCACGGACAGGCGGTAGGCGTCCAGGCCGATCCGCTCGTTGGCAAGCACGCCCCGCACGACGATGCTGTCGTTGCCCAGGGGCCGTTCGTACTGGGCGTCGATGGCAATATCACGGAAATTGTCCGTCGGGCCGGTGGTTCCCGGACCCGTGAAAGGCGAACCGGAGCCGGCCCCATAGAGGCGGGTGTGCATGCCAAAGGTGCCCACTTCAAGATAGTTGTCGCCAAACGAATTCTGATAAGCCAGGCGCCAGTAGGGCGCCCAACCGGCAACCCCAGCGTTGGCAAGCGTGGTCCACGGATCGGACAGGGGCGTGTCCTGCCCACCGCTGCCCATTGTCTTGTACATGTCCAGTTCGGCATACCAGTTGTCGTTATAGGAAACGTAGGTGCCCAGCCCCCCGACGTATCCGCCCAGGCCCCAGGACAAAGGCTTCTCGTATGACAGCGGACTCTGGAAGGGGTATCCCCAGACCGGCGTGGTCTGCCAGACATCGCTCATCCCGGGATTGTTGTTCGCCAGGAGGCCGAAGATCAGATCCTTGTCGGCTCCCACCGTAAAGTGATTTGCATAGCGGATCTCGGAGTTGTCCATGCTGAAACCGCCGCTGTTATCAGTATGTGTCACCTGCAGCATGGCGCCGATGTGCGGCGTGATCTCGCCGGCGTAGAACAGGCTGAACTGCTGCGGAAACTGGAAATTGCTCCGCGTCCCGGGTTGGACATCGTTCGCGCCCTTGGTGTCCGTATAGGACGTCTGGAACATGACCGAGAAGGGCGGGATGGTGGAGAACTGCATCGCGGGCGATTTGTCGCTGCCGTCGGTGAGTTGCGGGGTCGACTGCAGGGTATAGCCGTTGAGCTTGAACTGGCGTCCAAACGTGGTCAATGCCGGAAACTGCGTGTGGCAGGCGGCGCAGGCCATCCCGGTCTGACGCGCGAAGCTGGGAACTGCAACCGCTCCGGTGGACCAAAATCCCCCGAGCAGCGCCACGATGACCCAGAACCGATTGAATCCCTTGCTATGCGTAATCACGATACCCCCTTTTACTCAGTGTCGAAACCAAGAATCATCTTCTTTGCGTTTCGACATGTTCCTCTGCGTGCGCAATCGGGGCGTGATGTGAATCAAAATCTCATGGGAAAAGAAAAGTTCTCATCGACTTCACAAATGGCATGGCGCTCCCGCACCGTTGACAGGGATTTTTTGCAACGGTCAACGGGAGCCATGTCCTGCGCCTAGCGCGATAACACCCACTCCAGCAAGTCATGCAGATCGGCATCGCTGATCCGTGACGCATTCGATGCCGGCATGGCGATGCTCCCGCCGTATACGCCCTTCGAGCCGGTACGGACGGCCTTGGTGAGAACCTCGATCGCGTCGGCCTGCCCCTTGCGCTTCGATGCCACATCCTTGTAGGCGGGCCCGACCAGCTTCTTGTCCACGGCATGGCAGGCGCGGCATCCTCCGCTGTTCATCAGCTTGGTTGCCGTCGCGTCGTCGATGCTTGCGCCCGCCGAGGCGGCACCGAAAGCGATGGTGGCAACGAAGGCAACTGCAGTGATTTTCGAAATCATGGAAACGTACTCCTCACAATAGGGGAAGACCGAAATGCCGGCGCTGGCAGGAAACAGCATCGGCACGCAGCATCGGCATTCGGCATCGGCACGTAGCGCCGCCAGCCGGCGCCGACAGCCCGCGTCGACAACCGGCGTGGCCAGCCCGTGCCGGCATCCGCCGTCCGCACCCTGGCTTTATGGAGCAAAGCGGCAACGCGGCTATTGATGTGCGACAAGCACTCAATAGTTAGTGGTTTGCGGGAGCCATACGCCGCAAGCGTGTTCAAGGAAGTATCCGTCGCGCTGTGGCGCAACGTTGCGCTGCAGGCCACGATCTGCGGCACCGATGTCTTGACCTTGCGCAAGTCACGGCGCCAAAAACCCTCAGGCGGTGTTTCGATTGATACGCATCAACCATCACGGCGCGCAGAAGCGCTGCAATACACCGTGTTGGCCGGCAATGGGACGCGAGCAGCCGAGCCGTAGTCCGGCGCGCATCGGTCCGGTCAGAACATGCCAGTGGAATTGATCCTGAAAGGTTGACGGTTGAAATGCCCAAGCACATCCTGCGGCTGGTCCTGCTGATTGTCGTGTTTCTTGCCGCTGCGGTGGCAGCCAAATCCTATTTCACGGCACCCTCGTTCTACCGTTACGGGCATTACCGCGCCGACTCCGTGCCGGTCATTGCCGGCATGGCGCCGTCCTACCAGACGCCCAAGGCCTGCCAGAGCTGCCACGCGACACGCTTGACCGAGTGGTCGGCCAGTGCCCACAAGACGGTCATCTGCGAGGTCTGCCACGGTGCCGCAGCCGGTCACCCGCAAAGCCTGCAACTGACCATACCCACCGACACGCAGAAACTGTGCACCCAGTGCCACGAGAAGATCGCCGGGCGTCCTGTGTCGTCCATACGCCAGATCGATGCACGCGAGCACTTCCCCGCGGCCACCCAATGCATCGCCTGTCATAACCCGCACGAACCGAAGATCGCGCCGCCCACGCTGAACACCGTGGCGGATCAGAAGGCTGCCGCTGCTAGCACGGCGGGCTGCGCCAGCTGCCATGGAATCC
>Ga0075019_10002047_pt1 | contig 11462 bp, 7 predicted proteins | sample ColStrG_CSR_2013_FD_71473 | JGI IMG/M metagenome (GOLD analysis project Ga0075019, IMG submission 71473) | Freshwater sediment microbial communities in response to fracking from Pennsylvania, USA - Cold Stream Run_MetaG_CSR_2013 | ecosystem: Environmental > Aquatic > Freshwater > Creek >...
ATTCAAAAGGTTAGATCGTATAATGGTTAATATGTTAGATTGCAAATCTTAAAATGACAGTTCAAATCTGTCTCTAACCTTTTCTTCTGAAGAATCGTAGTAATGAATGAGTTAACTTATTTATTAAAAATCTTGAACTAACTTTCATGTTTTATCAAACTTAGTTGATCCGTAAATTTTTTCTTTCCAGTTTGTTAAAGATTCTACAAATTAAAAAACATAACGATAACAATAAAAGGGTGCATAGCTTAGATGGTTAGAGCGGCGGTTTTGTAAACCGCAGGTCGTAGGTTCAATTCCCACTGTACCCTGATTTCTTCTAGAAAGATAATGCAGAAACTTTGCTTCTTTCGTTCTTTTTTAGCGTAGCTGTTTTCTTCGAAGAAACCATTTTTGTTTTGTTCTTCTTGCTGCTCTTGCTTTCATTCTTGCTACGCAAGAATGAAAGCAAGAGCAGCAAGAAGAACAAAACAAAAATGGAAGCAATGCTACATTAGAAAAAAAGTAGTTAACCATTTTCTGACAGTTATAGTTTTAAGATATTAATTATTTGTATTCAGTTAAAAAAATATGGAAAAAAAATAAAAATGAAGCAATGAGAAGGTAGAACTTTTGAATAAATATACATAAAAAAGCGATCCCTTTAGTTCTCGATATAAAAAAAATATTTAACTGTATGTAAAGTCTTTGTCACTTGAGACACAGTAAGGACTACCTAAAGGTCAAGTTATTTTGTTTCCTATTTTTAATTTTATATTTTTTTAGTTTTGCTACAAAGTAACTTTTCCTCAATAGCTCAAAGGTAGAGCGTATGGCTGTTAACCATAATGTTGTAGGTTCAAGTCCTACTTGAGGAGATATTGCGTATCTAGCATAGTTAACAAAGTTTCTAAAAAAATATATTTTAATTTAAAAACTGCCTAAATATATATATATATAAAATGGTTAAAGTAAATAATTAAAAGATCTTTTTTTTATTTGCTTAAGAAGTGATGCAACTTTGTAGTGAATAGTCATTCTCTTTACTTCGCAAGGAAATTAACTAACACTATCTTTCTTTTTTTTTTGTTGGTTTCCTTCCATTCTTCTTACGTAGTAATGAAACGCATCTCCTTCTAGGGGTTCTTGCATTTCCATTCATTGCTACGCAAGAAGGAAAGCAATGAATGCAATAAAACACAGAATGGATGGAAGTGTTTTATTTCCATTCATTGCTGTTCTTGCTTCGTTTCTTCGAAGTAGCAATGAAACCATTCATTGCTTTCCTTCGAAGAATGGAAATGCAAGAACGAAGGAAAGCGTTCTCATTGCATTCTTCTTGCGCAGCAATGCAAGAAGAGTTAAAGCAAGAAGAATGGAAAGAAAGTAGTTATAAAAGCGACATAGAGCAATGGTTAGCTCATCGGGCTCATGCCCCGAAGATTGTTGGTTCAAATCCAACTGGCGCGCAAGTTTTTTAAAGATAGAACTAATTGCCAGGAAATATAAAAGAGATTGCGTAGACTTAAAGTCCACAGCTATTTCATGAAAATACCGTACTCAAAACCAACACTGGTAGACTGGTCAGATAGACCCAGGCCTCGAGAAAATCATATGGAAGGAACTCGGCAAATTACTTGCGTGACTTCGGAGAAAGTAAGACCCCTTATCACATAAATAAGGGGTGTCACAACATAGAGGGTAGCGACTGTTTAACAAAAACACAAGACTTTGCTAAGTGATAACACCTTGTACAAAGTCTGACGCCTGCCCGGTGCTGATCCCTAATTTATTTTAGTTTTAGAGCTAAGATTTATAACACTCAGTAAACGGCAGCCGTAACTCTGACGGTTCTAAGGTAGCGAAGTTCTTTGGCGCATAATTGGCGTCCTGCATGAATGGCGTAACGACTACCCTGCTGTCTCCCATATGAACTTGGCGAATTTGAATTGTCCGTAAAGATGCGGATATGCTGGCAGTGGACGATGAGACCCTGTGCACCTTGACTCTAAGTTGATCTTACTTTTTAACAAGTCCTGTTTAGAATAAGTGGGTTGGCAAAAAATTTCTATTTTTTCCTTTTTGAAATACCACTCTGTATATTGTTAAAAAGTCTTATTCAAAATAAACGTTTCTTCTTGCTTTCCTTCGAAGAATGGAAATGCAAGAAGAAGAATGAATGGATTGTTAACTTGGGAGTTTTTCTGGGGCGGAGGTCTTCAAAAAAGTAACGAGGATGTGCCAAGGTCAGAAGTTCCCAGCTCATCACTGTGGAAAAAGATGCAACTATCTTTATCTGGCTTGACTGTGAGAAAAACATTTCAAACAGGAACGCAAGTTGGCAGTAGTGAACCACAATGGCTGTGTGGAAACCATTGTGATAAACGGATTAAAGGTACGCCAGGGATAACAGCGTTATATTCCCCAAGAGTTCATATCGACGGGAATGTTGGTTTCATTTTCTCTTCCATTCTTCTATCGTTCCTTCCTATCTGTATAAAGATAGAAAAATGATAGAAGAATGGAATTTTTAAGAAAATAAAATACTGACCCATTATGAAGTTATTCATAAGTGAGCATCGGTTGAATTGCAAGAACAGCCTATTAAGAATTTAGGTTAATTTGCAGCGAAGCTTTGAACGACATTTTCATTTTCTTATGAGGAAATCAAAATAAATTCATATTTCTTAGAAACTTTGTTAACATTATTCAAGTGACCTAAAAAGAAAAAGTGTCTAGTAATGTAAAAAAAAATAAGCAAGAAATAGAGAATAAAAGTGTTCTAAGAACGTTCAACGACTGGGAATTGAGTAAAGTCAACAATAATATTCCCAAGAGCGACCGACAATTTTTTATTTGTATGCATAAATATAAGCTATACCTTAACATAAATTGTTAACTAATATATCAAGAATTTGTAATTTTTAATTGTTTTCCATAAAACAAAATCCATAAATAAAAATGTGTTCCTTTGTTCAAAAAAATAGAAATTTTAGTGACTTAGATAAAAAACAGAGAGAAGAATATAAACAAAATTTACCTAACTTATTGCCTACCTATTTGTTTGAAATAAGTATAGGACTTATTTTAGGTGATGCTACTCTTTATCTTGCAAAAAAAGGGGTGACTTTGAAATTTGAACAAGGGTTTAAAAATAAGATTTATATTTTTCACCTTTTTGAACAATTTAAAGGTTGGACTTTTTATAAAGAACCTTACATACGCAAATCAAAAAGAGATATCAATCTCATTCATAGTTATTCTTTTCAAACCTTTTCTCATCCAGCTTTTCAATCCTTATGGGATTCACTAATGATATCAGAAAAAAAAAGAATTGAGAAAGGATTTATCACTAAAAATTTAACATTAATTGGATTAGCTTATTGGATTGCAGATGATGGATCTTATCACCGAGAAAAGAAATATTTGGTTCTTCACACGCAAAGTTTTTCAAAAGAGGAAAATGAGATTCTAAGTTTAGAATTAAATCAAAAATTTCACTTAAATTCTAAGGTAATGAGACATAAAAAAATTTATTGGGTTTTATATTTTCCACCAAAAGATGTCATAACCCTTAAAACTTTATTAGTTATGCCTCCATCCATGGAATATAAATTAGGTAATCATTCATAAAAAACAAGTAAAAATATCGTAATCAAATAAAAGATTGATGGCATAGTCTAGGCTATTTATAAACTTAGGTTTGAAAAAATCAAAAAATCAAAGCCTAGTGAAATAATAGAAGTGGTTTATAAACAATTCCACGATAATAAAACCGTGCGACCTCGATGTCGGCTCGTCGCATCCTGCTGCTGCAAAAGGTAGCAAGGGTTGGACTGTTCGTCCATTAAAGCGGCACGTGAGCTGGGTTCAGACCGCGGTGACGCAGGTTGGATCCTATCCCTGTCAGCTTAAGACTGAAGGAAAAAGGGTTCTGTACGAAAGGACCGGATCTTTTAAACCTCTGGTGCATGGGTGGTTAGACTTCTAGCTTAGCCCAGTAGCTAAGTTTATTTACAGTACCGCTGAGAGCCTCTCAAGTGGGAAAGTATTCCTTAAACAGGTCTCATTTTTCGTCTAATTCTAAGACGTAGATAGGCAAAATGTATAGATAAGGTAACTTCATTAAGCTTTTTTGTACTAAATAGATGACACATTTTTTAGATTTTTTTCTTCTTGCTTTAGTCAGCAATGAATGCTTTTTTCCACTTCCATTCTTCTTGCTGTTCTTGCTTTCATTCTTCTTTGCTTTGCTTTCCTTCTTTGCTGAAGAATGCAAGAAGAAGACTGAATGGTTTCATTGCTGAATAAAGCAAGAACAACAAGAACGAAGAAAACAGCTATGATTCTTTTAGAAAGAAATGGAAGTAAAAAGTGGAAAAGATGGAAAAAATCAAGTAGAAATATCCATTTTACCAATAGATTTTTGAATTTTATTAGATGCAGGTGTTGCATGGTTGTCGTAAGCCCGTGGTGTCAAACTGTTCAGATTAACTTCTGAAAACGTGGCGAAACCCTTACCCAAACTTTCATAATATTAACCAATATTATGGTTTGATTTCCAAAAAATTTGGTCTCTCAAAAAGAGAAAAGGAAGACCCTTATAATATAGGGAGGAAGCGAGGGAACACGTCAAATCATCATGGCCCTTATAGAACGAGCTACATGTGTGTGACAAAGATGTTTACAATGGGCTGCTACGGTTTGTCCCATAGCTAATCCTTAAAAACCATCCCAGTTCAGATTGAACTCTGAAACTCGAGTTCATGAAGTAGGAATCGCGAGTAATCGCAAATCAGCACGTTGCGGTGAAAATTATGAAGATCATGGATGTACACACTGCCCGTCACGTTCGAAAAGTTCAAGTCATTCGAAACCAAAAATTTTATATTTTCTTAACAAAACCTATTCAAAGGTTCAGTCATAGACTGTATAAGTAATATTTTTAGTTTTTTAAAATTATTTTTTGTGCAAGAAAAAAATAATATTTTTGTTCACAGTGAGCTGAGCGATTTGAATGAAGTCGTAACAAGGTCCGTGTAAGGGAACTTGCACGGGAAACGAATTTACAGGTAATAAATAATATTTTTGACAAAAGTTAAAAAAATTTCTTTTAAGTTGCTAGTGTAGCTACCACTTCTTTTTGCTGTTTTTGCTATTCTTGCTTTAACTCTTCTTGCATTGCATTTCCTAAAGGAAGCAAGAAGAATGCAATGAAAACGCTTTCCTTCGTTCTTGCTTCCATTCATTACTACGTAAGAAGGAAATGCAATGAATGAATGGAAATGCGTTCATTACTACGTAAGAACAGCAATGAAACGAAGTAATGAATGGTTTCTTCGAAAAGAACAAAGGAAAGCAAAGAGTAGAATAAAAGTGGAAAGGATGGAAAAAAGCTAAAACAAATAAATAAGAAATACAACGATAAATTATCTCTCTAAAAAGATAATGTATCCTTAATAATATACAGTTTCTTTTTGTAGCCAAACGTTCTATTTTTAAAGAAGGAAAACCGAGAAGGTTCTCTGTCTAAATTAGAAGTGACTATGCTGACATTAGTAGCGTCAAATACAAAGAAATGGCCGAAAGTTTCAGGTTTTCTACGCAACCTATATGGACGTAGTAGTGAATCGGCCTCTAAGCAAAATTCTTTAGAATCTGCGATGAGTTTTTTCTTAACTAGCTATGCATTTTGAAGAATCTCTTTACTCCTTGCATTCATTGCTACACAAAGAATGAGAGCAAAGAAAAGGATTCATTCTTTGAAAGGAAGCAAATACTAGAAACAAAAGCAAACACATCAAAAGTTTGACTCTTTTTATTGCAATTAAGAACTAGACTTTTAACGTTTCATATTTTTTTATTAACCAAAGTTAGTAAAAAGTTTTATCGGTTGGCATACTTTTTTAACTTCTTTTCTTCTTCTAGCGTAGCTATGAAACGAATCGTAGTAATGAAAGCTTCTATTCATTCTTTTCTTCTTGCTGTTCTTGCATTTCATTCATTGCGACGCAAGAAGGAAAGCAAAGAAGGAAAGCAAAAAAGAAAATGAAATACCTTGAACTTTGTTTATAAAAAGTATGTTTATTACAAATATTAATTTATTTTTGAATGTTGAAATCATAGAACCCGAAACGAAGCGAGCTATCCACAATCAGGGTGAAGTCTTCAAACCAGAAGATGGAAGCCCGAACCTGTTTCTGTGGCAATAGAATAGGATGAATTGTGGATAGGGGTGAAAGGCTTATCAAGCTTCGATATAGCTGGTTTTTGGCGAAATGTATTTAGGTACAGGTTATTTCAGTCTCAAAAGGAGGTAGAGTACACCGTAGACGAGCGGGAGACTAACCCCTGACAAGTGTTTGGTAACTCCAAATTTCTTTTGAAACAAAAATAAACTCAGACTTTGGGTGAAAAGGTTCAAAGTCAAAAGGGAAACAGCCCAGCTAGAATACTAAGGTCTTTAAACACAGACTGCGTGTACAAAAAAGTGTTTTGGCTTAAACAACCGGCAGATTGGCTTGGAAGCCGCCACTCTTTACTGAAAGCGTAACAGCTCACCGGTTTAGCAAAAATGCATCTAAATATAGGAGGCTCAAGTTTGTTACCGAAGTATCTAAAAAGAAACTTAGATCGTTATAGACAAAGCATTATCACTATTTTACATGAATTTTAAAATTCTTACAAATTCTAAAATTCAACAAAGAGGGTTTTAAAAATTCCATGATTTCCTTGCTTTAACTCTTCTTGCATTGCATTTCCTAAAGGAAGCAAGAAGAATGCAATGAAAATGCTTTCCTTCGTTCTTGCTTCCATTCATTACTACGTAAGAAGGAAATGCAATGAATGAATGGAAATGCGTTCAGTGCTACGCAAGAACAGCAATGAAACGAAGCAAATAAATTGATAAAGTTACGTATTTCTAAACATAAAAAAGGTTGAAGGGATACATTAGAGAATAGACATTATTAACCTCTTATTTAATAAAAAATCCAACAAATTTCTGAAGAAAAGACAGCAAGAGACGTCTTAAATAATTCAATTATTAAGGATGAAGAAAATATACTCTAAGAATTGATAAATTTTTTTAGCTACTTTATTTTATTAATTGTCACACAAATTTTAGATACGTTGGTTAAAAAATATTGTTATGTTAAGAGGAGAACTTTATATTCTTAGCAAGTAGTTCTTTTTTTTGTCTCATTTGATATTACACTGTTTTATAAATCTTATCATTTAATAAGTCCTACAATGAAATGATAGAATAGAAAATTATTAAAAAAGTAAGTGGTTCATTAATGTTCTTGCTTGCCTTCACTATGATTACGTTTTCTTTCTATTCTGAAAAATGTAGCTAACTCGTTACATCTATTTTCTGTTCCTCTAGCGTAGCTATTTTCTTCTTGCTGTTCTTGCGTAGCAATGAATGAATGCAATGGAAACGCATTCGTTAATTGCATTCATTCTTCGAGCCCATTCTTCTAGAATAGAAGTGGAAAGTAGCTAGAAAATTTTTTTATGAGAAGAGAGAAATTGTTTTTGAAATTTCAAAAACGCAAAGGGGGAATAGCATTTATTAGCGTAGTTAAACATAGCAAGAAATTAAGGAAAATAGTAATTAACATAGAAGAAGAAAAATGCACAAACAACAAAATAAAATAGACAAACTGGAACAAGATGGAAACATAAAAGGCTAGAGAGAGGGCAAGGGTTATGAACAACTTTTTTATTTGTTCTTGCTTTCATTCATTACTACTTCTTACGTAGTAATGAAACGAAGCGTAGCAAGAAGAATGAGAACAGCAATGAATGACTAAAAAGTGAGCAAGGTGAGTGAAAGAAGTGTTAGCATTCTTCAGCTAGTAAATTTAGGATTTCATTAAACATATTGACTGTTTCCTTTGTAAAAAAAAGGAAAATCATTTAAATCTTCAAAAAAGATTTAGTGCTCTTTTAAAGAATTATGCAATGTAAAACTTAAAAAAGTTATTTTTTTCGCCCTTGCTCTTATTTTCTTTGTATTCATTCTTTTCTTTTTCAGCAATCCTTGCTCGTTTTTTTTCTTGAAAGAACAGAAAATGGAAAAGAGGCGTTTTCTTATTGCGTAGCTGTTTTTATTGCTGTTCTTGCTTCTTGCTTTAGTCAGCAATGAAACCATTCATTGCTGTTCTTGCTTCTTGCTTTATTCAGCAATGAAACCATTCAGTCTTCGAACAAAGGAAAGCGTTCTCATTGCTACGCAAGAAGAGTTAAAGCAAGAAGGAAAGCGTTCTCATTGCTGTTCTTGCATTTCCATTCAGTCTTCTTGCATTCTTGAGCAAAGAAGGAAAGCAATGAGTTAAAGCAAGAAGAGTTAAAGTAAGAAAGAAAGCGTTCTCATTGCATTTCCTAAAGGAAGCAAGAAGAAGAATGAAAGCAAGAACAGTAAGAAGAAAAGAATAGAATAGAAGTGGATCTAAAGTTAAAAAATATAACGTTGTTAATTAACAACGTTTTTTTATAAACAATATTTTCTAGAGTTCATTTTATTTGTTAAAACTATTAAAAATTATAATTTTTAATAGTTTTTTATATTTTTTCTTTTTTTAGAAAACGAAAGAAAAGAGAAATGAGTTATTTTTTATGATAAGAGGAAAGAAAGTCATCCCCCTTTGCTTCGCAAGGAAAGTAGCTAACACTTTTTTACTTGCTTTTTTCCATTTCCTGTTTTTGGCTTTATTCTTCTTGCTTCTTGCGTAGCAATAAAACCATTCATTGCTGTTCTCATTCTTCTTGCTACGCTTCGTTTCATTACTACGTAAGAAGTAGTAATGAATGAAAGTAAGAACAGCAAAAAAAGAAATGGAAGCAAAAAGTAGATGAAAGTAATGTAACTACACTTTTTGCATAGCAAAGAAAGAGTGGCAAGAAAAAGATAGCAAGGAAAGCATATCTATGCTTGCAGAAAAGAAGAGTAGTTAGGGAAAAATGGCTGAGTGGTTTAAGGCGCCTGTTTTGAAAACAGTTATATGTAAAAACATATCGTGGGTTCGAATCCTGCTTTTTCCGTTTATTATATTGGCTCGATAAAAAAGTTTGTCTCTATATTTAAGACTTATTTTTGTTAATTCATATTAACAAAAAAGTTCAAAAAACATGAGAGATTATATTTTCTTTTTTTCCCACTCTCCTTTTTTACATTCATTTTTCTTGCTGTTCTCTTCGAAGAGAACAGCAAGAAAAATGAATGTAAAAAAGGAATGAATCAACCATTTTTTGCTTTTTTAGCGTAGCTAGTAATAGAAGCGTTAGCATTGATTCATTGCTGTTATTGCTTCTTGCTTTAACTCATTGCTTTCCTTTAGGAAATGCAAGAACAGCAATAAAACCATTCATTGCTGTTCTTGCATTTCCTAAAGGAAAGCAATGAGTTAAAGCTTTTTTTTCATTTCTTCCATTTTTTAAAGAAAAAATGGAAGAAATAACTTTGATTCTTCAAAAAGTTGTGAAATATACTCAAAAATTTGAAAATGTCTTTGTTGTCTATAGAAAATTTATTTGGTAACGTAGTTACGCATCCTTTTTTGGGGAGTAACTCTTTTACTTTAGCGGTTACATTATTTTGCCCTTTATTAGGAGCTTTATTTTTATTTCTTTTACCTAAAGGTAATCATAGTGCTCATGGTTGGTGGGCTTTATTTTTTTCTTTATTGACTTTAATTTTTTCTTTATTTATTTGGATGACTTTTGATGGAGCAAGTACTGAACCTTTTCAAAGTGTTATATCTTTTCAATCTGATTGGAAAGGTTTACTTTGGTTAAGTTTTGAGTTTGGTATTGATGGACTTTCTCTTTGGATGATTTTGCTAACAACAGTTTTATTTCCTATTTGTATTTTATGTAGTTGGCAAACTCAATGGCGTTGTAGTCAAGAGTTTATGATTCTACTTTTATTGCTTGAAGCTATGTTATTAGCAACTTGGACAATCTTAGATTTACTTACATTTTATGTTCTTTATGAAAGTATACTTATACCAATGTTTCTCTTAATAGGTCTTGGGGGTTCTAGAAATCGCAAAATTAAAGCTGCTTATCAACTTGTTCTTTATACTTTATTTGGTTCTTTATTTATGTTGCCTTGTCTATTATTTATTTATTCAGAAACAGGAACAACAAATTTAGAACTCTTGTATCATTATCAATGGAGTTTTCATAAACAATTAGTCCTTTGGTGGGGTTTTTTTTTTGCTTTTGCCGTAAAAATCCCAATGGTGCCACTCCATTTATGGCTTCCAGAAGCTCATGTGGAAGCTTCCACAGCAGGTTCGGTTTTATTAGCAGGGGTTTTATTAAAATTAGGTTCTTATGGATTTTTAAGATTTTGTATTCCCCTTTTTCCAGAAGCATGTCATTATTATAGTCCTTTTGTTATCACACTAAGTCTTATAGCACTTATTTATACTTCTTTAACAACTTTACGACAAGTAGATTTAAAAAAAATAATTGCTTATTCATCGATTGCTCATATGAATATGGTAATGCTTTCATTATTTAGTTTAAATGATTTAGGTGTTATGGCTTCAATGTTTATGATGTTAAGTCATGGAATAGTTTCTCCAGCTCTTTTTTTATGTGTCGGTGCTTTATACGACCGTTATCATACAAAATTATTGAAATATTTAGGAGGTTCAGCTAATACAATGCCTCTTTTTTCTCTTCTTTTTTTTATTTTCTCTTTAGCAAATATGGCTTTACCCTTATTTCCAAATTTCATTGCTGAATTTTTAACGTTATGTGGAATTTTTTCTTTCCACACATGGGCTATGTTATTAGCTTGTACTAGCATGGTTTTAAGTGCAGCTTATACTTTATGGGCTTATGCACGAGTTGTTCATGGGTTACCCAAACCTCAATATATGAAAGCAATGTGTGATTTATGTCGTCGAGAATTTTGGACTTTTCTTCCTTTAATATTAATTTGTATATGGTGGGGGTTTAAACCTCAAATTCTTTTAGATTCTATGGCTAGCTCTCTTTTTCTTTGGCAACAACTTTGTAATAGATATTTACTTAATGGAACATTAGTCACACAAACTTTAGATATGACAGACTTATTTTAAGTAAAAATTTTTTTCTCTTACGGGATAACACTATTTTATTTTGTTAGCTACTTTTCTTCCATTTCCTTTTTTTGCTGTTCTTGCTTTCATTCATTACTACTTCTTACGTAGTAATGAAACGAAGCGTAGCAAGAAGAATGCACTGAACGCATTTCCATTCAGTCTTCTTGCATTCTTGAGCAAAGAAGGAAAGCGTTTTCATTGCTGTTCTTGCATTTCCTAAAGGAAAGCAATGAGTTAAAGCAAGAAGAGTTAAAGCAAGAACCGCTAAAACTTCTTAATTTTCTGATTAAAAAGTTAGTAATAAATTAAAAAGTCTAAAGAACATTTATTTTCTGAACTTTATAAAAAATAAAAATTTATTCATTTCTAATATTTTTAAAA
>Ga0075019_10002048_pt1 | contig 11456 bp, 10 predicted proteins | sample ColStrG_CSR_2013_FD_71473 | JGI IMG/M metagenome (GOLD analysis project Ga0075019, IMG submission 71473) | Freshwater sediment microbial communities in response to fracking from Pennsylvania, USA - Cold Stream Run_MetaG_CSR_2013 | ecosystem: Environmental > Aquatic > Freshwater > Creek >...
CGGCAGCTGCCCCGGGCGCCGTGGGCGTGCGCGGCACACGCTTGCGCACCACGGGCTCGGGTGCCGGCATTTCCGGAAAAAGGTCTAAGGCGACAGGTACTGAATTCAAGGCTTCCCCCGGGGTGGCAGCGCCGGCGCGCGACGCGGCGCCAGGCAGCCATTATTGCCGCGGCCGCAATCAGGACATTTTGCGCCCGCGCCGGGGTGCTGCTGCGGCCGGCGCCAGGGAACGGGAAGCGGCCTTGGGCGCGGGCTTGGCCGCGCCGTGCGTGCGCGGCGGCAATCCGGTGTGCTGCGTCAGCACGCTTCCCGGGCGCGGCGCTGCCTTCGCCGCAACGGCGCTGGCGCTGGGACGCGCAGCGCTCGAGTTCTTGCGCCGCGCGCTCTGGTAACTGCCGTCGGACAGCGGCTGAAAGGTGGGAATCAGGTGCTGCTTGCCATTGCCCACCAGGTCGGCGCGTCCCATGGCCTTGAGCGCTTCGCGCAGCAGCGGCCAGTTGTTCGGGTCGTGGTAGCGCAAAAAGGCTTTGTGCAGACGCCGGCGCTTTTCGCCGCGCACGATGTCCACGCTTTCGTCGGCGCTTTGCGCCGTGCGGTGCACGCGCCGCAGCGGGTTGCGGCCCGAGTGGTACATCGCCGTCGCCGTCGCCATGGGGCTGGGGTAGAAGGTTTGCACCTGGTCGGCGCGAAAGCCGTTTTTCTTCAGCCACAGCGCCAGGTTCATCATGTCTTCGTCGCTGGTACCCGGGTGCGCGGCGATGAAGTAGGGAATGAGGTACTGCTTTTTGCCGACCTCGGCGCTGAATTTCTCGAACATCGCCTTGAAGCGCTCGTACGAGCCGATGCCGGGCTTCATCATCTTGGTCAGCGGCCCCTGTTCGGTGTGCTCCGGCGCAATCTTCAGGTAGCCGCCGACGTGGTGCTGTACCAGTTCCTTCACGTATTCCGGGCTTTGCACCGCCAGGTCGTAACGCAGGCCCGAACCAATCAGGATTTTCTTGATGCCCTTGAGCGAGCGCGCGCGCCGGTACATGCGGATCAGCGGCGCGTGGTCGGTTCCCAGATTGGGACAGATGCCGGGGTAGACGCAACTCGGCTTGCGGCACGCGGCCTCGATTTCCGGCGTGCGACAACCCAGGCGGTACATATTGGCGGTCGGCCCGCCCAGGTCCGACACGGTGCCGGTAAAGCCCTTGACCTTGTCGCGCATGTCTTCGATTTCGCGGATGACCGAGTCTTCCGAGCGGCTCTGGATGATGCGGCCCTCGTGCTCGGTGATGCTGCAGAAGGTGCACCCGCCAAAACAGCCGCGCATGATGTTGACGCTGAAGCGGATCATTTCCCAGGCCGGGATCTTGGTCGCGCCATCGTGGCTGCCGTTGGCGTCGGCGTAAAAGGGGTGCGGGCTGCGCGCGTACGGCAGGCCGAAAACCAGGTCCATTTCCGCCGTGCTCAGCGGAATCGGCGGGGGATTGATCCAGACGTCGCGCGCACTGCTGCCCTCGCCGTGGCACTGCACCAGCGCGCGCGCATTGCCCGGATTGGTTTCCAGGTGCAGCACCCGGTTGGCGTGCGCGTACAGCACGGGATCCGACTTGACTTGCTCAAACGATGGCAGGCGAATGACCGAGCGCTCGCGCGGCGGCACTTGCAATTTGCCCGTCGCGGGCTGCGCCTTGGGGAAAAAGCGCAGCGGCGCGGTATTTGCAGCGGCGCCGGCCAAGGCGCCCTGCGCTGTCGCCTGCGCCTCTTCCTCGCGCGCGCAGGTGGCGCCTTGCGCGCTCGCCTGCTCGCCCGTCGTGCGGTAGGGGTTGACGTGCGCCTCGACGCGCCCGGGCGCGTCGACCGTGCTGGAGTCGATCTCGTACCAGCCCTGCGCGCCTGGGTCGTCGGAGCGGCGCACAAAAGCGGTACCGCGCACGTCGGTAATGGACTGCACCGGCTCGCGCGCAGCCAGCCGGTGCGCGACTTCCACCAGGGCACGCTCGGCGTTGCCGTACAGCAGCAGGTCGCATTTGGCGTCGACGACGATGGAGCGGCGCACCTTGTCGCTCCAGTAGTCGTAGTGCGCAATGCGCCGCAGACTGCCTTCGATTCCGCCCAGGATGACGGGAACGTCCTTGTAGGCCTCGCGGCAGCGCTGGCTGTAGACGATGGCGGCACGGTCCGGCCGCTTGCCGCCTACGTCGCCCGGGGTGTAGGCGTCGTCGCTGCGGATTTTGCGGTCGGCGGTGTAGCGGTTGATCATGGAATCCATGTTGCCCGCGGTCACGCCCCAAAACAGATTGGGCTTGCCCAGGGCGCGGAACGCATCTGCGCTGTGCCAGTCGGGCTGGGCGATGATGCCGACGCGAAAGCCCTGGGCCTCCAGCGTGCGCCCGATGACGGCCATGCCAAAGCTGGGATGGTCCACATACGCGTCGCCCGTGACCAGCACGACGTCGCAGCTGTCCCATCCCAGCTGCTCCATTTCGGCGCGCGACATGGGCAGGAACGGCGCCGTGCCAAAGCGCGCGGCCCAGTACGGTCGGTAACTGTTCAGCGGTTTGGCGGCGCGCGCAAAAAAGGAAACGTCTAGGGGAGCGTTCATCGGAGACCGGCGTGGGGGATCGGCTAGTGTAATGTCGCCGGGCAATTTGGGCGGACCCTAGGGCTACTCGGGCCAGCGCTGGTGTAAGCTTTGCCACCATGCGGCCCCAATCCATATCAGACCTTTTCTGGTCGTTTTCCCTGCTGGCGCTGCAGGGCTTCGGCGGCGTTCTGGCGGTCGTGCAGCGCGAACTGGTGGAGCGCAAGCAATGGCTCACGCGCGAGGAATTCCTCGAGGAATGGGCGGTCGCACAGATCCTGCCCGGCCCCAACGTCGTGAATCTGGGGCTGATGCTGGGCGACCGCTGCTTTGGCACCGCCGGTGCGCTGGCTGCACTGGCCGGCCTGCTCGCCTTCCCCACGCTGATCGTGCTGCTGCTGGCTGCGCTGTTCACCGGCGTCGCCGACATGCCGCAGGTTCAGGGCGCGTTGCGTGGCATGGCCGCCGTCGCTGCCGGGCTGATCACGGCCACCGGCCTGAAGCTGGTGCCGGCCTTGAAAAAATCGCCCATGGGCGCCGGCGCGTGCGCGCTGTTCGGCGCCACGGCGTTTGCTGCCATCGCGCTGTTGCGCGTTCCCTTGCTGAGCATGCTCTTGCTGCTCGGCGGCAGTGCCTGCGCCTGGGCTTTCCTGTGCCTGCGGCGCCTGCCGGCGACGCACGCGGACCCTACGCAGCCAGCGACAAGCCGGCACAAGGGCGACGCGCCATGAGCGCCGCCGACTGGCTGGGACTCATAGGCCATTTCCTCTCGCTCTCGCTGCTGGCCGTGGGCGGCGCGATCACGACGGCGCCGGAAATGCACCGCTATCTGGTCGGCGAGCAGCATTGGCTGAGCGACGCGCAATTCAGTTCCAGCATTGCCTTGGCGCAAGCGGCACCTGGACCGAATGTGCTGTTCGTCGCGCTCATGGGGTGGAATATCGGCGTGAACGCCGCCGGCGGCATGCAAGCCGGCGCGCTCGCCTGGGCGCTGGGACTGGGCGCCGGCATGGCGTCCATGGTGTCGTTTCTGCTGCCCAGCGTGCTGCTGACGTTTTACGCCGGGCGCTGGGGCCAGCGCAACCGTGAACACATAGGCCTGCGCGCCTTCAAAGCCGGCATGGCGCCGGTGGTCGTGGGACTGCTGGCGGCAACTGGCTGGGTACTTGCCAGCAGCCTGGCCGGAATGCTGACGAACTGGCACGTATGGCTGCTCAGCAGCGTGGTTGCGCTGCTGGTGTGGCGCACGCGCATTCACATGCTGTGGCTGCTCGCCGTCGGCGGCGCGCTCGGCTGGTCAGGCTGGATTTAAGCCCGCGCCCAGCGCAGCGCCGGCTGGCGGCGCGCTGCGCTGGCGCACGGCCTCGTACAGGCAGACGCCGCTGGCGACCGACACATTCAGGCTCTCGACGGCGCCACGCATGGGAATTTGCACCAGCTGGTCACAGGTCTTGCTGGTGAGCTGGCGCATGCCGTCGCCCTCCGCGCCCAGCACCAGCGCAACCGCCGCCGTGAGGTCGGCCTGGTAAATCGTCTGGCTGGCCTGGTCGCTGGTACCCACAATCCAGATATTGCGTTCCTTGAGCTCATTGAGCGTACGCGCCAGGTTGGTCACCATGAAATACGGCACGGTCTCGGCAGCGCCGCTGGCCACTTTGGCGACCGTGGCATTGATGCCGGCGGCGTGGTCCTTGGGCGCGATCACCGCGTGCACCCCGGCGCCGTCGGCGACGCGCAGGCAGGCGCCCAGATTGTGCGGGTCGGTAATGCCGTCCAGCACCAGCAGCAGGGGTGGCACGCGCGAGGACGGCGCCAGCGCCGCGTTCGCAGCTTCCAGGTTTTCCAGCAATTCGTCGAGCGAACGCACGTGCGGCAATTCCTGCACACGCGCCGCCACGCCCTGGTGCCCATGGCTGCCGGCCAGGCGCGCCAGGCGCACGCCATCGGATTCGGTCAGGCGCACGCCCTGCTCCTGGGCGCGCTGCAGAAACTGGCGCATGCGCGCGTCGCGGCGCCCGGCCTCAAAATGGATTTCGAGAATGGACTGCGGCGCGGTTTTCAGGCGCACGCCCAGCGCGTGAAAGCCGAACAGGATTTTGGACGAAGACATGCAGCGATTATCGGCCTTAGGCCGCGAGCACGCGCCCCGCTTCCAGCGTGATGCGGCGCTCGCAGCGCGCGGCAATCGCCATGTCGTGCGTGACCAGCACCAGCGTGGTACCGAGTTCGCGGTTCAACGCAAACATCAGTTCCATGACTTTCTCGCCGGTGGCAAAGTCCAGGCTGCCTGTGGGCTCGTCGGCGAGCAGCAAGGCGGGACGCACCACAAAAGCACGCGCCAGCGCAACGCGTTGCTGTTCGCCGCCCGACAGTACCCGCGGGTACGCGTTGGCGCGCGCCGCCAGCCCTACGCGCTCCAGCATTTCCAGGGCAAGCCGGCGCGCGTCGCGGCGCGCCGCGAGTTCCAGCGGCAGCATCACGTTTTCCAGCGCGCTCAGATTTCCCAGAAGCTGAAAGCTTTGGAAAACGAATCCAAGCTGGCGTGCGCGCAGCGCGGCACGCGCGTCCTCGTCGAGCGCGAACAGGTCCTGGCCCGCGAGCCGCACCGTTCCCGCACTGGGGGTATCGAGGCCGGCAATAATCGACAGCAAGGTACTTTTTCCCGAGCCCGATGCGCCGACAATCGCCGCCGTCTGGCGCGCCTGCAACGAAAAATCGATGTCGCGCAAAATGTCCAAGGTTCCGGTGGAGTCTTGTACTGTCTTGCCTACGTGTTCAACTGAAATGATGGGGTCCGTCATGAAATTCCTGAGGTTTCGCCTCGACTGTAGCGTGCTCTGGCTACTGCTCGCCGCCGCCGTCCCAGTACACAGTGCACCCATGGGGCCGGCACGCATTCTGGTGGTCGGCGATTCACTCAGCGCCGAGTACGGCTTGCCACCCGGCAGCGGCTGGGTCGCCTTGCTGGAACAAAAATTGGCGCAGGAGAAAATTCCGGCGCAAGTCATGAACGCCAGCATCAGCGGCGACACCAGCGCGGGTGGTGCCAGCCGGCTGGCGCCGCTGCTGGCGCAGCAGCACCCTAGCGTGGTCATCATAGAACTCGGCAGCAACGACGCCCTGCGCGGCCTGGCGCTGGCCGAAACGGAAAAAAACCTGGAGCAGATGGCGCGCGCAGCGCAGGCCACGGGAGCACGTGTACTGCTCGCCGGCATGCAGATGCCACCGAATTACGGGCGTGACTACAGCGCGCAATTTGCCCAGACCTTTGCGCACGCCGCACAGCAGACGCACGCCCTGCTGCTGCCGTTTCTACTCAAGGGAGTTGCCGATGCGCCCAACGCGCAAGAGCTGTTTCAGGCCGACAGGCTGCACCCGATTGCTGCCGCGCACCCGACCATCCTGGCCAACGTGTGGCCTTACGTGAAAAAAATGCTGCGTTGATGCGGCGTGCGCCGGCGCAAGCGCAATAACTCCGCTACACCGTTCCGGCGCCGTCGGCAGCCGGAGGCTGCTGCGCCAGGTCGTCCGCGTCTGCGGCCATGGGCTGGCCGTGCTCGTCTACTTTACGGTCGGCCTTGGCCTTGAGTTTGTCTTCTTTTTTGCGCTTCTTGGCCAATTCTTTCTGGCGCTTTTCGTATCCGTAATTAGGTGTTGCCAACTTGAGCTTTCGTAAGTTGCACAGACTGTACCACCATGCGCGCGGCCAGCGTGCAGCGCGGGCCCGCGTCGCTTGCGTCTGCAGGTGCTCCAGCCGTCCCGGGCACAGCAGGCCCGCACGCAGGAACTAGGACAAAACGCCCAGCGCCTGTTCCAGGTCGGCCTGCAGGTCTGCGGTGGCTTCGAGCCCGGCAAAGAAACGCACGCAATGCCCGCGTGCCAGATGTTTGGGCCACACGCTGCGCATGTCTTCCAGGGTGTAGGGCACGACCAGGCTGCACGGACCCGCCCAGCTAAAGCCAATGCGAAACAGGCGCAAGGCGTCGCAGAACGCGTCCACTTGCGCGCGCGAATAGTCGGGCCGCAATAACACGCTGAACAGTCCCGCTGCAGCGCCCAAGGCGTCACCGCACAGCGTCTTCCAGTGCCCGTGACCGGGCGACTCGGCCAGTGCCGGGTGCAATACCTGGACGAATTCCGGCCGCGTCTGCGCCCACTGCGCGAGCGCGCGCGCACTGGCATCGTGCGCCCGGTAGCGCAGCGCCAGACTGGGAAGTCCGCGCAATACCAGCTCTACGTCGTTCATGCCTACACCCAGGCCCAGGCGCATGTGGGCAAGCTTGACGCGCAGATGCAAGTCGGCGTCGCGCGTGATCACGCTGCCCATGAGAACGTCGCCGCTACCGCTGGGATACTTGGTGAGCGCATGCACGGACAGGTCAACGCCCAGGCGCGTGCCGCTTTCCGGCTGCAGGTCAAAGGGCTGGAACGCCACCCCGGCGCCCCAGGTGTTGTCCAGCGCGCACAGCAGGCCGCGCTGCCGACAGACGCGGACCTGCGCGACCAGGTCAGGAAACTCCAGCGTCACCGAACCCGGCGCTTCCAGCCAGACCAAGCGGGTGCGGCTGGAAATTTGCGCGCGCAAGTCCTCGACGTCCATGGGATCGTAAAGCTGGTGGCTGATGCCCCAGGCGCGCAGCTCGGTTTCCGCGAAGGCCTTGCTGGGGCCGTAGACGTTGTCGGGAATGAGCACTTCGTCGCCGGACTTCAGGCAGGCGATGGCCACCAGCACCAGTGCGGCCAGGCCGCTGGGCGCCAGGACGCATTGCAGGCCACCTTCCAAAGCGCACAGGCGTTCTTCCAGAACGTAGGACGTGGGCGTCCCGTGCAAACCGTAGGTGTAGCCCGACTTGTCTTTCCACTCGCGGCTGCGCAGCGCCGCGACGTTGGGAAAAAACACGGTGGACGCCTTGAAAACGCCGGGCTGGGTCGCAGCGAACCCGTCCGGCGCTGCGTAAGCGTGATGGATGAGCGCGGTGGTCGAATCAGCCATGGCACGCCCGCCTCAGGCGATGGCAGTGCAGGGCATCAGATGCTCCACTTCGCCAGGAGCTGCTGCGGGCGCATGGCGTCGTAGCTTTCGAACGGCTGATGTATCCAGGGATTGCTGGGCAAAAACTCGACGGAATAGTCTGGCGTGATGATGGACAGCGCCTTGGTCCAGATCACCGCGCTGCGCAACTCGGTGATGGGCTTGTAGTTGTGCTTGAGCTGGTGGATGACCGCGTTCAGCGTATGGCCCGAGTCGGCGAGGTCATCGACCAGAAGCACGCGCCCGGCGATTTCGCCTTTGGGCGTGGTGATGAAACGCGCAATGTCCAGGTTGCCCTGCACCGTGCCGGCGTCCGCCCGGTAGGAACTTGTAGACATGATGGCCAGCGGCTTGTCGAACACGCGCGACAGGATGTCACCCGGTCGCATGCCCCCGCGCGCCAGGCACAAAATGGTGTCGAATTCCCAGCCCGACTGGAATACCTTGATGGCCAGCTTTTCTATCAGCGTGTGGTACTCGTCGTAGCTCACATAAAGGTGTTTACCGTCTTCCGTCAACATGGCTGTCCTCCTGTTCGAATCCTGGCCCCTGGCTCTCTCGCTTCGCTGCGTTGCGCCTTAGTCTGCCAGATAGGGATGGCGCAGCATGATGGTGTGGTCCCGGTCCGGGCTGGTCGACACCATGTGGATGGGCACGCCGGTTACCTGCTCTATCCGTTGCAGGTACAGGCGCGCGTTGACCGGCAGCGCCTCGTACTGGGTGACACCAACGGTGCTTTCAGTCCAGCCTTCCATGACCTCGTAGATTGGCGTGCAGCGCTCAATGTCGTCGGCACCCATGGGCAGGATGTCGACGACGTCCTTGCCGATCTGGTAGCCGGTGCACAGGCGCAACTCCTTGAGGCCGTCGAGCACGTCGAGTTTGGTGATGCACAATCCGGACAGGCCGTTGACCTGGGCCGAGCGCTTGAGCAGCGCCGCGTCAAACCAGCCACAGCGCCGCGAGCGCCCGGTGGTCACGCCCTTTTCTGCGCCCACGGTGCTCATATGGTAGCCGGGGGTCCCCGGCGCTTCCCAATCGAGCTCGGTCGGGAACGGCCCACCGCCCACGCGCGTGCAGTAGGCTTTGGTGATACCCAGGATGTAGTGCAGCATGCCCGGTCCCACGCCCGAACCTGCCGCCGCGTTACCGGCCACGCAATTGCTGGACGTGACATAGGGGTAGGTGCCGTGGTCCACGTCGAGCAAGGTGCCTTGCGCGCCTTCGAACAGCAGGTTGGCGCCGTGCAGATTGGCCTCGTTGAGCTCGCGCGACACGTCGGCAATCATGGGCGCTAGCAGTGCGGCGTGTTGCATGGCCTGCGCGTAGACGGGCTCAAACAGCACCTTGCCCTGGTCCATGAAAGGCGCCAGCGCCGGACCGAAGTCGAACGCGGCGGATCCCAGGAATGTCGTGAGCACGTGGTTGTGCAAGTCCAGCAACTCGCGCAGCTTGGCGGCAAAGCGTTCGGGATGGCGCAAGTCCTGCACGCGCAAGGCGCGGCGCGCAATCTTGTCCTCGTACGCCGGGCCAATGCCGCGGCCCGTGGTGCCAATCTTGGCGCTGCCGCCCTGCTCGCGCGCGACTTCACGCGCCAGATCCAGCGCAACGTGAAAGGGCAAGATGAGCGGGCAGGCCTCGCTCACGCGCAGCCGCGCCCGCACTTCCACACCGGCTTTTTCCAGTCCTTCAATCTCTTCAAACAGCTTGGCAGCCGACAACACCACGCCGTTGCCGATATAGCATTTCACCCCGGGGCGCATGATGCCGCTGGGGATCAGATGCAGCGCGGTCTTTACGCCGTTGATCACCAGCGTGTGCCCGGCGTTGTGCCCGCCCTGGAAGCGCACCACACCCTGTGCGCTTTCGGTCAGCCAGTCGACCAGCTTGCCCTTGCCCTCGTCGCCCCACTGCGTACCGACGACGACCACATTCCTGCCCTTGGTTGTATTCATTGCAATCGTTTCTTAAATGGCGCGGACTATCCATTGGCCGTCTACCGGCACAAGCTCTCGGTCACACTGAAATTCATCGACCTGGCTTTCGTGCCCAGGCAATACACACACCACGGTTTCGCCCTGGTGGCGCAGCGCCTGCAGCGCAGCACGCAAGCCGGCGTCCTCAGCCCAGGGCGCGCGAATGGCTGCGCGCAACGGACGCGCCACGGCCGCTTGCGCCAAGGCTTTGACGTCCAGACTAAAGCCGACGGCAGGCCGCTTGCGCCCGAAAACCGAGCCCACCTCATCGTAGCGACCGCCGCGCGCGAGCGCGTCACGCGCGCTGTCGGCATACACCGCAAAGCACATGCCGCTGTAGTAGGCGTAGCCGCGCAGGTCCGCCAGATCCACCCGCACGTGCACGCCGGGGTAGGCGGTTTCAATATGGTCGGCCAGCCAGTCCAGTTGGGTCAGCGCGGCGTGCAGGCCGGGCAGGTCGGGCAGCGTCGCGCGCGCCGCCTGCAAGACGCTGCGTTCGCCGTACAAGCCGGGCAAGGCGAGCAGCGCTTGCGCCACGGGGGGCGGGCAATCGCGCAACTCGGCTTGCAGCTGGGTGTTGTCCTTCGACGAAAGCGCAGCGTGCACGCGCAGCTGCGCAGCCTGTGACAAACCCGACTGCGCCAGCAGCGCCGACACAATGCGTGCGTCGGCCAGATCCAGCGTGAGGGTTCCCACGCTGGCCTGCTGCAGCGCAGCCAGCATCAGCGTGAGAATCTCCAGGTCGGCCTCCAGCCCTGCGTGGCCATAGAGCTCGGCGCCGAACTGCAAGGGCTCGCGGCTGGCGTGCGGCGCGCCGGGGCGGGTATGCAGCACCGGGCCGCAATAGCACAGGCGCGTGACTCCCTGTCGGTTCAGCAGGTGCGCGTCAATGCGCGCCACCTGCGGCGTGCTGTCGGCGCGCAGGCCGAGCATGCGCCCGGAGAGTTGATCGACGAGTTTGAAGGTTTGCAAGTCGAGCGCTTCGCCCGTTCCGGACAAAAGCGACTCGAGATGCTCCAGCAAAGGCGGCATTACCAGCTCGTAGCCGTAGCAACGCGCCATGTCGAGCAACTCGCGGCGAATTTCCTCGATGTGGCGTGCCTCGAACGGCAGCACATCGGCAATGTGATCCGGCAGGACCCAGGCAGACATGGATGGTGAAAGAACGGTTAAAAGCTGAATTTTACCGGCGGCTTATTTTTTGCCGGCCGACGCAGCATTGCCACCGTTGCCGCCGTTGCGAAACACCTTGAAAAACTCGCTGTTCGAAGGGTCCAGCACCATCACGTCGCTCTTGTTGTTAAAACTTGCCTTGTAGGCTTCCAGGCTGCGGTAGAACTGCGCAAATTGCGGGTCCTTGCCAAACGCGTCGGCGTACAGGCGCGCGGCCTCGGCGTCGCCCTCGCCCTTGATCTTCTGCGCGTCGCGGTAGGCGTTGGCGATCGTCACCTCGCGTTGCCGGTCGGCGTCGGCACGGATTTTCTCGCCCTCGGCGGCGCCGGTGGAACGCAATTCATTGGCCACACGTTTGCGCTCGGCTTCCATGCGCCGGTAAACCGACTCGGTAATCGCTTCGACGTAATCGACCCGCGTGATGCGCACGTCGACAATGTCCACGCCCCATGGTTTGCTGCCGCGGACCTTGTCCTGCACTTCAGCCTTGACTTCGGCCATCAGTTCCTCGCGCTTGAGCGACAGCAGTTCCGTGACGGTGCGGCGGTTGATGCCCTCTTGCAAGGCGTTGCGCACCACGCGGTTCAGCTGGCTGGCGCCAGCGCTTTCGTTCTGGCCCACGTTGCGGATGTAGTTTTCCGGTTCGGTAATGCGCCAGCGCACATACCAGTCAACGACCACCCGCTGCTTTTCGGCAGTCAGCATG
>Ga0075019_10002050_pt1 | contig 11449 bp, 7 predicted proteins | sample ColStrG_CSR_2013_FD_71473 | JGI IMG/M metagenome (GOLD analysis project Ga0075019, IMG submission 71473) | Freshwater sediment microbial communities in response to fracking from Pennsylvania, USA - Cold Stream Run_MetaG_CSR_2013 | ecosystem: Environmental > Aquatic > Freshwater > Creek >...
GAGCTACCACCGCAAATCCGCGGCCGGCTTCGCCCGCGCGCGCCGCCTCGATTGTGGCGTTAAGCGCAAGCAGATTGGTCTGCGCCGCAATCGATGTGATCAGCTTGACCACGTCGCCGATCCGGTCACCCGCCGCGGACAATTCTGCCATTCGTTCGTCGGTTGCATTGGCCTGCTTGACCGCATCGGCGGCGACATTGTTGGAATCCAGAACCCTTCTGCTGATTTCGACAATCGACTGAGAGAGTTCGTTCGAGGCCGTTGCTGCACTGCGAACGTGTTCAGAAGCCTGTCGCGATGCACTGGCGGACTGTCCCGACATCTGCGCCGTCGAATGCGCCGTCACCGAAAGCTGCCGGGCATCCCTTTCGAATTGTCCGGAGGAACCCATCACCTGCTCGATGATTCCGCTTATCTTGGCACGGAAACCCTCGACGAACTGATTGAGCTCCGCCTTGCGCCGTTCGGCCGCGTGCTTTTCGGCACTCATTCGCTCAGCTTCGAGCTGACGACGTTCGATGCGGTAGTTCCGGAAGACATCGACGGTCCGCGCGATCGCGCCGATTTCGTCGTGGCGGTCGGCGTGCTGGACCTCGACGTCCGTGTTCCCCGCGGCGATGACCGTGAGGGCTTCTGCAACGCTGCGAAGCGGCCTGGTGATGCGCCGAACGAGCAACATCGTCGCCACGAGTGCGAGCAAGCCAGCGATGGTGGCGGCGATGGCCATTGCGGTGATGGCCTGCCGCAACATGCCGTCGAGTTCGGCTGTCGCAATGCCAACATAGATGATGCCGATGATTTTGCCGGCCGGATTGAAAACCGGCTGATACGCCGTGTAAAAACGACGTCCGAACAGGATTGCCGGGCCCTTATAGGCCTCGCCGCGGCGAAGCATGGCCTGACCCGGATGATCCGCCGCGAGCAGCGTTCCGACCGCGCGGTCGCCATTTTCCTTTTTCACGTTAGTGGTTCGGCGGACAAACTGCTGTGTCGCATCATCGTAGACGAAGAGCGTAGCATTACCGCCGACATAGGAGACGGCACGGTCGACGATCCGGTGGTCGCTCAATTCCGGCATCTTTGCAATTTCGACGCGCGCAACGACGCCGTCGCGAATTACGATCTTTGCGTCCGGGAAGGCTTCGCCAAAGGCAAGGGTAAGGGTTCGGAGGCTGAGGTCGATATCCCGCTCTTCACGGATATCGAAATCGCGTGTCAATGACCAATAGCCCGCTCCGACCAAAAGCGCGGTGTTGAGCGCGATCAGGAGCGCCGCGCTCATGACTGCTTTCGGTCCAAGGTTCAGCCGCGAAAAAGGGAAACGGCTCCCCCCCAATCGGAACGTCATTCAAATTCCCCCTCAATATGGGGGAGACGTTATCGCGTTATGTTTAAAATAATATTTTGCTGATCGGTCGTTGCATGACGGAGGAGGCGATTTTCCCCTACCGGAATACCGAGTGCATGTGTTCGGCGATTGCATCGCAAGCATCGATCCAATTCTTTTGTCGGCAAGAATCGTCCATAGCGTTCGCGGCGGATTTCTGTACACGAAATCTCTGGTGATAAAGCAAAAAAAAGCCTGAGAGTTCAGCCAAGCGATTGGTTGGCGCGGCTGGGACCGCGGTGGTATGAAAGACGAAAAGTGAGGGGAGCTTGGCATGAGACTTCTTCGAGCCGCTGCCATCTTTATGGTGTTGTTGGCTGCGCCCGCTAACGCGCAAAGAGCCCCCGCGGCACCGCAGGAACCACCGAAGTCACCGACCCAGATCGAGCAGGAGAAGGCAAGCGAGAACGCCTACAAGAGATCGCTCGGCAATATTCCCGATCAGCCCCCCGCTGACCCCTGGGGTGGGGCGCGCGCCGTGGAACCGGCAAAACCCGCCGTGAAAGATCCCCCGGCGAAACGCGCCAAGGCCAGCAGCTCGGCAAACTAGAGCGTTTTCGAGCGAAGTGGAAACCGGTTCGCGTGAAGAAAACGCGTCAAAACAAAGGAGTAGAGCCCGGTTTTGATTCAATCAAAACCGAAATGGCTCTAGAAAAAGCTTGCGGACGTAATCGGCCGCGACAGATGGGTGCGGTGCGAGGGCAGGCGCAGCGATCTCACAAGGTCTTCAAATATTCGATCAGATCGTAGCGTTCCTCCTCGGTCAGCATGCGACCGATCACGCCGGCCTTGCCCGGTCCTGGTGTTCCTTCCAGCGAGTGGCCCAGAGTGCTGTTGCCCGGAATGGGTAATCCGTCGGCCGTCATCGCTGAGAACAGGGTTTCGCCCGGCTGGCAGGCTGGCTTCTCCCCGGCGGCAACGCGATAGCCGACCTGCTCCGGATCAAAATCGCGTAAGCCCATGCAGAATTGCTTTGGGCGCTCGGCCGCAGGCTTGAGCATCCAATAGAGCGAAGGCACCGAACCGTTGTGGAGATAGGGAGCGGTCGCCCAAACTCCGTTCAATGGACGCGCACGGTAGCGCGGTTTTTCGTCCTTGACCGGCGCGCTGGCGTTATCCTGCGGCTTCTTCTGATGATGTTCCGTTTCATCATTGGGACAATTTTTTCTTGTCCCCCAGAGAAGCTTCTGGTTCTCCTCTGTCATCGGGCGCTCTTTCATCCATTTTCGGCTGACGACGTCGACCACCATCATCAAGGCGATCGGGTACGGCATTTCCGTCGAGAACGGCGGCATATCTGGGCATTGCGACAGGACCTGCCTGGGCTGCAGGTTCAGGAAGCCCGGAACTTCCACCTTTCGCATGAACAGAACGTCAGCCTGACCCTTGTCCGTTCCCATGCCTGCTACACCTTTCTGGACCGGATCCAGCCACTTGTTCTTGGCGTCCCAGCGTTCCGAGGACCAGAAGCTCTGGCGGGGATATAGCTTGTCGAACGTAGGGTCGTTGACCGGTCCGAGATGGCACTCAACGCAGATTTCGGCGTAGAGGGCGCGGCCTTTTTCGACCCGCGCCTCATTGATTTTCCAGGCAGGATCGCTCTGGAAAATTTGCGACGGCCATTTCGGCGGCTGCAATCCGCCGAAAGCCGGATTATCGCCGGCTGGATCGGGACCGCGCAGCATTGCTTCGATGCGAACGAGATTTTCGATCGCGACGGTGGACCGGAAAACCGTCTCCGGGGCAGTATCGGGTGAAAAATTGACGAGCGCGGAAACCCCGAGCGCTTCGCCGGCGTTGCGGATTAATGGCTGCTCGATCGAGGCGTCATATTGCGCCCATAGAAACCAGGGTACCGTCCAGATCGGGGGGAAACTGACCGGCGCGTCCTGCGCATGCAGATTCTTTTCAAATCCGGAGAGGCCAGCCGTTACCAGGTCGGTATGAAAAACCTGGTTGCCGATGCGGTTGAGCGCATCAAGTCGCCCGAACCCCTCCTCGGTATCCGCCTGCTGCTGCTTGCCGTCGTAGGTCTTTTTGCCGGCGATCGTCTTGTCATAGAGGTTTTTTTGATCGAGCAGGAACTGGCCGACCGTCGCCAGCCTCTGTTCGAGCTTGTCGCGATCTTGCTTGCTCGCGTCCGCGCCGAGCACTCGTGCCGCAAACCGTTGGAAACGGCCCGGTACTTTCAGCGTATAGGCAATGGACAGGCCGGTCGCGATTTCCAGCTTTTTGAGATTCACCATCGCCGGGCCGCCGTCGAAGCGCAGGCTGACGCCCTTGTAGCGAATGCTGCCGGCGTGACAGGCCGCGCAGCTCAAGCCGATCTGGTCTGCTTCGCGCTCGCCGGTTCCGGGATCGATCGCGCCGGTCAGTCGCGCAAAACCGACTGGCAGGCCGTCGAAATTCTCCGCCGGCGTCGGTTCCAGGCCCGCAACCGAGGCGGGTGCGGGCTCGGTCTTGGCATCCGGCGAGGGCGAATAGCCAAAGGGTCGCAGGCTCGCTTCGTCGGTATTGACGGATTTCGGACTTGGAATGAATCCGAACCGCTCAAGATAGCCGCTATCCCTGAGCAGGCCCGGTCGGCTGAACAAGCGAAGGCCCGGTTGTTCCAGCGCGATAAACCAGTCGTAGGGCACCGGGAAGGTCGCAGTCCCCTGACTGGCATGGTGGAACCAGTGCCGATCCTCAGTCGACCAGTTCTGGTCGAGCCAGTGCGCCTCGTTGACGGGAGGGACAGTGGGCAAGGGCGGCGGCAAAATCTGGGAGATGAATTGCGGCAGGATGCTCCCGGCCCTGTCGGGAAATTCGACAATCGCCACGAACAGGAGAGCAGCGAGTGCGATTGTCCACAGCGCGAATTTGCCGGCCATGCGGATAAGACTTCGTGGCGCGGGCGCTGGCAGCGCTGCAAGGCGCGCGACGATCCTGTCGGGCAGCCGCCGCTCGGCGAACAGCGCACTCACTTCGGCCACGCTGAGATAGCGTTCCTCGCCTTCGCCCTTGCCCATGACGTCCAACAGGACGGGCCATTCGCCATTCATCAACCGCCGATCGATCGGCCGCCTCGAACCCTTGGCGCGCTCGAAATTGGCGTTCATGAAGGTTGTGATTTCCTCACTGGTCAGTCCGCGCTCGATCTCGCCGGCCGGCGATACTCGGTCGTTGCCAAACCCTGCAAGGCGGACGATTTCCGCGTCATCAACCTGCGCCTTTGCGTCGAGAATGCGCGAGCCGACACCATGCTTGTCCAGCGGGCCGTCGCGCAGGGCGTCGAGCTGGGCGCCCGACCACCAGCTTCGCAACAGGCGCAGCGGGCCAAGACCATTGGCAATGAGGGCTACAAGAGAGATCTCGAGCCCCGCCAGCCGTTTCTTCAAACCTCTTTCGCCGGTCGCGGCCTCGATGGTCCTCGTCAGCGTGGGAAGCGGAACGATATGTCCGCTAACATAGCTTCCGGCGACCAGCGCACGCAAAAAGGGGCAGGGGTTATTGGGCGATACGGGGATCTGCTGGGTAGCGTCTGTGCCTGCAGGTGAACCGATCCGTTCGTCTTGCATTCGACTTTAATCCCAAAATAATCGAATTATGAAAGCAGACATTTCCCTTGCGTGTTGGTGAAAACCTACATAGGCGCGAAATGTCACGCAAGCTCCACTTCAGGATGTAGCGAAGCTTTGGCGGAATTCCAATCGGTGTCAACAGGACGGCCTGCAATGAATGGTGCAGCATCCACAGGATGCCGATGTGTCAGGCCGAGCGTTTTGACGCGGGCTCCACGAGCGCCAGTTTCCCCACGGGAATGCCAGCCTTCAAAAGTCCTTCTCGGTAATGGGCAATGTCGGTCGGATTTTTCCAACGGAAATTCCTCAGATGCTGCTCGACGGTCAGATCCGGAAAGGCATTCAGCAAGACCCCGACAGCCTGCGCGGCTTCATCGATCCGATCGAGCTGCGCCAAAGCGGCTGAGCGCACCGCCAGCATTTGCAGGTGGGTGGGATTTAAATAGAGCGCTTCCCGCGCCCATGACAGCGACGCATCATACTGCCGCAAAAGGTAGTGGCTGAACGCAAGCAAAGCAGTCCATTTGTATCTGGGATCGCTGTTGCCGCGTTGCACGGCCGTCGAAAACAACTCGACCGCCTGCCGGTGCTCGCCGATGACGAGGTGGCAAATGCCCAGGACGCCACGGGCGCCCATGTCATACGGATTGAGCCTGACTGCCCGTTTGCTGGCCTCGAGTGCTTCTTCATGGCGCCCCTGCATGGCAAGCAAATAGGACAATATTGAAAATGCGAATGAAGACCGGGGATCGAGCCTGACGCTGTTTTCCGCGAGGTTCATCGCCTCGGTCCACAATTCGCGGGTGCTGCGGATCCAGCCGTACTGAACACCCTGTACCAGAATCGTGGAGAGATAGGCGCGCGCGATCGAAAGCTCCGAATCAAGCGCAATCGCTTCCCGGAACAGCGCGATTGAGGCTTCGAAATCCGTCTTCGTATGCCGATAGTAATGCGAAAGTCCCCTCAGGAATCGATCCCAGGCGGTCAAATCGGCGGACGACCGCGAAGGTGCGGAAGCCTCGGCTCGATATATTTCCGGAGCCAATGCCGCGCACAGGCTGGTGGTGATTTCATCCTGCATCGCGAACAGGTCGTCGATGTCCCGGTCGTATCGTCCGGTCCACAATTGCTCACCCTTTTCGGGGGCTATCAACTCGGCGGTGACGCGAACCTTGGAGCCGGCGCGCCGGACCGAACCCTGGATCAGATAGGTTGCGTCAATTTCCCGCGCGATGAGACGGGGGCTCAGGTTTTTTCCCTTGAACGAGAACGTCGCGTTTCTGCTCAGAACCCGAAAAAAAGTTTGCAATGACAGCGCGTGAATCAAATCCTCAGTAAGTCCGTCGGAAAAATATTCGTCGGCCCTGTCGCTGAGATTGACAAACGGGAGTACGCCCACAATGGCCGTTCGATATTGGGCGGGCAGACCCGATGTATCTTTCGCAGACTGGCTTCGAGATTCGGAACCACCGGGTTCCCAGGCCCAGACGTCGATTGGCTGTTCGATGTTCTTGAATCGATGACTGCCGGCGGCAATCAGCGGTACGCTCAGATGCTTGCTGACTTCGTTGTATGCCTTCGCCGAAACGGCAATGCCGCCGGGCACCGCGACCGTTTCCAGACGAACGGCAATATTGACGTCATCGCCGAATACCTCGTCCTCGTCGGCCATCACGTCTCCCATGTGGACGCCGAGACGGAACTGCATTACCCGATCTGCAGGGAGATGGTTGTTGCGCTCGGCCATCAGCGTTTGCAGCGTAATGGCCGATTCGACGGCTCCTACGATGCTGGGATATTCGAGCAGGAAGCCGTCCCCGGTGTTCTTCACGATCCGGCCGCCGTGATTGAGAATGATCGGGTATATCGCGCTTCGGTGCGCCTTGAACGTGGCATGCGTTCCCGCCTCGTCGACACCCATCATGCGCGCGTAGCCGGCGACGTCAGCGCAGACTATGGCGGCCAGACGTCTGTCCATCTCCTACGCATCCTCTTCATTCGCCAGCCGGCATACTAGAGCACGATCCGGAAAAGGGGATACCGGTTTTCCGAAAAATCATGTTTAAACAATAGACTAAAGCGCGATTGCAATTCCATCTCAAACGATAGCGCTCAAGCACAGTTGTTGCTCGGTTGAATGAAGCGAGCCGCCTTTAAACGTAGTTTCCCCGGCAAACCCTCGTCCTTGGACGAATCTTCGTCACCGTTAGCAAGTTTCAGCCGTGAACGACCGCCTTTGAGATCATGCAATGGATGCCCTTGGAACCATTGACGGTCTGCGTCACCCGCAGGTCGGCAGCCAGACTGCAGAGGGTATAGGCGTCTTCGCGGGACAAGTTTCGCTTTTCGCCCAACAGTACGATCATGTCACGTAGCGCGCGCACCACGCACTGGTCGAGGTCGGGATCCATCGCCATGGTCATGTAATGCGTCGCCGTTTCGGCGCGGGGATAATCGAACCGCAAATCCTTGCGCACCGTCAAGCGGAAGCTTCCCTGGAGCGCTGTCTCGATCGCAGTGACGCAAACCTCACCGTCGCCCTGGACACCGTGGCCGTCCCCACAGGAAAACAACGCGCCTGGCACAAACAGCGGCAGATAGAGCTTGGCGCCGGCCGTCAGTTCCTTGTTGTCGAGATTGCCACCCATGGCGCGCGGAATCAGTGACGTGATGCGCCCCCAGGCCGGCGGCGGAGCAACGCCCATCACTCCGAAGAACGGTGCCAGCGGCAGCTCGAGCCCCCAAGGTAGTTTTCCAACCATCCGCTGCTGGTCCAGCGGGATGTTGATCAGCCGAGGTTCGTGGAAATCGTCCGGCAGCGTACCCGCAAGTGGCCGGATCAGATTGTAACCCCAATCCTGGCGCAGTTTGACGTCGATGATATCGACCTCGAGCACGTCGCCGGGCTCGGCGCCCGCGACCGCCACCGGACCGGTCAGGATATGACCCGGAACCATCCGTTCGTTCCTGGCATGGACGTCGGCGAGTTCAGGCGGGACATGAAACCGGCTGCGGTCCGGCACGACTTCGGGACCGCCACTGATCGTTTCGATGGTGACCTCATCGCCGCTGGCGATGGTGAGCACGGGCTTGAGCTTCGCATCGAAGAAGCCCCAATGGCAGGTTTCGGGGCTGGAGCGCAAATGGTGATGTGTCATGACGGGGCTTCTGATCGGGGCGGGGGTCGCGTATGAGGCTGTACCAGACATTCGAAGGGGCCTCTCGTGTTTTTTTTCCTCTCCAAAACGCTTGGCACAATTTTATTGCCGGTGAATTTTCTGATTGGCGTCGGTGTGGTCGGCGCGGTCCTCCAGTGCACGCGATGGGCACCTTTTGGCCGACGGCTGTTGGTCATTTCCATTGCTCTTCTGGCGATTGTGGGATTTTCGCCACTCGGGAAGCTGTTGCTTTATCCCCTCGAACAGCGGTTTCCGCCATGGGATGCGTCGCGCGGCGCTCCCGACGGTATCGTGGTTCTCGGGGGAGCGATCGACCTCGACCTATCGGCCGCAAAGGGCGCGGCCGTGTTTTCGCGGGCGGCGGACCGCATTGTCGCCGCTGCGGCGCTGGCGCGCCAGTATCCGAACGCCCGAATCGTGTTTTCCGGGGGAAACGCCAATCTGGTATCGGATAGCTCTGCCAAGGAAGCTGACTACGCGCTTTCTGTCTTCGAAAGCCTTGGCGTCGCCAAGGCGCGATTGACGCTGGAGCGGGGATCTCGCAACACTTTGGAAAATGCTGAATTCTCCAAGGCGATCGCCAATCCGAAAGACGGCGAGCGGTGGCTGTTGGTGACCTCGGCCTTTCACATGCCGCGCGCGATCGGTCTGTTCCGCAAGGCTGGATTTGCCGTCGAGCCCTATCCCGTGGACTGGAGGGCAGCCAGGCTGATGACGTTTTCGCAGATCTCGGTTGAGGGAATGGATCGCACCGATATTGCCGTACGCGAGTGGATGGGTCTTGCCGCCTATTGGGCCGCAGGCAAGATTGACACGCTGTTGCCGGGGCCAAGCCAGAACTAGAGGATTCCAATTAACGGGTCAGACCTCGCGGGTGGCCAGTCGCAACGATCCTCCAATCGGGTTAGGATCGATCGTCACAGGCTCCGATAGGAGCCGTTTTCCGGAGTTAGACGCCATGCAACAGCAAATCCTGCCGGAACAACTCGACTTGACCGGCATGGTAGGCGATTTGAACGGCCTCTTGCGTCTCAAGACCACCGTGATCGGACTGAAGATGTTCGCAACTGTGGAGGAGATGACGGCAATACCGAAGATCAGGCGTCCCACGGCGGTTCACACCACCGACCAGATCGTCAGTATGGCGGCGCGGCTGGGCTGGACCGTCGGCATCACTGCACAAGACCTTGTCGGTGCGCAGTGTCGCGCTGTGATCGGGCTTGCTCCGCAGGACGAGAAGTGGCTCGCCGGTGAGAATTATGTCGGGGTTTGGCACGGCACCGCCGAAGACGCGCGTAAACGTCAGGAAGCGCTCGACGTCGTTCCCTTCGGCCAGTACCAGGCCATGGCGGTGTCCCCGCTTGCTTCCGGGCGCCTCGATCCGCCGGACATTTGCCTGGTCTATGCGACGCCTGGTCAGATGATCATTCTGATCAACGGCCTGCAATATACCGGTTACAAGAAGTTCGAATGGGGTGTGGTGGGGGAGACCGCGTGCGCCGATTCGTGGGGACGAGCGCTCAAGACCGGCGAGCCCAGCCTGTCGCTGCCCTGTTATGCGGAACGGCGTTATGGCGGCGTGCCCGATGAGGAGATGCTGATCGCGCTAAAGCCTTCGCATCTCGCCAAGGCGATAGCGGGCATGAAGCAGCTCGCGAAGAATGGCCTGCGTTATCCGATCCCGCCTTACGGAATCCAGAGCGATGTGCGGGCCGGCATGGGCGTGTCATATGGCAAGAAATGAAATGTGATCTAACGTCAGCGCCAGGAGCAGGCGTCCCATTGGTTCGCAGTGGCGATTGCCTTCAGGAAAAGTGAAAAATGGAAACTTCGCCGAAATTCGACATCGTCGTCTATGGTGCAACCGGCTTCACCGGTCAGCTCGTCGCTGAATATCTTGCGAAGCATTACGCCGGCGCGAGAGCGCCGAAATGGGCGATGGCCGGGCGCAGCCTCGACAAGCTTGCTTCCGTGCGCGAGGCCATAGGCGCACCGGCTGATATTGCCTTGATCAAAGCCGACGCCGGCGATCCCGCTTCGCTGAAGGCCATGATCGATCAAACGAGCTCGGTGATCTCAACCGTCGGTCCCTATCAGCTCTACGGCTCCGAGCTGGTCGCGCTTTGTGCGGCCGGCGGCACCGACTATTTGGATCTTTGCGGCGAGCCGGTGTGGATGCATCAAATGATCAACGCGCACGAGACGGCTGCGAAGGCGAGCGGCGCGCGCGTCGTCTTTTCCTGCGGCTTCGATTCGGTGCCGTTCGAACTGGGTACATTCTTCGTGCAGGAGGAAGCCGAGCGCGTGTTTGGCGCGCCGGTTTCCCGCGTCAAGGGCCGCGTGCGCGACATGCGCGGCACGTTATCAGGCGGCACGGCGGCGAGCGGGCGGGCAACGTTCGAGGCAGTCGCGAAGGATCTCGGCCTTGTGACAATCCTGAACGATCCGTTTGCGCTGACGCCCGGTTTTAGTGGCGCGAAGCAACCGAAGGGCAACAGGCCGGTCTATGAGGAAGACCTGCAGTCCTGGACCGCGCCGTTCATGATGGCGCTAATCAATACGCGCAACGTCCATCGTTCCAATATGCTGATGGGCTTTCCCTATGGACGGGAGTTCGTCTACGACGAGATGGTGTTGACCGGTCCCGGCGAGAAGGGCGAGGCCAATGCAAAGCGCGTCATGGCTGCAAATTCCGAGAAGACCGGTCCGAACGCGCCAAAGCCGGGTGAGGGGCCGTCGAAGGAAGAGCGCGAGAACGGCGGCTACGATCTCTTGTATGTTGCGATCGCCCACGATGGTCGGCAGGTCCGGGCGTCCGTGAAGGGCGACCGTGACCCCGGCTATGGATCGACATCAAAGATGATCGCCGAATGCGCGATCTGCCTGCGCGAAATGCCGGAGGTCAAGGCCGGCATCTGGACTCCTGGCGCCGCGATGGGCAATCGGCTGATCAAGCGGCTCGTCGATCACGCCGGCATCACCTTCGAGGTTGAAAAACAGGACGGCAATTAAAACGCTCGGGCCTTGGTGGAGACCGTTTTTGCTAAACTCGCATTTGCCTCGTAACGATGCGCGGCCGCGAACATGCCCCACATCGCGCCCAGCATCATCCAGAAATGACGCCAGTGGTCGGTATCGATGATGAAGCTTTCGGCCGCGCTACCCAGAAAAGCCGCAAAAATCGCGAGATAGACGCGCTGCCACGGCACCGGCGTGAGGACGTGCCGAAACCCAAGGATGACCGTCGAGAAGACAAGTGCAGGATAGCAGACGCCGGAAATCCAGCCACCGGACATGAAGGCGTTCAGGAAGGAGTTGTG
>Ga0075019_10002054_pt1 | contig 11441 bp, 7 predicted proteins | sample ColStrG_CSR_2013_FD_71473 | JGI IMG/M metagenome (GOLD analysis project Ga0075019, IMG submission 71473) | Freshwater sediment microbial communities in response to fracking from Pennsylvania, USA - Cold Stream Run_MetaG_CSR_2013 | ecosystem: Environmental > Aquatic > Freshwater > Creek >...
CTCAAAAAACAGATGAGTCATGGCTTGCTCCTTAATGTGAGTTATACCTACAGCCACTCGATTGACGAAGGTTCCACTTGGCACAGCGGGGCGACTACGGCCAGCGGCGGAGCAGGCGGAGATGGCTACTCGACTGATCAAGCATTGCCCGGATTGGACCGCGGAAACTCGGTGTATGACATCCGTCAGCGGCTGACCCTCAACTACGTCTACCAACTGCCCGGTCAGAACCTGCACGGGTTCGTTGGGGCAGTACTAGGCGGCTGGCAGTACAGCGGCATCTGGGCGATGCAGACCGGCGCTCATTGGTCGCCATACACCTCATCAACACGCAAGCTGCGAGCGTTTGACTCAGAGACCAACGCCTATGACCTCCCATGCACCGCTGCGAACATAGCGACGTGCAAGAACCTTGGGGGCGACTACAATCTGGATGGTGGAAAGAACGACCGGCCTGACAGCACCCTTGGCACCGCGACCTTTAATCGCAACGTTTGGGCAAACGGCTGGTGCAAAGGTGCCGGCGGAATTCTGGGAGGGTGCGAAGCTCAGGGCGGAACACCTAACCAGGCGAACCTTCCTGTTCTAACGGCTCCGTGTTTGGCGTGTACCGGTAATTTGGGCAGAAATCAGTTTGCTGGTCCCGGACAGTTGTATGCGGATATGACGCTGGGCAAAGTCTTCAAGATCACCGAGGGCGTTCGGCTGAAATTCGAATGGCAGGCCTTCAACGTCTTTAACCGTGCCAACTTCCTGCTTGCCACTTCAGGCGGCGGGGCGGCGAACCACGTTTCCTTCGGTAACTTCGGGCAGGCTGCTGGAACGCTCAATCCGCGGCAGATGCAGTTTGACTTGAAGCTGAGCTTCTAGATCGAAGCACAGCAGCGTTACTATGGGCTTGTTCCCGTCCGGAACAGGCCCATTTTATTCTGAGAGGTGGGTTCGTGCGTCGTTCCACTATGGGATTCCGCATTCTCTGCTCCTCGATAGTGCACGTTTCCTTGTGCCTTGTAGTGGCTGCGTTCGCCTACGCTCAGCAGCAGGTCGAAGGTAACATTGTCGGGCACATTCGAATGCAGCGTGGCGACTCACCTCCAGAGCGGGTCATGGTTACCCTTGAAGTGCGCGGCGCCCCAATGGATAGCGTCTATTGCGATTCGTCAGGGACCTTCGGCTTTCACAGCTTGCAACCCAACCCCTACTACGTAGTTGTAGATGACGAGAAATACGAGCCCATCAGGAAATTGGTCGTGATGGACGCGACCCAAATGTCGCCGAGCGTCTTCGTTGATCTGATTCTGGTGCCAAAGAGGTCGGCAAATCCGGATGCTGACGCTCCTGCGACTTCGAAGGGCTCCAATCCTGACATCATTGACGTGCGTGAATACTCCGCGCGCTTCCCCAAGAAGGCGGTGAACGAGTTCGAGAAGGGTCTGATTGCGGACGGCAGAGGGAAGCGGGATGACGCGATCCGGCACTATCAGAAGGCGGTGGAGATCGCGCCGGAGTTTTACCTGGCGCACAACAACCTGGGATCGGATTACCAGAGCAAATCCGATTTCCCCGATGCCTTGAAGGAATTTCAGCGGGTGGTACAGCTCAATCAGAGCGATGCCACTGCATACTTCAACATGAGTAATGTTTGCATGCTGACGAACAAGCTGCCGGAGGCTCAGCAGTTCTTGAATGAAGGTCTGCGGCGGCAGCCGGACTCGGCCCTCGGCCAGTTTTTGCTGGGCTCCCTCCAGATGCGATTGAGGAAACTGCCGGAGGCGGAGGTGGCGTTGCTGAGGGCGATTGAACTCAGTCCGACAATGGCACAGGCGCGCTTGCAACTGGTGAACCTATTCCTACAGGAGGGGCGGCGCGATGCCGCTGAATCGCAGCTGCGTGACTTTATTGAAAAGCTGCCCAGCAGCCCGTTCATCGTGCAGGCAAAACAGGTTCTCCAGAAGCTAAAGGCGGCCTCGAAAGAACAGGCACCCAATTAGCCGACACTAATGGCTGTGTTTCTTGATCATCTCGCAGAGGTCGGCCTTTAGCTCACAAGCCTTGCTGTATTCGCGATCAGCCGCCGCGTTTTGGCCAAGCCGCTCGTAGGCAAAGCCCAGATTCAAGTGCGCCTGCGCAAGTTGGGGATCTAGTTCCAGAGCCTGCTTGTAGCTCGCGACTGCCCGCTTGAGCTTTCCCGTCCGGCTGAAAGAGATTCCTAAGGCGTTGTATACGTTCGCTTCGCTTACTCCCAATTCGACTGCCCGCGAGAGGTGCTGGGCCGCTTCTGCATAATTTCCCTCCTCGAATTGCAGCAGTCCCAAGTCTCGCCGGAGCGGTGGAAAATTGCCCTGAATCGAAATCGCCTTTTCATAGTCGGCAATTGCAGCCTTTTTGTCGGTTCGGGCGTCGATGAATCCCAACTGATACCAAGCTCGATAATTCTGGGGATTGTACTGAATCGCGCTTTTGTCCCAGCGCTTTGCCTCCTCAACTTTTCCCAGGAAGATCAGCGCCCTCGCAAGGCCGAGCATAGCCTGATCGAAGTGCGGGTTCAGTTCGAGACATCTGCTTAGCTCGCTCTCGGCTTCCTCCCAGTGCTTCTGACCCAGTGCCGCTTCGCCCAGCACGAACGGAACAACATACATTTCAGGATCTTTCTCCCGAACCTGGAGCAACAAGGATCTCCCTTTGTCAATATCTCCCGCCCTCAAGGCATCCTCAGCCTGCAGGATGGAATTAAGCTCCCATAGCTTCGATTTCGGATCGGGTAGCCCCGAAGCTAGCGATTCCGCGGCAACTGGTGAACGGTAGGCGACGTAGCCGAGGGCGCGCAGTTTGTCGAGCGCATCCGGGGTTAGCCCAGAGGTACTCTCCGATGTGGGACTGTAGGGACGACTGCGGAGTAGCTTCTGCAGCTTGTCTTTGAAGACCGCCACCATGGCGGTCTGCTGGGCTGCCACGTTGTTCTTTTCTTCGGGATCCGCGTTCAGGTCGTAGAGCTCCGGTTGTGGCGCATCAATGTAATGATAGCGGCTGGATTCGAGCCCGTGCAGCGGGCTCCAACCGAATGAGCTGAACGGATAGAAGGTCTCGCTGTAGGCAGGTTCATCGCCTCCTCCTGGAGTGCTGATCAGGCTCGAGCTCTGTATCTGCCCGTTCATGCCATCGTGGATCCCGGCTGCCTCGAGCAGCGTGGGTGCAACCGCGGTAGTCTCGACTACCCGCGGGTTTCGAACGGCTCGAATCCCGCTTCCAGCGGGGGGTTTCACGATCATGGGCACATGGACCGTGGCGTTGTAAACAAAGAACCCGTGTTCCTGCTCGCCATGCTCGCCTAACGATTCTCCATGATCGCTGAGGAACACAATCAAACTGGAACGGTAGAGTTGCGCACTCTTCAACCACGCCACGAGGCGGCCGAGTTCGCGGTCGGCGTATGCGATCTCCCCGTCATACAAATGGCCTTTGTACTGGCTGTGAAATGGTTCCGGAGGATCGTAAGAGCTGTGTGGATCGTACAAATGCAGCCAGAAAAAAAAGGGCCTCTGCGAATGCTTCTTCAACCAGATAAGTGCCCGGTCGACACTCTCGCCCGCGCGCCGGTCGACTAGCCCGAGATCGCGATTCGCGAACGCTTCCGGAGCAAAGGCGTCGTCATAGAAGTCGAACCCTCGAGCCAATCCCCAGCTTCGGTCGAGCACAAACGCGCTGACGACGGCGCCTGTCGCGTATCCATTTTGCCGGAACGCTTGCGCGACGGACCGGAATCTCTGGTCGAGAGGGGTGCCCGTGAAATCCTGTACTCCATTCTGAAATGGATAGTTACCAGTCAGGATCACGGCATGGGAGGGCCAGGTCAGCGGGACCTGCGAGACCGCCCGCTCGAAGACAATTCCATCGTGAGCCAATGCGTCGAGAGTCGGTGTCTGGATGTCCTTATATCCGTAGCATCCCACGTGATCGGCTCGAACGGTATCGATCGTGATCAAGATGACGTTTGGCGGGCGCTTGGCGGATGGCGTGTTGGCGGCCTGCACAATCTCGCATGCAACAAAAAAGAGGCAGACAAGCCGCAATATTCTCGTAAGTGTTAGCGCTTGCGTCATCAATGAAATCCATCTACTGGGGCCGTGCAGCTTGCGCCTTTCGCATCTCTTCGTCGGCCTCAACATTCATCCCTTTGGCGGCCAGGGTTTTTGCCAGGGCTGCGTGTGTTTCCGCATCGCGAGGATCGAGTTCGGCGGCTCTGCGTAATTCGGCGAGCGATTCGTCCGCTTGTCCCTGATAGAGCAAGATCTGTCCAAGAGCACGGTGCGCGGGACCGTAGTCTGGATTGGCCCCAATGGATTGCCGAAAAGCCGCGGCTGCCTCAGGGACCATTTGCTTCTTGAGGTATGCTGCCCCCAAATTGTAGGCAGCAGAAAAATTTGTCCCATCCAAGTCCAATGCCTTCTTCAAGGCGATAATTGCCTGATCGAAATCGCCCGTTCGTGCATAGGCCAGCCCCAACTGAAAAGTAGCGAGTTCATAGTCGGGGCTTAGCTGCAAGACGCGCTGGAACTCTTCCACGGCTTTTGCGAACTCACGAAGGCGGTAGTAATTCAGCCCCAGAAGGTAATGCACCGGGACCGAGCCCGGCTCGGTCTTCAGAGCCGCAATCAGCTTTTCAGTCGAGTTCTGGTAATCTCCGTGCTGGCTCTCTGCGATCGCATCTGAGATGAGCTCGTAGACTTGAACGCGATCTTTGGGATCCGGAAGAGAGCTGCTACGTGTGGTTGAGCTACTCCCACCCGAAAATCCCGCATAGCCAAGGGACTTCAACCGTTCCATCAATGCCGGATCCAGCCCGGTTTTCTCTGCGAGTTCCTGATCGGCGCTGTATTGGCGTACTAGAGTGTTCAGCCGCGCTTGCAACTCGCCTGCGACGGCCTTCTTTTCCCCATAAAGATTGTGGGTCTCGCCCGGGTCGGCCGCGAGATCGTACAGTTCCGGTTTGGGCGCTTCGATGAACTGGTATTTCTCGGTCTCAACCGAACGAAGCTCGCTCCAATTGAAGTGAAGACGGGGAAGAAAAGTCTCAGCGTAGAGGCTGCGTGCGGCATTCTTCTCGGTCAGCAAGGGAAGCAGGCTTCGTCCCTGGACTTGTGCTGGGACATCCACCTTCAGTTCCTGCAAAACAGTCGGCATCAAGTCGGTCAGACTCACTAACTCCGCTACAGCTTTGCCAGAGGTTGACGACGGCAGATGGATCAGCACCGGAACGTGCAGCGTGGCGTTGTAGAGGAAGAATCCGTGAGTTTTTTCCCCGTGTTCGCCGAGGCTTTCTCCGTGATCTCCGGTGAGCACGATCAGAGTGTTGCGGTAGAGGCTCTTCGTTTTGAGAAAAGCAACCAGGCGCCCGACCTGCGCATCGGCGAATGCGATTTCACCGTCATAGAGCCGATCTCTGTATTCCTCGCTGTATGGCGCCGGGGGCCGATAAGGATAGTGTGGATCGTACAAATGCATCCACAGAAAAAACTTGCTTTGTGAATTCTTGGCGAGCCAATCCAAAGCAACGTCGGCCACAACGTTGCCGGGCCTCTCCATTTCTTCCAGATTCGATTCCTGAAGCCGGTTGAAGTCGAAGTGATCGTAGTAAAAATCGAATCCTTGGTTCAGTCCGAATCGTGAATCCAGCACCGCAGATCCAATGACTGCGCTTGTGATATAACCCTGCTCTTTGAGAACCGATGCGAGGGTGGATTGCTTAGAACTCAGCTTGTTGCCGCTGAAATCATGCATCCCACTCAGCGTGGGATACGTTCCCGTGAAGATCGCTGTATGTGCGGGAAGGGTTACGGGCACAGGAGTGTAGGCGCGTTCGAAGCGAAAACTCTCTGCGGCGAGGGCATCGATATTGGGAGTTCGGATTTGCTTGTATCCGTAACAGCCAAGGTGGTCGGCCCGCAGCGTGTCGATGGTAATGAATACCACGTTGGGCTGAGGCTTTACCGCCGCCCGAAGGCCGGGAACGAAGACGAGGCCGGCTGTTAAAACCAGCGCCAAAAGCCGGGAGTGAGCCATGGGAAGATCAGATTATACGACAGGTCCGCGTCTGCTCATCTCGTGGAAGATGCCGCCATTTGTGCTAGTCTGAGGGGCCAATGAAGGTCTTGCGGGCGCTGCTGATCCTATGTGCATGTCTGTGGGCATTGTCATCTGGGTTGGCTTCTGCGCAACGCAATCGCCATCCTGACGTCTTTCTCATTACGATTGATACTCTCCGCGCCGATCATGTCCATTGTTATGGCTATCCGAACGTAAAGACCCCCGCACTGGACTCTTTGGCCAGGGACGGTATCCGCTTTGCGCAGGCATTTACTCCAAGCCCCATCACAAATACATCGCATGCGAGTATCCTTACAGGATTACTGCCGGGCTCGCATGGCGTAACGGACTTCGGCGTGCCGTTGAGCTCTCAACATCAGACGCTTGCCGAAGCTCTCAAGAAGAGCGGGTACAAGACGGCGGCGTTCATCGGAGCGGTGATTCTCGACAGCAAAACGCTCGCGCCGGGATTCGATCGCGGCTTCGACTACTACGACAATTTTCCCGAGCATCCGCAGACAAAATCACGTTGGGGTCGGGTTGAGAGGCGAGGCATGGATGTAGTGCAGCACGCCGAAGCCTGGCTGACCAAACATCCGACAGGGCCACGTTTTGTGTGGGTGCATCTTTACGATCCACATGATCCCTATGAGCCTCCCGCGCCCTACTCGCAGACTTATAAAAATCATCTCTATGATGGCGAGATCGCCTACGCGGATTCCGCCCTCGGCCATTTCATCGCTCAGTTAAAACAGGCGGAGCGATATCGCAATTCGGTTGTAATTGTCGTCGGTGATCATGGAGAAGGTCTCGGAGAACACCGTGAAGAAACTCACGGGATCTTTCTATACGACGCAACTACGCACGTGCCGCTGATCGTCAAGCTTCCCGCGGAAGAGCATGCAAATTCCCCAGTTCAGGCGCAGGTTAGGACTGTAGACATCGTTCCCACGCTGCTGGATCTGATAGGAATTCCTCCGTTAGAGAAAAGCGATGGCGAGTCCTTAAAGCCTTACTGGGCAGAATCGATCCAAACAGATCGGCCAGCGTTTGGCGAAACAGACTATCCATTGCGGTTCGGATGGGCTCCGCTGCGCTCTGTGCGCTCGCAAGGATTCAAGTTCATCGAGGCGCCTCGTCCGGAGCTGTACAATCTCGAATCCGACCCGGACGAGTTGCACAGCCAGTACGAAGTGAAGGATGCCCGGGTGGAAAAAGCTCGCACTATGCTCGCCGACGTGGCCAAACGCGAAGCACCGCCAGAAACTGCACAACAGTCCTCTGGTGCGGCAAGCACGCAACTCAAGGCACTCGGCTATGCAGCTCAATCCGCGATCGATCGGACCGTTTCGCCGTCCACATTGCCCGATCCGAAAGATAAGATCGAGGAACAGAATCTGCTGCACCGGGCCATGCTCGCCTCGGACGATAACCGTGTCACTGACGCACGGCAGGCTCTCGAACAGGTCCTGGCTCTCGATCCCAAAGCTCCTACAGCTTTGCGGCAACTTGGGGAATTGGAACTGCAGCAAGGCGAGTACGCGAAGGCTGCGCAACATCTCAAGGGTGCCATAGAGGTTCGTCCCGACGACGCAACGGCCGCGTTTGAAGCGGGTCAGGCTCTCGAGAAGTCAAACGATCTCCCGGGCGCTCGCGATGCTCTGGAAACCAGCCTCAAGCTCATGCCCGGACAATTCGCGGCTCGCCTCTTGCTGGGCCATGTCTATGCGCGATTGAAAGAGGGAAAGGCTGCAGAAGATCAGTTTGAAGCCGCGCTGCTCATCAAGCCCGGCGATGTAGCAGCCCAACTTGGTCTCGCAGAAGCTCAGATTGCAAACGGGAAGTTCGCTGAGGCGCGGCAGGGGCTTGAGCCTCTGGCAAAAGCGCATGCGGACCGTGCGGAACTGTTTACGCTGCTGGCGAAGGCCTATTCGGGCGAGGGAAAGAGCGCAGAAGCGAAGAGGGCCGAAACCCATGCCAAGTTGCTGCGAGGCCACAAGTGACCGAAGCCTTATCGCCTATCTGAGACCGCCAATCGCATTCGGCTGGCGACAGCGCGACCGTCACTGAGCGCGGGAATGAACTTCCATCCCGTCGCTGCATCGATTAACTCCGGGGGTACCGATTTCGAATTTCCAGCAGGCTCGACCGATCGAACTTTCCCAGCAGAGTCGACGGTCAGATTAAGGAATTCCTCCCCACCCACTGGAATCGATTCTGAGGTCTGTCCTGGAGGGCGGCGCAGCAGGATGGCACGTGGTGGAATCAATCCAGATTCGCGTTTCTCCACCGTCAGGTCGAAGACCATTGCATGCTTCTTCCGATTCTTCGTGACCGGCGCGACCCCATCCACCTGCAGGCGCATACCGTGATTCCGGGCCTTGATAATCTCAGCCCGAATGCGCTCCGCATCAGCGGATGGCCACACATCTGCCAGAGCGGCCCAGGCCTCTGCCTCGCGGCCGCTATACAGGTAGGACCAGACAATCTCAAGAATCGCGATCTTTACCCTTCTTAAGCGTTGCATCTTCTCTGGAGCAATCGTTTGGCTTGGCAGCAGCTTGCCATCACTCTCCTTGAAGTCCTTGATAGAGCGTTGATCCAGCCGCGCTCGCAGATTCGTGATCACGCTGTCAAAATAGGGCTGAAACTGTGAACTCACGTCCAGCAGTCGGTTGTGTTCGAACCGGAGCACGACTGTCGGCGGCGAATCAAGCTCCAAGCCAGTCAGGTTCTCGATACCCTCGAGTGAAGCCCCGTCATCCGTCCAAATTTCTACTCGACCGTCCAAATCTGTGTCTGCCGCACAAAAGAAGGTTCCGCCCGTGAGGCTCCTCAGCAGGTGAGGTAGCTTTTGCAATGAGTAAATTTGGTAGGACCTGCAGCATTCGGAATCAGACTTCTTCAATTGAAATGCTGACACGGGCACACCCCACCCTAGGTCGGCACCAAACGCGTCAAGATCAACTTCGAACACTCCATTTGCGACCGTCACATGCTGGTCTCCCCAGATGAGCGTTGCTTCGCAGGAGCGCGTGGCCAAACCACCGTTCTTGACCGCTCCCACGTGAACCTTCGCGCTGCCCCGAAGGTCAGCATCGAAATTGCCGACGCCTTCGCGGCAAAGTACATCACCGGTCTGGGCGCGGCAGTTTGTGGCCTCAGCCAGGAACATTGGAAGAGCGATGATGAAAAACCCGATTTGGACGCCACGACAAGACGGACGCATGTTGGGAACAATGCAATGCGTGGCGATTATACTTCCTGATGGTGAATCGGGCTTGTCGAGGGAAAAGCGAAATGAATCGTTTAGTGATGCGCCAGCCCAAATCCAACTGCGGCGGCGGAGCCACCGATGTTGACCATGGATACGGCTCGTTCCATCTTGTGATGGCCGGTGCGGTGAAACAGATAACTAAGGGCGACGGTACCCAGGCTTTGACCGGTAAAGTTCGCTGCAAGTCCGGCAGTCGAACGGCCGAAAAGGCGCACCATCGGATTGAACTCCTGTCCTCCATGTTGGAGGTTTGATCGCGTGATCGCAAAATCCGCGCCGCTTAACGCAATCGATCCGGCAAACAGGGTGCAATTCTCTTTGTCGAAGAACTTGTGTTGCCGCCGCTCAACGGTCGGCATGCTGGTGACTGCGGCTGACGCCTCGGCTGAAGGCATTGGTGCATCAGGCAGAGGACCCTGTGCGAAAACGGTGCGAGAAAATGTGGTGCTGGCAAAGATTGCAGCCGTAACAAGAAGAATGCGGAACCGATGAGACCTCATAGGCACCTACTGCTTAACGCAACCACAGTCCGAAAGGGGCAATCTGCTGGCCGTGCCGCGAACATTACAGCCGCGCCAACCCGCTTAAGTTGAACATCTTAGCGATTCTGAAATCCTGGGAGATCTCGTGCGTTGTGCACTCTTTTGCAGTTATACCTGCGATTTACCATTCTCTGTGGTGCTCACCTCTTGTAAACAACGCCGCCCTTCATGACAAACGAGACCTTCTGCAAAACACCGATGTCCTGCAGTGGATCTCCACTAACCGCAATCACATCCGCAAAATAGCCGGGCTCCAGCGATCCGATCTGTCCTTCCCACCCCAGCAACTTCGCGCCGTTGATGAGGTCGGCCTGCAGTACGGCAAGCGGAGACATTCCGTATTTCACCATCAGCACAAACTCGCTTGCCTGGGTGCCGTGCGGAAACGGCCCGACGTCCGATCCGAGTGCCATCGGCACGCCTGCCGCCACCTGCTTCTTGAATTCCTGAGCCTTTGCATCCTGTATTTCGCGCACGCTTGCCGCGAAGGCCGGCCTGGTAGCATGCTCCGCAAAGTATTCGAGGATCGCAAACGTCGGTACCGCAAAAATCTGCTTCTCCTTCATCAATCGCACTGTCTCGTCGCCCAGTTGATCGGCGTGGTCGATGGAAACCACTCCCGCCTGCGCTGCGTAAAGCGTCCCCGGCTCTCCCGTCGCATGTACGGCCACGCGCCTCCCCACTCGGGCGGCCTCCTTTACTGCGGCTTCCAGTTGGGACTCGGTGTACTGGTAGACGGTCGTGAGTTTTCCCCCTCGAATTTCGTCAGGCCCGGTTTCATAAATCTTGACGAAGTCCGCTCCTTCCTTGAACTGCTGCCGCATCACGGCAATCAGTTCATCGGTGCTGTTGGCGTAGGTTGCGTTCGACAGAACGTGCTGCTCCGGGTTGTATTCAATCGCGTCCTCGTGTCCGCCGAGGATGTCCACCGCGTTTCCGCTGATCCTCAGCCGCGGCCCCGGAATTTTTCCTGCATCAATCGCATTCCTCACCGCCGTATCAGCCGAGCCCGCGCCCTCGGTTCCCATATCTCGCTCTGCTGTGAATCCGGCCATAAGGTCGTCCCGTGCCGCGAGAATGGCGGTGATCGTCCGCTGCGGAATCGATTCCTGCACGGTCTGCAAATCTTCTGCGCCAGGGTGCAGGAACAAATGAATGTGTGCGTCAATCAGTCCCGGCAGCAACGTGCGGTTCCCCAGGTCGATCACCTCCGCACCCGCGGGATGCTTCACGCTGGTTCCTGCCTCGACAATGTGCTCTCCCTCCACTAGAACTTCTGCCGGAGCGATCGTTCGTCCCGTTTTGACGTCGAGCATTCGTGCGCCATGAACAACAATGGGATGTCCTGGAGCGGTTTGTGATTGCGAGGCGGCAACGCTAGCCAGCAGCGAGAGAGTGGCAAGGAGTCGAAAGATACGGGTAGTCATGTCGCCCGCGATGGTATCAAAGGCCATCTCAGGGTGCCAGAGTTAGGCGGCTGTTTGTGGGCGGCTGTTCTGTGATCGTAATCACAACTGGTGTTACAGCAACTCACGGCG
>Ga0075019_10002055_pt1 | contig 11440 bp, 8 predicted proteins | sample ColStrG_CSR_2013_FD_71473 | JGI IMG/M metagenome (GOLD analysis project Ga0075019, IMG submission 71473) | Freshwater sediment microbial communities in response to fracking from Pennsylvania, USA - Cold Stream Run_MetaG_CSR_2013 | ecosystem: Environmental > Aquatic > Freshwater > Creek >...
GACAGCAAACTGTCGAGAGACAGGCTGCGCACGTCGACCAGGAAATGCACACCGTAAGTCGCGGCCAGATTCGTGCACGAGAGCAAGGCGGCACCGCGCTCGGCCGCATCGAGGAGCGGTTCATGCCAGATGATCTGACGCAAGCCACGACCCACGACATTTTCCATCCAGGCTACCGACTCGCCCGCGCTGCGGCACGTCTGCGGGGAGCAGCCCGTCACGGCGGGCAGCTGGATCCAGCGCATGGCCGGAATGGCCGCCGGCAACAGGGGCTGTGGCGGCATCTCGCCGGGACTCAGGAACTGCAAGCGCTGGCCTTCGACCGCACGCAGCACGCCGGTCCACGCCAGGATCCTGCGAAAATGCAGCCGCACGTAGGCGTGCGGGTAGTCATATTCCATCGTCACCCAGGGCAGCGAGTCCCGTACGGACACCCCGAGTTCCTCGGCCAGTTCACGCGCCAAAGCCTGTGCCACGGATTCCCCGCTTTCGATCTTGCCCCCGGGAAACTCCCAGTAGCCGGCATACGGTTTGCCGGCCGGCCGGTCTGCCAGCAGCACGGCGCCATCGTCACGCACCAGCACACCGACCGCGACTTGCGTGACAGGCCGTGGTGCCGGCGATTGCCCAGTCACGATTTGGCCAGTCCCCGGCGGCCCGCGTAATCGCGGGCAAACTGTATGGCCACGCGGCCGGAGCGCGAACCGCGCTGCAGCGCAAACTGCAGTGCCTCGGTGCGGGCCTCCGCAATGGCGCGCTCGTCCAGATCGAAGCGCCCGAGCCAGTGCGCCACGATATCGAGGTAGTCATCCTGTCGAAAAGGGTGGAACGACAACCAGAGTCCGAAACGCTCCGAGAGGGAAATTTTTTCCTCGGCGGTCTCTCCTGGGTGCAGGTCGCCGTCCTCATCGTGGCGCGACTCCAGGTTGTCGCGCATGGATTCGGGCAGCAGGTGGCGGCGGTTGGAAGTGGCGTAGATCAACAGGTTCCCGGCGGTGGCTGCAACGGAACCGTCAAGGGCTGCCTTGAGGGCCTTGTACGAGGCATCGCCGGGCTCGAAGGACAGGTCATCGCAGAAAACGACGAAACGTTCGGGCCGCCCGGAAATGGCATCGGTGATGAGCGGCAGATCGACCAGGTCGTCCTTGTCCACCTCGATGAGGCGCAGGCCCTGATTGGCGAAGCGCGCCAGGCAGGCGCGTACCAGCGACGACTTTCCGGTACCGCGGGCGCCGGTGAGCAGTACGTTGTTGGCAGGCAGGCCGCGGACGAACTGTTCGGTATTGCGCAAAATGGCGTCGCGCTGCAGGTCGACGCCGAGCAGGTCTTCGGCACCGATGCGGGCGATGCGCCATACGGGCACGAGCTGCGCGCGATCCGTGCCCAGTACCCGCCGCTTGCGCCACTGGAAAGCCTGGGCCTCCCAGTCGGGTGCCGGCGCGGTGGGCGATAGCGGTTCAAGGGCCGCGAGCAGACGCTGCAGCAGTTGCTCGACCGTAGGTGTTGGCGTATGGGTCATGGCTTTCCCGGCCGAATATTCATGCGACGCCCGCGAGCCCAGCGGCGCCGCTCCCTGTGACTCAGCTGCGATAGTCGGCGTTGATCGACACGTAATCGTGCGAGAGGTCGCAGGTCCACACCACCGTAGCGGCTGCCCCGCGTCCCAGAACAACGCGCACGACGATCTCCGCCTGGGCCATAACGCGCCGTCCGTCCTCTTCCTGGTAGTGCGGATGACGTCCGCCATCGCGGGCCACGGCAACATCGTCGAGATACAGTTCGACGCGGTCCGCGTCCAGGTCGGCGATGCCCGCCTTGCCAATAGCGGCAAGAATGCGTCCCAGGTTGGGGTCGGACGCAAAGAAAGCCGTCTTGACGAGCGGCGACAGGGCAATTGCGTTGGCCACGGTGCGGGCTTCTTCCACGCTGCGCGCGCCGTCGACGCGGATTTCGATGAATTTGGTTGCGCCCTCGCCGTCACGGACGATGGCCTGCGCCAGCGTGCGGGCCACGCCGGTAATGGCGTCTTCCAGTGCCGCCAGCCGCGGGTCGGCGGCGGTCTGGATCACGGGCACGTCCGCCTGCCCACTGGCAATGAGCACGAAGGCATCGTTGGTGGAGGTGTCACCATCCACGGTGATGCAGTTGAAGGAACGGTCCGCCACGCGGCGCACCAGCGTCTGCAGCAGATCCGCGGCCACCGGCGCGTCGGTGGCCACGTAACCCAGCATGGTGGCCATGTTCGGGTGGATCATGCCCGATCCCTTGGCGATGCCCGTGACCGTGACCTGCGCCCCATCGATGGTGAGACGGCACGACGCGGCCTTGGCCACCGTGTCGGTAGTCATGATGGCTTCAGCGGCATCGCGCCAGTTGCCGGGCGCCAGGCGGGCAAACGCCGCCGGCAGGCCGTCGACCAGGCGCTGCAGCGGCAGCGCCTCCATGATGACCCCGGTGGAAAACGGCAGGACGTCGCCCGGCGCACAGCCCAGCAGCGCCGCAGCCGCGGCGCAGGTCTGCTGCGCATCGGCAATGCCGGTGGCACCGGTACCGGCGTTGGCGCAGCCGGTATTGACCACGAGCAGGCGCGGCGCGGTGCCGCTGGCAAGCGCGGCGGCGAGGTGCTGGCGCGCCACCACGACGGGGGCAGCGCAGTAGCGGTTGGTGGTAAACACGGCTGCCACGCTGCTGCCCACCGCGATACGCACGACCAGCAGGTCCTTGCGGCCCGACTTGCGGATGCCGGCCTGGGCCCAGCCGAGGTCCACGCCGGGAACCGGGAAGAGACGGGCGGCGTCCGGGGCAGCGAGGTTAACGGGCATCGGCAATTCCGTTGCGCCGCAACCCATGCGAAACCGCTGGCATCAGGCGATCCTGCCGTGGCACTGCTTGAATTTCTTGCCGCTGCCACAGGGGCAGGGATCGTTGCGGCCGACCTTCTCGTTGAACCGCCGGAACGGCTGGGCCGCGTCGGCGGCCGGCACATTCGCCACTGCGGCCGCAAGCCCGGGATCGGCGTCCGGCGCTGGCAATGCACCTGCGGCCGGGTCCTCGACGGCGGCACCGGTGAAATCGGCATGCTGGGCCTGGGCGCGCTCGAGGCGGCGTTCGGCATCCTGCGCGATCTGTTCTTCGGTGCGTTCGATCTCCTCGGCGGACTGGACCCGGACGTTCATGAGGATGCGCACGACTTCGGCGCGCACGCCGTCGATCAAGGTACCAAACAGCTCGAAGGCCTCGCGCTTGTATTCCTGCTTGGGCTGCTTCTGCGCGTAGCCGCGCAGATGGATACCCTGGCGCAGGTGGTCGAGGGCGGCCAGGTGCTCGCGCCACTGCTGGTCCAGGGTGCTGAGCATCATGGAGCGTTCGAATCCCGCAAACGCCGTGCGGTCGACAGCCGCGAGCTTCGCTTCATACGCAGCGTCAGCCGCCTTGAGGACGCGCTCGAGTATGTCCTCGTCGCTGAGCTTGTCTTCCTTTTCCAGCATGGCGCCGAGCGGCAATTCGATGTGCCAGTCGGCGGCCAGCGTTCGCTCCAGGCCCGCTACGTTCCAGGATTCCTCGATGGATTCGGCGGGAATGTAGACGCGCACCAGGTCGGTAAAGTAGCCCCGCCGCAGGTTGGCGACCATGTCGGTAACGTCGCGCGCCTCGAGGATTTCATTGCGCAGGCGGTAGATCTCCTTGCGCTGATCGTTGGACACGTCGTCGTAATCGAGGAGTTGCTTGCGGATGTCGAAGTTGCGCGCCTCGACCTTGCGCTGCGCAGTTTCGATCGAACGGGTCACCATGCCGGCCTCGATGGCCTCGCCCTCGGGCATGTTGAGCTTGTCCATGATCATGCGCATGCGGTCGCCCGCAAAGATCCGCATGAGCGGGTCTTCCATCGAGAGGTAAAAGCGCGATTCGCCCGGATCGCCCTGGCGGCCGGAGCGGCCGCGCAGCTGGTTGTCGATGCGGCGCGACTCGTGGCGCTCGGAGCCGATGATCTTGAGACCGCCGGCAGCGACCACCTGGTCGTGCAACTGTTGCCACTCGCCGCGCAGCCGGGCCACGCGTGCGTCCTCGAGTGCAGGATCGGGCGTGCTCTCGGGCGATTCGTCCGTGCTGCCCAGCTCGATCTGCTTGTCGACATTGCCGCCCAGCACGATGTCGGTGCCGCGGCCGGCCATGTTGGTGGCGATGGTGATCACGCCGGGGCGCCCCGCCTGCGCGACGATTCCGGCCTCCATGGCGTGCTGTTTGGCGTTGAGCACCTGGTGGGGCAGCTTCTCGGCCCGCAGCAGGTTGGACAGCAATTCGGAGTTTTCGATCGAGGTGGTACCCACGAGCACCGGCTGGCCGCGCTTGTGGCAATCGCGGATGTCGTCGAGTATGGCCTGGTATTTTTCCTTGACCGTGCGGTAGATCTTGTCCTGCTGGTCGATACGCACCATGGGGCGGTGCGTCGGTATCACGACCGTTTCGAGGTTGTAGATTTCCTGGAACTCGTAGGCCTCGGTATCGGCGGTTCCGGTCATGCCGGCGAGCTTGCCGTACATGCGGAAGTAGTTCTGGAAGGTGATGGATGCCAGCGTCTGGTTTTCCTGCTGGATGGCCACGCCTTCCTTGGCCTCCACCGCCTGGTGCAGGCCCTCGGACCAGCGCCGCCCGGGCATGAGGCGGCCGGTGAATTCGTCCACGATGATGACCTGGCCGTTTTGCACGACGTACTGCTGGTCGCGCAGGAACAGGTGGTGCGCGCGCAAGGCGGCGTTCAGGTGGTGCATCAGGATGATGTTGTGGGGGGCGTACAGGCTCTCGCCTTCGGCCAGCAGCCCGCGGCGCGTGAGGATCTCCTCGATCTTCTCGTGGCCGAGCTCCGACACGTGGATCTGGTTCTGTTTCTCGTCGACCCAGAAATCCCCTGCGCCTTCTTCGTCCTTTTGCGGCGTGAGCAGCGGGGGGATTTCGTTGACGCGCTGGTACATCTCCGTATTGTCTTCCGCGGGGCCGGAGATGATGAGCGGTGTGCGCGCCTCGTCGATGAGGATGGAGTCCACTTCGTCGACGATGGCGTAGTAGAGGCCACGCTGGCGGCGATCCTCGACCCGGTATTCCATGTTGTCGCGCAGGTAGTCGAAGCCGAATTCGTTGTTGGTGCCGTACGTGATGTCGGCGGCATAGGCGGCATGCTTGTCGGCCGTGGACTGTTGCGTGAGGATCACGCCCACGCTCATGCCCATGAATCGGTAGAGGCGTCCCATCCATTCCGCGTCGCGGCTGGCCAGGTAGTCGTTCACCGTGACCAGATGAACGCCCTTGCCGGGCAGGGCATTGAGGTAGACCGGCAGGGTGGCGGTGAGCGTCTTGCCCTCGCCCGTGCGCATTTCGGCAATCTTGCCGCTATGGAGCACCATGCCGCCCACGAGTTGCATGTCGAAGTGGCGCATGCCGAGCACGCGCTTGGAGGCTTCGCGGACGGCGGCAAAAGCTTCCGGCAGAAGTTGATCGACCGTTTCGCCGGCGGCAAGCCGGGCGCGGAAGGCGGGGGTCAGGCCGGACAACTGTTCGTCGGACAACGCCGCCATGGAGGGTTCCAGGGCGTTGATGCGCGCGACGGCCTGCTCGTAGGTCTTGAGCAGGCGCTGGTTGCGGCTTCCAAATATTCGGGTAAGCAGAGCCGGGAACATCGGGGCGGGGAGTCGTTTAGACAGGAACGGTCGGCGGGCGCGCCAGGAGCGCACCGTTCGGAGCCAACCCTCGCGCGGAATTCGTACAGGCCGCTATGGCAGCCAATCCGGCAAATTATAGATGGCTTTTGGCGCCGCTCTGTTTAAGGAATGTGGCAGAGCCGGGGGTAGCGGTGGCACGCGAGCCGGCCCTGAGGCCGGGTAGTCCAGCCGCTTTAGAGACGAGCGGGTTGCTCTGGAGCGGTGGTATGGGCCGCCGGGAGGGAGTCACCCACGACCTGCGGATGTTGAGCGGGCGGCGCCGCGGCTGCGGCTGGCGCGGCGGGGTGCAGGGTGGCCAGGTACTTGGCGGGGTTCTGCGGTGCGCCGTTGACGTGCACTTCGAAGTGCAGGTGGGGTCCGGTTGATCGGCCGGTAGTGCCAACCTCGGCAATTTTCTGGCCTTTGCGCACGAAATCACCCAGTTTCACCATCATCCGGCTGGTGTGGGCGTACATGGTCGACAATCCCTTGCCATGATCGATTTCGATCATATTGCCGAAATCCGGGTGCATTTCGGCGCTTACCACGACGCCACCGGCGGCGGCGAATATGGGGGTGCCCACCGGTGCTGCGAAATCCTCGCCGGTATGCATCGACATCTGCCCGGTGATGGGGTCATTGCGCATCCCGTACCCGGAACCAACGAAGCCGGCGCTCAGCGGCGTGCCGTGCGGCAGCAGCGCATCGCGCGCTTCGGTGGCTGCCAGTTCGGACTCGACGACGTTCATGAAATCGGCGCGCTGCTCGACGCTCTGCCCCACTTTGGCGAGCTGGTCCTGCAGTTCACGCATCGACAGCGCGTGCGCGTCGGCGGAAAGGGGGCCGCCACGACCCGGCACGTCATGGAAATTGAATTCTTCCGGGCGGATCCCCGCCAGCTTGGACACGCGTTCGCCCAGGGCATCGAGACGCAGCAGGCGCGCCTGAATATCGCCCAGCATCTTGGCCATGGCTGATACGTTGTTCTGTACGTACTGCTCGTTGCGTTCGAATTGGGCGCGCATGACAGAGGAAACCACGCTCTGGACGACCGGAACATCGCCCTCGGCGGCCAGACGGAACACCAGGGCAAACATGGCGGCGGCCACGGTAACGATCAGGGCGCTGAGCCCCAGGGCAATCATGGCCATACGCAAGCGCGTAACGGTCAGGGTGCGGGCTCGGGCAAGACGCCGGTCGACAAATATGATTTGCAACGCAACCTCCAGGCAATGCTGCGGCGCTGTTGAATCAGCGCTCGGCTACTATCTATCGACACCTACCCCCGGGCAGTTAAGTACCGCCCCGGCACACATTCGGATGAACCATAACGCCCGTCGACTCGACCGGATTCTCTCCGACGCCCCTCTGGCAGCGACCCTGCTCGCCCGCCTTGCGGCAGCGCGCGAAGCCGCCGGAGTGATCGCTCCCATCTGCGCGGAAGTCGCCCCCGATTTCGACCCTACCCGGCCTGGTGCCTGCGATCTTCGCGATCACGTGCTGCGAATCTGGTTGCGGTCCAGCGCGCATTCCACCAAGTTGCGCCAGGCAATCCCCCGGATGACAGCCCGGCTACAGGGTCACGGCCTTAAAGTTAACGAAATCAAGGTCGGTGTACAACTTGGCAGGGTACGCGAAAAAGTTATTTCGCATTGGGAAAGAAATGCCGGCGGTAGCCCGCCAATCCCGGGGAATATAAACCGCACTGCAAGGGACTTTCTCTTGCCTATTGCGTTTTCAGAGAAGTTAGCACTTACCTTACCCGACTCCGAGCTACGCAGGGCAGCCGTGCGGCTGGGCCTATCGCTACAAACGCGGCTCGCAGGAATACGCGATTCAAATCAGTCGTTTTACGATCAGGACGGCGAAAAAAAAGACGCCCGCGGCCAGCCCACCGGCAAAAAGCCGCCACGCCCATGACAGGTAGCGCTGACGGCCGCTGATGAAATAGGCCCCGACACAGGCGGCGATCACGGCGCCCAGCGCGAACAGCAACACGCGGAACATCAGCGCCTCCCCGGGAGCAGACCCGGGCCCGGTCGGGAAAATACGGGCGGGCGCGGGTAAGAAGGCACTCAGGTCGTCGCCAGGCTCTGGAACGCTTGCGGGATCAACTCTTCGGTCTCGAAGCTCACAAGCTCGTAGGCAGTGGCATCGGCCAGCAGCGCGCGCAGCAGCTTGTTATTGAGCGCATGGCCGGAGCGGTGCGCCCGGTAGGCGGCAACCAGCGGCCGGCCCAGCAGGTAAAGATCGCCCATCGCGTCAAGGATCTTGTGCTTGGCGAATTCGTCGCCGCTGCGCAGACCGTCGGTGTTGAGCACGCGGTATTCGTCCATGACGATGGCGTTCTCAAAACTGCCGCCCAGCGCCAGGCCAACCGCGCGCAGCGCCTCCACCTCGTTGACGAAGCCAAACGTGCGGGCGCGCGCCACAGCGGTGACATAACTGTCGCGCGAAAAATCAACCTCGACATCCTGGGTGGTGGAATCGATAGCCGGGTGATTGAAATCGATGGAGAAACGCAGCTTGAAGCCGAAATGGGGCTCAAGGCGCGCCCATTTGGCCGCAGCGCCCTCGCCTTCGCGCACTTCCACGGGCTTGAGCACCCGGACGAAGCGCCGCGGTGCCTGCTGCCGCACTACCCCAACGGAACGGATGAGAAAGACGAAGCTGGCGGCGCTGCCGTCCATGATGGGGATTTCGGGGGCATCGACATCGATGTAGCAGTTGTCGACGCCCAGTCCCGCCAGCGCCGACATGAGATGTTCCACCGTGGCGATTTTGGTGCCATCCTGTTCCAGGGTGGAGGCCATGCGCGTATCGCCCACCGCTGCGGCCGATGCGGCGATCTCCACGACCGGATCCAGGTCGGTTCGGCGAAAAACGATACCGGTGTTGACGGCAGCCGGCCGCAACTGCAGTTCGACACGTGTGCCGCTATGCAGGCCGATGCCGACCGTGCGGGCAATGGAAGCCAGGGTTTGCTGGTGGATCATCTCGGGCATTGCGGGGCCTTGCGGGCACCGATGCTTTCAGGGCTGTTTCGTCCGGTTGGCGGGAACCTTGCGGCAGATCCCACATGTTTATCTTGCGATTCTATCGTCGCCACGGACGCCGCGTAACAAAAAGCGTCAGCGGACGGCTTGCACAATGGTTTCCGTTTGCAACGGCGCCACGGCTTGGGCCGCAGGTCCGCACGGGCAACAACGAGCCAGCAGCGCGGTGGCAGAATACGGCACTGCCGATCGTTGGCGCTTTCATTCGAGACCCTATGTCCGTGCAAAACCCAGCGCGAGGCTACATTTCCCGCAGGACACCGCATATGCCGCTGATGCAGCGATTGCCGCGTTTGCGACACCCGGTTCGGTGGGCCGCGGCATTTCTGGCTGCCCTGCTGCTGGCGGCTGGCGGGCAGCCGGCCTATGCGGATCCGCTGAGCCTCACCGTGACCGCCAAGCTGCTCGCCGGTATCGACCCGGGCGGAACGGACCCGGCTGTCACGCGGATCACCGCCAGCGACGCCTGGCAGCAGCATCGCAAATCGGCTCGGGCCGGCGGACGGCAGCTGCGCCAGCGCCTGGAGAATATCAACCACTGGCAGGCAGCACACATTCCGGCGCAACGACAGGGTCAGCCGCTCCTGTATCCGTTCAGCGGGCCCGATTTCATCAACGCCTATGCCCTGTTCCCGGCGGCCGACCGCTACGTCTTTTTCAGTCTCGAGCCGGTGGGCGAGGTGCCCGGACTCGCGGCAATGGATCCGGAGCACCAGGCCGCTCTCTTCGGCGACCTGCGCAGCGCGCTCAATGACCTCGTGGCGCTGAACTTTTTCATCACGCCGAACATGAAAGAGCACCTTCAGACCGATGCGTTGCAGGGAACCGTGCCGGTCCTGCTGGCGATGATGGGCGTGCTCGACCTGGAAGTGGACAGGGTAGAACCCTACGATCCCTGGCCAGATAAAACCCAGCTCTACACCTCGGCCGCCGGCAAGGCCGCTGCGCATCCGGCGCTGCTCGAGCAGGGCGTGCGCATTGTCTTTACCAACCCGCGCACCAAACGGCACCAGGAACTGATCTACCTGTCGATCGACGTGAGCGATCACGCGCTGCGGTACTACCCGGATTTCCTCCCCTGGCTGGGTACGTTCAACAAGCCCTCCGTGCTGCTCAAGTCGGCCTCCTACCTCTTCCACGGCGAACATTTCCGCCAACTGCGCAAGGAAGTGCTGGCCGATGCCAGCCTGATCGTGCAGGACGACACGGGCTTGCCCTACAAGACCATCGTCGATGCCGGCTTTGCCATCACGCTCTTTGGCCAGTACGAGCGCCCAGTAAAGCTCTTCGAAGGCCGCTACCAAAGCGACCTTGACGATGCCTATGCCAAGGCCGGTAACACCGGCAAATTGCCCTTTCCGTTCGGATACAACTGGCGCAAGGAAGGCAAGTCCGGTCTGCTCATGGCGCAGCGGCCGCCGGTGTCTTGAACGCCCAGGCGCCGTGAGCCTGCGCGTTCCCCGCATCGCGACAGCCGCGCTGCGGCGCCAACTGCTGACGGCCTTCGCCTTGCAGGCGGCGCTGGGAAGCGCCGGCGCGGGACTTGTCCGCGCTGCCACCGCCCCGCCGGCCAACACGCCGGCAGATGGAATTGCCGGCGACACGATCGCCGGTTGGCGCAAGCGTGACGTCATGACCAGCGATGGCGTGCGGCTCAATCTCCTCGAGCAGGGTCCCAGCGAGGCGAATGTCCTATCCGCGCAATCGCCCACCGTGGTCCTGCTGCCCGGATGGTGCATGCCGGCCACGATCTGGAGCGCGCAATTGAATGCACTGGGCTCCCGCTGGAACACCGTCGCCATCGATCCACGGGGACAGGGCGACTCCGCAATTCCGGCGGGTGGCTACACGGCCGACCGGCGCGCTGACGACCTGCACGACGTTCTGCAAGGCTATGAGCGCGTGGTGCTGGTGGCCTGGTCGTTGGGTGTGCTCGAGGCGCTGCAGTATGTACAGCGACACGGCAGTGGCCGGCTGCTGGGCCTGGCGCTGGTGGACAACTCCATCGGCGAGCCCCCCGCCCCGCGCGGTGGGGATTTCCTGGTGCGCCTGCGGCGCGAACGCAAGGTCACCGTGGACAAATTCGTGCGGTCGATGTTTGCTCAGCCACGGCCAGATGCGCAGATCGATGCGTTGCGCGACGCGGCCCTGCGCATGCCGCTCGAAGCGAGCATTGCCTTGCTGTCCTACCCGTTGCCGCGGGAACACTGGCGGGACATCGTGCATGGTTTCGACCGGCCGCTGGCCTATGTGATTACTCGGCGTTTCCGGGAACAGTCGCAACATCTGCTTGCGGCGCGGCCAGCCAGCCGGGTTGAGGTGTTTGAGAATGCCGGTCATGCGCTTTTTGTGGATGAGGCGCAGAGGTTTAATGAGTTGATGATCGAGTGGGTGGGGGAGATCATTCGGGCGTAGGTTTATCGGCGCCTTTGTGTTTTGGCGCGCTTCGGGTGTGCCCAACGAGCCCCTGCTGCCCTGTGCCCCTGGCGGCCCCGGAGGTCGCGGTTGGCCCTGCGGGCCAACTGCACTGCGCTGCTCGGCACCGAGGCGCACGGCCGAACTCGCTGCGTGGCCGCTGGCCACTCCGCTCAGACAAGCGGCCGTGAGTTAGAAGACGAGGCGCGCTGCGCGCGCCGCCCCGGCACCTGCGCTGCTCGTCGCGCCCTACGGGGCCGCCAGGGGCACAGGGCA
>Ga0075019_10002056_pt1 | contig 11438 bp, 9 predicted proteins | sample ColStrG_CSR_2013_FD_71473 | JGI IMG/M metagenome (GOLD analysis project Ga0075019, IMG submission 71473) | Freshwater sediment microbial communities in response to fracking from Pennsylvania, USA - Cold Stream Run_MetaG_CSR_2013 | ecosystem: Environmental > Aquatic > Freshwater > Creek >...
GTTGCGGAATGGGCCTTACGGCCTACGCCGAGCTGTCGATCAGCTCAGGCCTCGTGGTCGTTTTCATCGCGGTCACGCCCATGCTGATCGTTCTGATGAGCCTTCCCTTCGGCATTCGACCGCGCAGAGCGGAGGTGCTAGGCATTGTCGTCGGACTGGCGGGTGTCGTCATGCTCACCCAGGGTGCGGGATTCAAGGGATCTCCGGTCGGACTCATCTGCATGCCGATCGCCTGCTGCGGATGGTCGCTTGGAAGCGTTCTTAGTCAGAGAAAGCTGCCACTTGCGTCGGGAGCCTCAGGTTTTGCAAGCGAAATGATCTGTGGCGGCGTCCTGCTGCTCGGGGTTGCCTGGCTTGCCGGCGAGCGCCTGGTCCTGCCGGCGCCGATGGGCGCGAGCTTCGCCTGGATATATCTCGTCGTTTTCGGCTCCCTGATCGCATTCAACGCGTATATGGTGTTGCTCGGACGCGCGCCACCCGCGCTCGCCACGAGCTACACCTTCGTGAATCCTCTGATCGCGCTGCTGCTCGGGGTCGCGATCGGCGGCGAACACGTGGCGCCATGGGAGTGGCTGTCGGCTGGCGTCGTGCTCGCGGGCGTCGTGTTGCTCGTCCTGGGCCGACGATAGATGGACCGCCCGATTTCATTACCGACCGGATTGACTTCAAGTTCGCCGAGAGCACCCGAGCGACACCTCGTCGCGCGCGACGTGACGGAAGCACTTGCTGCCCTCCGGGCGGCCCAGCCGTTGTGCTATGTGCCCGCAGATAAACGGCCCGCCGTCGAGGTCCTGGCGGATGTACTGGCTCGACATGGGATCGGGCGATCCGATGTCGATGATGCTGACACTCGCCTGCGCCGCTGGGCGTCGGCATTCATCCGGCTGTTTCCGGAGCTTGAGGCCACCGCCGGTCTGATTGAGTCACCGCTCCTCGATATGACCGGTCGAAACGTCGCTCCGGGGCTCGCGATTGGCGATCCCGCGTTCATCAAAGCCGACCATGCCCTGCCGGTGGCAGGCTCCGTGAAAGCTCGCGGGGGCGTGTACGAAGTCATCAAGCATGCCGAATGGGTTGCGACCTCCGCAGGCCTCCTTCGATCTGGTGACACCCCGGACCTACTGTTGACGCCCGCCTGCCGCGCCCTGTTCGCTGATCGGGCGGTTGCGGTTGGCAGTACGGGCAACCTCGGGCTGGGCATTGGCATCATGGCTTCGGCGCTTGGCTTTAAATCGGTAGTGCACATGTCGCACGATGCCAAGCGATGGAAGAAGGAACTGCTCCGCAGCCGCGGAGTCACGGTCATCGAGCATAGGGGCGATTACGCGGCGGCGGTGGCGGCTGGTCGCGCCGAGGCAGCGGCCACCGCCGGCAGCTATTTCGTGGATGACGAAAACTCACTTCAACTGTTCCTCGGCTATTCGACGGCGGCGCTCAGGCTCCGTGACCAGCTTGATGCTGGCTGCGTGGAAGTGTCTGCCGAGCGACCACTGCGCGTTTACCTGCCGTGCGGTGTCGGCGGTGCGCCGGCCGGAATCACATTCGGACTGAAGCTGCTGTACGGGGATGCCGTCGAGTGCTACTTCGCCGAGCCCGTGGCATCGCCCTGCTTTCTGCTGCGGATGCTGACCGGGGGTGTCCGATGTTCAGTGTATGACGTGGGTCTCGACAATCGCACCGAGGCGGACGGCCTCGCCGTCGCCGAGGCGTCCGAACTCGCCGTCGCTTTGACAGGTCCGCTGATCGATGGTTTCTACACGGTCAAGGACGCGACTCTCCTTCGACAGGTCCACAGGCTCCATGACGAAGGGATCGACATCGAGCCGTCCGCCGCCGCTGCATTTCTCGGTTTGGGGATCAATGCGTCTCGCGGGTCTGCGGCGACAGAGATCTTCTGGACGACCGGCGGATCCTTCGTCCCGGCTGCCGAGATGCAGTCCTATATCGCGCGCGGCGCCAGCCTGGCCGAATCGCCATGATCCTGGTCGCGCGCCTCAGAGTCAGTCTCGAACCTAACTGGAGTTCTGGATGCGCCTGATGCGTGCTGCTGAATACCGCCGGATGCGCTGGAAGAACGGGCTCGGGGAGACGACCGAGATCGCGGTGCACCCGGAGGGCGCGACCGTCGACAGCTTCGACTGGCGGATCAGCATGGCCCGCGTCGATTCCGACGGGCCATTCTCTGCCTTCGATGGCATAGACCGAACGCTGTCCGTGTTGAATGGAGCCGGCCTGCGACTGGTTGTAGACGGCGCGACGGCGAGGGTCCTGACAGTCGGAACGGAGCCATACCGGTTCCCCGGCGATCGCGCGACACATGCGACGCTGGTTGATGGCAGCATCAGCGATCTAAACGTGATGACGCGGCGGACGCGCTTCGACCACCTTGTGAGGCGCATCCCAGTGCCCGGTCACGCTGAGCTCGCCTCTCGCGCGGGAACTACTTTGGTCCTCTGCTCCGCGGGTTCGGTCTCCCTCCGCAAAGGAGCAGACGAGGTCTTGCTGGAGACACTGGACTCGGCATCCTGGGCCGGAAACCCAGCGACATTTAGGCTTGCCTGCAAATCGGCCTCAGAGATATTTCTGATCGAACTCTTTGGCCGCTGATCGAGCGCTGCTTTGCGGCCATTCTCGCGGGACCGTCACTTCGTCTCGGGTTTGGAGGCGCTCTGGTCGTTCTCCAGCGCCTTCATTTGCGCGACCGTCTCCCGGCTGATATCGCGAATCTTCGGCGAGAGCGAGGCCATGCGAAGCTGCATCTTTTGCATCGATTCCTGCATGACGAGCGGCATCTTTGCAACCACGGCGGATCCGGTTTCCGACTTGTAGAAGGCCAACATGCTGTCAACCTCCTTCTGAGAGAAATTGCGCGTGTAAATATCGATCATCATCGGCTCAAAGGTACTCCAGGCGAGTTCCTGTTCGAATAGAGCCAGCATCTTCGCCCTCATCTCATCCATCACCGCCTGCTGTTTCGCGTTGAGCTTGGTATCCCCAAGCCCCGCCTTCATGCCTGCCTGCATCGATGAATCGACCTGCGCCTTCATCGAATCGAGGAGTTGATGCGATTTGGTGGCCTCAAGCAACGCGCGGACGGAATCCGCCGATGCGGGTACTTCGCCTGCCCAGACCGTCGTCGATGCCAGGATCCCAAGCAGAATCAGCTGAGGAAATTTCATGATTGTCGCACTCCATCGCAATCGGATAGCCAGCCTGTATCGACCTTCTGACGTCGGTACTCGCAATATCAGAAGCGGATAGCCAGCGCTGCCGGCGGCACGCTCCGACGCATCATAGCCTAAGGTTGCTCTTGAGCCGGAATTAGGAATGTGCAGTGCAACACTGCGTTGTGGCAGGGCGATTCGCACCGTACGACCGCGCCCGAACCAGGGGACTCGCGCGCCTGGCGTGCTCTCACGAATCGCCACGTTCTGGGGTGCAGTTCGGGCGAGAATGGCAAAGATGCAGGCGTCTCGTCGAATGAACTTGAATCGCGACGATTCCGGCTCAGTCGGTAGCAGCGTTCAGCGTGAACCAAACAGAGAGTTGCGTATGACTACAGTAACGGTGATTCGCGAATTTCTTGCGGTGGCTTTCCCTCAGAGCAAAGGGATCATTGAAGAGGTGGGAGACAGGAGAGCAACCGTTCGGCTCTCGGTAGGATTCGACGAGCTTCGGCCTGGTGGCACTGTGTCTGGTCCGGCGCTAATGGCCACTGCTGACTTCGCGATGTACGTGGCAATTCTGGGAGCAATCGGTATTGTTCCGTTGGCCGTCACCACCAACCTCAACATCAGCTTCCTAAGACGGCCGACGCCGGATCGCGACATCATCGCTGTTTGTCAGTTGCTCAAGCTGGGGAAGACTCTGGCGGTGGGTCAGGTGTCCTTGTACTCCGAAGGTGATGCGGAATGTGTTGCGCACGCTGTAGGAACGTACTCAATCCCGAAGCCTGGGACGACAGCTGGAGACCAACGTCCGGTGTAGTCGCCCACGCAATCACTTGCGCCGATGTGACAGCGTGGGCGCCCATGGATCCGATCGAAGAGAGAATCACGAGCAGCTTTCGGTTGCAGGGACTGAGACCTATCGTCGGCGCCAGGATGTTCTCGGTTGACCATGGCGAGGTGCACATCGATTGGCCATTTCTACGCGCCGCTCCCAACGGCACGGCTACCTTCACGCAGCCGCCATCACCACCCTTGTGGACAGTGCAGGCACTTACGCTGCTTTGACCGTCGCGATGTCGGACTGCAATCTCGTCACAACCGAATTCAAGAGTAATTCTCGACGCCCGGAGATCGGCGACCTGTTCCTGGCGGGTGGAACGGTGCAAAGCGCAGGGAAACTACTTACAGCTTGCACCGGCCAAGTACGAGCGTACTCAGGTTCGGCGCGCCGACGTTTTTGCCGTCGTGCAAACGACGATCGCAAACGTTTGATCCTGAGGTCATTTCAACGGTGGCTGCGATACCAGTCGCGACAGGCCTGCGTCGCCGTCACTTGCGAAAGTCAAGCCACACGGCGTGATTTGCGAAGTCTGTGGTGATCCAAAAATGTCGCAATTCCGACACTCCGATATTGAGGTCGGAAGCGCTCGAATGACGATCGATCGTCGCCTCAACGTTCTGAAAGAGCCGCCCGGCAATATCAATGGTTCGCAGCGTGATGATCTGCTGGCGGGTTTCTCCGCCAAGACCGCCGCCGCGGGCAAAGGAAACTTTCCGGCCGTCACTGAGCAACTTCATTTGAGTCGCCAACGTGGATCCGATCATCATCCGCGAGCCGTTGCCGAGGTCGAATGTCGCACGAACGGGAGGGCCGGATTCAACCCTGACCGGGATCGTCTCGACACCGTTCTCTGTCACGAGGTCGAGGCGCACGCCATGAGGCTCGTGGTCTCGTCCCAAGACCACGATGCGCCTGCGTTCGATGTCGATGAGCAATCGGGCAGCATCGAAGATTTCCCGCCCCAGAATCACGTCGACGCGGTGTCTTAGGAGACGCCGCCCGACGTCCGACAAATCGGTCACTGCAACGGTCCGATCGCGCAGCGACAGGCCGAGTGCCTCGAGCGTCACGCCGCCTACCAGAGCTGCCTGAAATGACGCCTCGCCTGAGCCCTGGCCAACGACAGCCGCACCCTGACCAAGTCCCAGCTTCCGCGCCAGACGCTGGTCGATGATCGTCGCCTCGGCCGCTGAATCGAGCAGTGCAGCAACGGGCAGACCGTTTATCTTGGCGGCGATCAGCAGTCGCGATCCCCGAGTCAGAGACAACGGATAACTAACGCCCTCATCGGATGTCGCTGCAAAGGTTGCATCGGGCACGAGTGCCGCAATCAGAAGCAGCGCTGCAACTATCCGGATCATTCGTTCTCCTCGGAATGTTAATACGACGCGGGTTGTGCGAACAACCGTTTGGCGGGAGGCCAAGCTATTCCCAACATTTGGTAGTCCGACCGTCGAATTCCCAATCCGTGACGGGATCCTAGCTAGAGGGCACGCGGGGCGGCAGCGAACCGTCGCGGGAAGCAAGCGGTTCGTCGCATCTGCCATAAATCCCCTCGCATGCTGGAGGCGAAAGCGCGTTGACCATCAATTGAAATCGGCACCACTTGTATGCCGTACCCGGGTGCCGCCGGCGTGTCGGCGGCTGTGACTCGAGCTTTGGGGACCGCCTTGAATTCGAGCTCGACCGTCTCACCTCCGCCGACCAAGGAAAACGCCGAAGGTCCCCGGCGTTGCGCCGAGTACTGTCGAAGTTCCCGTGTCATCGTGGTGGAGGCGCAGGTCGCGGCAGCCGGGCGCGAATCCGGCGTTGTCGACGTAATCCGGCGGCGCTTCCTCGCAAGAGAAGTCGCCGCCCGCTGTCTCGATGAGGACCCGCGCGATGCATCGGAGTCACCGGCCGACCTGTCGCAACGCCGGAGTGGACCACGCACCGCATCGCCGCCGGCAATCGCTGAACCTCTACGGCTCTGATGAACCTTGGCTATTGGTGTTTTGCGAGGATTGCGGCCATCTTTTCCTGAATGAGGTGGACCGCCTTCAGCGGGCGAATCATGACCTTGAATTCGTTGATTTTGCCATCCGCGTGCCAGCGAATCATGTCAACGCCGTTGACGTGGATGCCGTCGATGTCGACCTCAAATTCGAGGATCGCGCCATTCGCTTCTCGACACTCCCTTGAGTATCGGAAGGAAGGATTGAAAAACACGTGAAACGCTGCCGTCAGATAACGTCCGGTGATCGCCTTGCCGACCTGTGGCGTGTACACGACCGGAGAGTGAAAGACGACGTCGTCGGCGAGCAGTGAATCGAGCGCCGATGCGCTGCGTGTCGTGACGATCTTGTGCCACTCTGCGAGCGTATCCACCGTCATGCCCCACCTCCGAATGCGCCGTCCGGCGCAGTGCGTGACTGGCTAGAGCTCATATTCATCGCCGAATCTCGGTAGGTCCAGCTGACCAGGAGGCAGCCGTGCGGCGAATGCTTTCATCGCCGTAAGCTCGCCGTGCACCAAGAAGGTTCGCAGCGGGTGGAGCTGAGCGTGCCACGCCAGCAACTCGTTGCGATCCGCATGCGCCGAGAAGCCGTTAATCGTATGAATGCTCGCTCGAACGCTGATGGACTCCCGATGCATTCGGACGATCTGCGCGCCATCGATGATACGACGAGCCGGCGTGCCGACTGCGGCGAACCCCACGAAGATGACGGCTGATTCCGCGCGGGGCAACTCGCGCATCAGGTGGTAAGTCACGCGACCACCGGTCGCCATGCCGGATCCTGCGAGGATCACGGCGCCGCCATGCACCCGGTTGATCTTCTGCGACGCCTCTCGGTCGCGTGTGTAGGCAAGACCGTCGACGGAGAGTGGATCACTGCCAGAGGCGAATGTCGCCGCCGCTTCGGCTGACAGCGCTTCGGGGTGGGCACGGAAAAGCTCCGTTGCCGCAATGGCCATCGGAGAGTCGAGGAAGACCTGGAGGGACGGTGGCAGATGACCATCTTCGCAGCCGGCGTGCAGGTAATAAAGGATCTCCTGCGCACGTTCCAGCGCGAAGGTGGGAATGACGGCGTTGCCGCCGCGGTCGAGCGCGCCGTTGATGGCTGCGTACAATTCAGCCACGGAGTCGTCCAGAGACCGATGCAGACGATCGCCGTAGGTGCACTCCATGACCAGAATGTCCGCCGGCGGCGGCGCGACCGGATCGTGCAGCAGCGGGCGGCCCCGGCTGCCAAGGTCGCCCGAAAACACGATGCTCTTGGTGACGCTGCCTTCGGTGACTTCGAATCGCGCGCTTGCCGATCCTAGGATGTGCCCGGCATCGTAGAGCGTACAGCGAATGCCCGGCGCCAGATCGACCGGGACACCGTAGTGCATAGGATGCCGCATCAGGTTCAGGGCATCCGCCGCATCTTCCTGTGTGTAGAGAGGCTCTTCGTGGTTGCGCTCCGCCTCGTCCCCCTGCAGATGGGCCGAGTCCTTGAGCACGATCGCCGCGAGGTCACGCGTGGCGTCCGTCGAGTGAATCCGGCCACGGAAACCGCGCTTCACCAACAGCGGCAGTCGGCCGCAGTGGTCCAGGTGGGCGTGCGTGAGGACCACGGCATCGATCTGCCCCGGGTCGAAGCCGAAATCATCGGCGTTGTCCGCAGCCAGCGTCCGGCTACCCTGAAACAGGCCGCAGTCGATCAGAATCCGCTGCCCGAGCGCTTCCAGGAGGTGACAGGAGCCGGTAACGCCCTGATCCGCGCCGTGGAATGAGATCTTCATGCTGGCGACCTGCTCGGTGAGAATCGGGGAGTGCCTGCGGCGGCGTGCCAATCGCAGATGATTCGCCACGCCTCGTCTGCGGTCTCCGCGTAGCCGAACAGTTCTCGATCCTCGGCATCGATCGTGCCTTCGGACACCAGGAATTCGATGTCGAACGCCCGTTCCCAGTAGCTGCGACCCACGAGCACCACCGGCACTGCCGGCATCTTGCGGGTCTGGATGAGTGTCAATGTCTCGAACAGTTCATCGATCGTTCCGAAGCCGCCGGGGAAAGCTACGAGCGCCCGTGCCCGGTGCAGGAAGTGAAGCTTGCGAATCGCAAAATAGTGAAACGAAAAGCAGAGTTCCGGTGTGACGTAGGGATTCGGGAACTGTTCGTGCGGCAGCGTTATGTTCAATCCGACAGTCTGTGCGCCGACGTCAAAAGCGCCTCGATTCGCCGCTTCCATGATTCCCGGACCGCCGCCGGTCACGACGACCGTCGTGCCGCCAGCAGGGTCGCGTGGTGCCGCACCGACCAGCCGGCCGAACTGACGGGCGATGTCGTAATAGCCGCTGTTGGCAAGCCGCCGTCGTGCCACCGCCAGTCTTGCGGCGAGCACCGTATCGCCCGGCGTCCGCGCGAGGGATGCCTCGAGCGACGCAACATCAGTGGCCGCTACCTCGGGTTCACGGATCCGCGTGCTGCCGAACACGACGATTGCATGCTCAATGCCGTGTTGAGCCAGCAGCTGTTCCGCCTTTTGGTAATCAATGCCGAGCCGCACGCCACGCAGACTGTCCCAGGCGAGGAAATCGGGATCCCGATCGGCCGGGCGATAACTGGGGCTGGCCAGGATCTTTGCCAGACGCGCAGGTGCATCCGGGTCGTCGTGGGCAAATTTCGGCGCATGTTCCGGGAGGGGCTCACGCCGTGGCTGACGAGACGCCAGTGTCGGGCGTGTCGTCTGGTTCGGTGATCCGCGATCAGCGTTGCTCATGGTCCTTACCTGCAAATGGGTGTCCCCAGCGGCTTTGCGCCCTCGGTCGGCGGTCAAGCAAGCCCACCCGACCCCCGGTTCCGGTCCAATCAACGATCAGTTTCTAGCGCAGATCCATTTCCGACGTCGACGCGTATCGAATTATCGGCTTGAATCGCGCGGCACAAAATACGCACGACGTTGCCTCGCGTCAGGTTCCGTTGGTCGCTTGACGCGGGAGTATGCGGCCGATCAGCGTTTCCTCGCCGATGGTCAGATAGAGCTCCTTATCACTGATCGCAAGGTCGAAGCGCATGCGACGGTCAAGGCGCGCCACCAGCGACTCAAGGAAAGTCCGATCGATTTCAAAGACCTCGATGTCGGCGCTTCTGTGAACCCGATCCACGGCTAGTCTTGTCAGCAGCGCGGTCACGTCGCGGTGCGAGTAGACGGCGACTCGCGGGGACGCCTTGGACGCCTTGTGAAGACGGGCGCTCTCGGGCGTCCCGATCTCGATCCATGCCTGTAATACTCCGGTCAGGTCATGGACCGACAGAGCCGGTACATCCGGGTCCGAGAGCCCCTTGCTGAAGGCGAGCCCCTCCTGATATTCGAGCAGGTAGGCGAGCACGCGCGCCAGCAGGTATTCCTCGGTCTCCGATGGATGTCTCGCGACGCGAAATTCCAGAGCTTCATAGACCCCGCGGTCGGCGTCGTTGAGCGCCACTTCAAAGGTATAAACAGTTGCGCCCAGTGCCAAAGTAATCCGCTCCACGGTCCGGTTGTAAGATCACCATACCCGAACCGAGGCGCGGGCGCGCCTCGTTGCCCCCCATTGCCGGGACATCCGGCGTCAGGAGACCCGCATGCGTCATTTCCTTTCACGCGTCATCGGGCTCGTCCCGCTGGGCGTGCTGCTAGGCCTCACGTCGCTGAACGCACATGCGGCCGAACCCACGTTTCGTTACGTCTACCTGCTCAACGGCAAACCCGCCGGCACCGAAACACACGCGTGGGCGCCCGGCCGGGTCGTCGACGTCAATTTCGAATACAACGATCGCGGCCGTGGCCCGAAGATCCATGCCCATTACGTCTTTGCGCCCGACGGTTTGCCGTCTGCCGTGACGATCACCGGCGTCAATTACTTGAAGGCGCCGGTCGATGAGCATCTGACGACGACTGGCGCACGCCGGACGTGGCGCAGCGCGGGTGAGCACGGCGAGGCGACCGTCGCCGGCTTCTACATCAGCAACGAAGGCGCCGGCGCGCTGGAACTGGCCGAACTGGCCCGAGCCAGTGCGAGGCGACCGGACGGACGAATTGCGCTCCTGCCGGCTGGCGAGGCGCGGCTTGAGCAGGTGGCCGAAACGACCGTCGAGAGCCAGGGTCGGCGCCTGCACGTCCGGGAAGTTGCGATCACCGGTCTCGGATTTACACCCCAGACCGTGTGGGTAGACGACGGGGGTTACGCCTTTGCGCAACCGGGCCCGTGGCAGGCGTGGCTGCGCGCAGGCTGGGAAAGCGTCAACGATGCGTTGTTCGCACTTCAGAACAAGGCCGACGAGGCGCGCTATTCGCGTCTCGCGCAGAGCCTCGCGCGCCGGCCCGGGCATCCAGTCGCGATCGAGCACGTGCGGCTGTTCGACGCCGAGAATGCCGCGTCGTCCGAGGATCAGACAGTCGTCGTCGATGGCGCGACGATCACTTCCGTCGGGCCTGCCGCCGGTGCCCGCCTTCCGCCCGACGCTGAGCGCATCGACGGGCGCGGGCATACCCTGCTGCCCGGTCTATTCGACATGCACCTGCACATCCAGGCCGATCAGGGCGTTCTGAACGTCGCGAGCGGTGTCACCAGCGGGCGCGACATGGGCAATGGTATCGACATGCTCGCTCGCCTCGCCGCGCAGTATGCGAGTGGTGAGGCGATCGGCCCGACGATCTGGAAGGCCGGACTGATCGACGGCCCAGGCCCCTTTCAGGCGCCGACCGGTATTTTCGCCGAGACTCCGGCCGAGATCGAAGCCGCGGTCAATCGCTATGCCGACCTCGGGTATGTGCAGATCAAGCTGTACAGCTCTCTGAAGCCCGAACTGGTGCCGGTCGCAGCGGCAGCGGCGCATCGGCGCGGGCTGCGGCTGAGCGGGCACGTTCCGAACGGGATGGTGGCGGCGGATTTCGTACGTGAAGGCGCAGATGAACTGCAGCACATCAACTTCGTGTTCCTCAATTTCCTGGCCGGCAAGGTCAAGGACACGCGCACTCCGGAGCGATTTACCTCCGTCGCGGAGAATGCAGCCGGTCTCGACCTCGACGGTCCTGAGGTGCGCGACTTCATTGCGCTGCTCCTGGCCCATCACACGACCTTCGATCCCACTCTGGTCGCATTCGAGGATATGTTCCTGGGACGCCCCGGCGAGGCGTCGCCATCGCTGGTGCCGATCCTTGATCGCCTGCCGGCTCAGGTCCGCCGGAGTGCCTACGCCGGCGGCCTCCCAGTAACCGCTGCCAACGACCAGCGGTACAAGGATTCATTTGCGGCGATGCTTCGGATGACCAAGAAGCTGTTCGATGCCGGGGTGCCGATTCTGGTCGGCACGGATGACCTCCCCGGATTCGCGCTGCACCACCATCTGGAACTTGAAGTGCAGGCCGGGATCCCGGCCTGCACTTCAAGTTCCAGATGGTGGTGCAGCGCGAATC
>Ga0075019_10002058_pt1 | contig 11437 bp, 8 predicted proteins | sample ColStrG_CSR_2013_FD_71473 | JGI IMG/M metagenome (GOLD analysis project Ga0075019, IMG submission 71473) | Freshwater sediment microbial communities in response to fracking from Pennsylvania, USA - Cold Stream Run_MetaG_CSR_2013 | ecosystem: Environmental > Aquatic > Freshwater > Creek >...
GTGTCATGTTTGCTGCAAGTGCATATCGCCAACGAAGAAACAAAGTTTGGGTTTGATGAAAATGAGCTGATTTATTTGATTCAATCCAGAAAAGTAGCGGAACTCGACTTCATCAAAGTGGTTGGACTAATGGGTATGGCCACCTTCACCGAAAACAAAGATCAGGTAAGAACTGAATTCAAAAATTTGAAAACATTATTCGGTCAGATCTCAAAAATGACTTTACCATCTAATGTTGAGATGAAGGAACTTTCCATGGGAATGAGCCAGGACTATCCTATTGCACTGGAAGAAGGAAGTACGTTGGTTCGAATCGGAACAGCCATATTTGGAATTCGATAAAACTACTCCAACTCCAGAATCAATGCCGTCATCGCAGGAACTGTTAATTCGTTTAATGATGATATTGTCTCTCCGGTCATAGCATTCTTTGCTTTCGTTTTTCCTTGTATGGATTCGGCAAAGCGATCTGTTTTTAATTTTTTCACCGTGTCATTTCCATTCATGATTACCATGACAGTTTCTTTTTCATTGGAACGGAAATAAACATAAATATTATCTTCAGGAATGAAGTGAACCAGTTTGCCTTGATGAATCACCGGTTTTGTTTTTCTCCAGCTTAGAAGCTTCTTCATAAAATCAAAAGCTTCATTTTGCTCAATTGATCGCCCACTGGCTGCAAACGAATTCACCTGGTCTTCTTTCCATCCGCCCGGCATATCGCGTCTTACCGTTGGGTGAATGGAATAATCACCATCCATTAGCAACTCCGTGCCGTAGTACAATTGTGGAATGCCGCGGGTGGTCAACAAGAAGATCAATCCCATTTTGAATTTATTCATGTTCTTGCCCATGTTATAGTAATACCGGCTCATGTCATGGTTATCCAGAAACGTGACGTTAGCATTGGCATCCGGGTAAATAAAATCCTGGCTGAGGTTAGTATAGACCCTGGCTAAGCCTCCATCCCACGAGCCCTTTTCATTGAGCGCAGCATTCACCGCATTGGTCAAAGGAAAATCAATCACCGAAGGTAAATGAGATTGATAACCGTCTTTATTCACTGCTCCTTGTTGCCAGTAGGCGATCAACGGCTTCAAATTCATAAGCACCTCACCGACGATGTTGAACTTGGGATATTCTTCCAAAATTCGCTGCGCCCAAATAGCCATAAAATTTTTATCCGGGTAGGGATAGGTGTCCATTCGGATCCCATCGATACCAGCATATTCTATCCACCATAACGAGTTCTCAATGAGATAAGTAGCAAAAAGAGGATTGGACTGATTCACATCGGGCATGGTATAATCAAACCACCCGTTGCTCATCTTGTTCAGGTCGTAGGAAGATTGATACGGATCAGAAACCACTTCACTGCGATAATTGGATCGGGTGAATTCAGGGAATTGGTGAATCCAATTTTTTTCCGGCGGATCAAGTACGAGCCAATGCTGATTTCCAATGTGGTTGATGACCATATCCTGAATCATTTTTATTCCCCGGGCATGGCACTTCTCAATCAACGAAACATATTCTTCGTTGGAACCAAAACGCTGATCTATCTTATATAAATCGGTAATCGCATAACCGTGATAGCTTTCTCGTTTTTGATTATTCTCCAAAACCGGATTCAGCCAAAGTGCCGTGACGCCAAGTTCCTGGATATAATCGAGATGCTCAGCAATCCCTTTTAAATCGCCACCATGACGACCAAAAGGTTTTTCGCGGTGAACGCCCTCATAAAATCCGCGAAGCGTATCATTTTTTGTATCACCATTAGCAAAGCGATCGGGCATGATCAGGTACAGCACATCCCTTGCATTGAACCCTTGGATTCGATTTGCGGCCGTCGACTTATTTTTTAGCTCGTAGGAATAACTAAATGACTTCTTCCCTGCCTTAAATTGGATTGACATCACTCCCGCTGTTGTAGAAGGGCTTACCTGAAGCGTTAAGAAAAGATAATGGGGATTTTCTACTTTTATTTTTTCCTTAACAGACACCCCTGGATAGTTTACGCTGGCCTCATAATTTCCAATGTCAAGGTGGCCATTATAAAACAGGATTTGCAAGTCGGTATTTTTCATGCCAACCCACCAGAAGGCCGGTTCTACCCGATCAAAATTAGATTCAACCTTTTGGGCACTCACTTGGGCAAATGCGTAAAAAGATATCGCCAATTGCAGAAACAAAAACGTAGCTCTAGACCTCATAAAAATTTGCTTTATTATTTAACTGATCAGCATTCATATCAATAAATTAAGGGTTTATTCGCATCTCCTCAAAATAAAATATATTCCGGCTGAATTTCCATGCCAAAAAGGTAGAGGAGGTTAACATACAAGGAAAAAAACTGTATATTTATTAGTCTATTTTGTAATCAGCAATTAAATGAAGTTCAATCAAGTCACCATTAAGGATATTGCACGTGAATTGGGTATCTCCCCGTCAACTGTTTCTCGAGCGCTGAAAGACCATCCGGACATTAGTACCGAAACCAAGAAGCTGGTCAACGCGCTTTCCGAGAAATTGAATTATCAGCCGAACATTGTTGCCTTAAATTTACGCCAGAAGAAAACCAACACGATCGGGGTGATTATCCCTGAAATCGTTCACTTCTTTTTTTCAACTGTCATCAGCGGTATAGAGGACATTGCTTACCAGGCGGGTTACAATGTGATTCTCGCGCAATCCAATGAATCTTATCAGCGTGAAGTAACCGACATGAAGGCGCTCTTCAATAGCCGGGTGGACGGCATGCTGCTTTCGCTTTCCCGCGAGACGACCAACTTTGATCATATCGAATCAATTATCTCCAAAGGTGTTCCGATCGTGTTCTATGACCGGATGTATAATAGCCCAACTTCCAGCAAAGTGGTGGTGGATGATTATGCCGGTGCAAAGGAAGCCGTGCTTCACATGATCGATCAGGGATGCAAACGAATCGCCCACATGGTAGCATCCCCTAACCTTATGATCAGTGCCGACCGATTGAGGGGATACGAAGATGCCCTCAAGGAACGAAACCTTAAAATCAACAAAGAACTCATTCTTGATTGCCCTTCTGGGGGCTTTGAAGAAGCTAAACGCGTGGCTAAAAATGCGCTAGAGCTTTCTAATCCACCCGATGCCATCTTTGCTTCCAATGACCCAATGGCCATGGGGGCCATGATGGCGATCAAAGAAAAAGGCTTGAAAATACCTCAAGATGTTGCCGTCGTTGGATTTAGCAACTGGTTCTTTGGAGAATTGATGGAGCCTTCGCTGACCACCGTTGACCAACCTGGATTTGAAATGGGACAGGAGGCTGCCCGGATGCTGATTAAACAAATCGAAATGAAAGACAAGGGCGAACCTGTCTTGGAAACAAAAATCCTGAAGACCAAATTGATCATTCGTAACTCTTCCCTTAAAAAAGATTTTAAGAAATAAACGTTTCCTGCAACTAGTGCCAGACGACCTGTTGAATGCCTACCCATTCCAGGTCAGTGGATCGTGTAACTTTCCCTAATAATTAATTCATGTCATTCAAAACTTCCACCAGTCAACGATTAGGTAATCTACAGAGCATTAAAACCGCAGGTGCTCACCTCACTGCCGATACAACCCTGGGCAAATGTAAAGTCACCGTTTATTCTCAACATGTTATCCGTGTAGCCCTAACGCGAGAAGAAGTGTTTGAAGAGTTCTCTTATTCAGTCATCGCTTCCCCGGAAGAAACAAAAATAAACGTAGAGGATTCAGATCTTCACCTCGTGGTCAAAACATCGGCCTTACAGATTCTAATCGAAAAAAATCCGGTCCGATTTTCCTTTCAAACACAGGATGGAAAAATTATTAATGAAGATGATGTTTTAGGGGCGTCCTGGATCGGTGAGCAGGTTACGCAATATAAAAAATTGCAAGATGGGGAACGCTTTCTGGGTCTCGGAGAAAAAACCGGTAATCTTGATAGACGTGGCTCCGGTTATCAGAATTGGAATACGGATGCCTACGCCTACAATTCAGGTACTGATCCGTTGTATTCTTCCATTCCATTTTACATTGGCATTCATCATCACCTTTGCTACGGAATTTTTCTTGACAACACACACAAATCGCACTTCAATTTTGGAGCCTCTAACGATCGCTTCTCCAGCTTTGGCGCCGACGCCGGAGAGTTGAATTATTATTTTATCTATGGAAATTCCGTTCAGGAGATCATTCAGCATTACACCTGGCTTACCGGACGGATGGAATTGCCGCCGCAGTGGAGCATCGGTTACCAGCAATGCCGGTATAGTTATTACCCAGATAAGGAAGTGCTCACCGTAGCGCGGACCTTCCGTGAAAAGGGCATTCCGGCTGATGCCATTGTGCTGGATATCCACTACATGGACAAGTATAAAATATTTACCTGGGACAAGAATAATTTTTCTGATCCAAAAGAAATGATCGATACCCTGAAGCAGGAAGGCTTCCATTTTGTTATTATGTGCGATCCGGGGATCAAGGTGGAACGTGGTTATGAAACCTATGAGGACGGGGCAAGCAAAGAAGTTTTTTTAAAATATCCGGATGGAGAAAATTATTCAGGTCAGGTTTGGCCAGGCTGGTGCCATTTTCCCGACTTCACCAACCCTAAAACGCGCAGTTGGTGGGCTGAAAAATTTCAAGGTTACGTTGACCTGGGTGTGGAAGGTTTCTGGAATGATATGAATGAAATCGCTACATGGGGTAATTCATTGCCTGAAAATATCGAATTTAATTTCGAAGGAAATAAAGCGACGACAAGAAGGGGGAGAAATATCTACGGCTTTCAAATGGCACGCAGCACCTACGAGGGGACAAAGAAATTAATGAACGGGAAACGTCCTTTCAACCTGACTCGATCTGGGTTCGCTGGTATTCAGCGCTACTCTGCCTTATGGACAGGTGATAATGTTGCTTATGACGAGCACATGATGTTGGGGATTCGCATTGTCAATAGCCTTGGTTTGTCGGGCGTTGCTTTTGCGGGTTACGATGCGGGCGGTTTTGTGGGTGACGCCAACACCAAACTTTTTGCCCGATGGATTTCGATCGCCTCGCTTTCTCCCTTTTTTCGTGCGCACAGCATGATCAACACGCGCGATAGCGAACCCTGGAGCTACGGTGAAGAAGTCGAGCAAATATGTCGCAACTATATCAAGTTCCGGTATAAGTTGATGCCGTATATTTATTCCTTATTCTATGATGCATCACAAACCGGCATGCCCGTTCAACGATCGCTGGCGATCGCCTATCCCCATGAACCACACGTTTATAACGGCCTGTATCAGCACCAGTATTTATTCGGCCCCAGTATTTTAGTGGCCCCAGTTGAAAGCAACAAGGAGTTGATGAAACTATTTTTGCCGGAAGGCGAATGGTACTATCTCTACTCAGGAAAAACATATTCAGGCCATCAGGAAATTATGCTGGATTGTCCCATCCATTTACTTCCCGTTTTTATGAAAGGCGGATCGGTATTACCTATGCAAAAGGCCGTGGCCAGCACATCTGAAAAAACTGACGAGTTGATCCTACATATCTATTCAGGTAAGCAGTCCAGTGAATTCACTTTTTACCAGGACGACGGTGAAACCTTTCAGTATCAAAAGGGGGAATTCTGTAAAAGAAGAATCCAATACCATGGAAATGAAAATAAATTGATCGTGCACGAAAAGGAGGGCTTATTTAAAGAACAGTTCACCAAATTGAGATTTATTTTTCATGGCCTTTCCGTGGACGACGTCACCGTAAACGGGGAAAAAAAATCGTTGGAACAATACCATCATTCCTTCTTTTCGCCCCTGGAAAAATACGATCCCATCAATGACCCCGACTCCATGGGGGAGGAATGGGTAAAGGTAATTCAAGTCAGCTATTCGCCGGATAAATTTGAAGTGAGCTGGTAAGGCAAACTTCAAAATAATGGATACATTTAAAGGATTAAAAAATCCTTTTATGACCACAACGTTACAAAAACCCAAGCTCAGTTTCTGGCAAATCTGGAACATGAGTTTTGGATTTTTTGGTATTCAATTTGGCTTCGCTTTACAAAATGGCAATGCCTCAAGAATTCTGACCACATTTGGGGCCGACGTAGAACACCTAAGTTGGTTTTGGCTTGCCGCTCCCTTAACCGGAATGATTGTTCAACCATTGATTGGTTACTATAGTGATCGCACATGGACCTCCCTTGGCAGAAGAAGACCCTATTTTTTGACTGGAGCCATCCTTGCCTCCACGGCCCTCATGTTAATGCCAAATTCACAGTTTCTGGCTAACCTGCTTCCTCCTTTATATGTTGGTGCCGGAATCCTAATGGTGATGGACGCTTCTTTCAATGTCGCTATGGAGCCATTCCGGGCTTTAGTGGCAGACCTGCTTCCTACGGATCAGCGCACATTTGGTTTTTCCATTCAAACAGCGTTGATAGGACTTGGCGCCGTGCTTGGATCGTGGCTTCCTTACATTTTCGCCGAATTCTTTGGCGTAGAAAAAGTCGGGCTCCATGGAGGCGTTCCATATAATGTGACCATTTCATTTTATGTGGGCGCGGTAATTTTTCTTATCTCTATTTTGTGGACAGTTGTAACGACAAAAGAATTTCCGCCGGACACCGAATACCTCAAAGAAGAAAAGGCTAAGGGTACGAAAGGGCTGAATCAGATTCTCACTGACTTTGCCAAAATGCCAGCAACGATGAAGCAACTAGGATTGGTACAATTCTTTTCGTGGTTTGCCTTATTTTCAATGTGGGTATTTACCACGTCCGCAGTAGCCACTCATATTTATGGTCTTCCGCCTGAGGATCACGCTTCCTTGACATTCAATGAAGCCGGCAATTGGGTTGGAATTATTTTTGGTGTCTACAATGGGGTCTCGGCAATCTACGCATTAATGCTACCGTTTATTGCGGCTAAGCTCGGGAGGAAACTTACGCACAGCGTATCGCTTGTTGCTGGGGGCATCGGATTAATCTCCATTTACTTTATCCACGACCCAAATCTGCTTCTTTATTCAATGATCGGAGTAGGCATGGCTTGGGCAAGTATTTTGGCCATGCCTTATGCCATATTAGCTGGAGCAATTCCACCACAGAAAATGGGGATTTACATGGGGGTGTTCAATTTCTTCATTACGCTTCCCCAAATCTTCAATGGCATAGTTGGTGGGCCAATTGTAAAGCACATCTACGGGTCCCATGCCATCTACAGCATCGTGATGGCGGGCGTTTTTTTATTAATTGCGGCTTTTTGTGTTCGATTTGTAGAAGACAAAGATGATGTGGTGAATTTACGGTAACACGCTAACTTGCTGTTTTCAAATAAGCCTGCCATGACATTCAACAACGCAATCAGCTGGTTTGAAATCCCTACTGTGAATTTGAACCGCGCCCAACTCTTTTATGAACAAATTTTTGAAATGCATATGGTTCCGTTGGACACGCCACAAATCAAAATGCGAATGTTTCCATTGGATGAGAGAATGGGCATTGGCGGTGCCCTGGTTTTCAATGAACAGTTTTATAAACCTTCTTCCATAGAAGGGCCGCTCATCTATTTGAATGCTAACCCGGACGTTCAACAGGTATTGGACAGAATTGAAAATGCAGGGGGAAAAATAATAATACCCAAAACGTTGATCTCACCGCAGTTCGGTCATATGGCCATGTTTATGGACACCGAAGGCAACCGGGTCGCCTTGCACTCCATTCCTCCAATTAATCAACATTAATTAATGAAATCAATTTGTGTCGGCTGTCTTCTGTTGATTGGATTAAAATCCGCTGGGCAGGACTATTCGCCATTTAAGGTAGCCTTTGAGAAACTTCAGCAATTCTCCAACATTACCGATTCAACCCGTCAAAAAGACGAAATTCAAAAATGGGTTACCGCACTGAGGGAGTCCCATCAAATTCCATTTATCGTTGAAGACTCCGTTTTATTCCTGTACGAAGGCAATGCCAAAAGTGTCTCATGGATGGGAGACTTCAACGGGTGGGGATACGATGAAAAATTTAAGAATCATGGAATAAAAATAGCAAATACCAACCTCTGGTTTCTGAAATCAGCTTTTCCCAAAGATGCGAGGCTTGATTACAAAATTGTACTGAATGGGACTGACTATATTCTCGATGCTGACAACCCTTATCAGCAATGGAGTGGTGTAGGTGGTGGCAGCCCTAACTCTGAACTGCGTATGCCGTTGTGGAAAGAAGACCCGGAACTAACGCCACGAAGTGATGTGGCCCATGGAACCTTAAACCGCGATGTGCTATTCAACAGTAAAATCCTGGGCTACCAGATCATGTATACCATTTATCTTCCGGCCGGTTACGAAGGAATGGGGAAACTTCCCTCTGTTTATGTCACGGACGGCTACGAGTATTTGTTACCTCAATTAGGTAACATGACCACCGTTCTTGATAATCTAATTGCAGAAAAAAAAATCAAACCCATTGCAGCGATTTTTATTGATCAGCGGGAGCCCGTTAACCGATCAAACAATAAACGAATGCAGGAGTTAGACATGAACAAAAGCTATCTCGATTTTTTCGTCAGTGAATTGATTCCACACATCGAAAAAAAATACCCGTTGATCCCAGACCCCTCACAGCGGGCCATCATGGGCACCTCCATGGGTGGCCTGGCGGCTACCTATTTTGGATTTGCACGGCCTGATGTATTTGGCATGGTTGGTATTCAGTCTCCTTCATTCTGGACAAAACCACAGATTTACCAGTTGTGTTCCAATCCGGCCAATCCAAAAATGAAAGTGTCCATGACTTCCGGTCGAATTAACGACACCAGCAAAGAGAGCCGCAAGATGAAAGATATCCTGGCCGCCAGCAGTTGCGAATACCATTATAGAGAAGTAAATGAAGGTCACAGCTGGGGAAACTGGCGCAACCTTATCGATGATATTCTCATCGACTTCTTTGCTGTAAAATGAGTCATCTTTGAGCCACCCAGCAAAATGATTTGTCTCGAAGACTTCCATGTGACTAAAAAAAATATTAACACATTGAAATAAGTTCTTATTTTAACGTTTCAAATCTGAATCATATGAAAACAGTAAAGTGTGTCCTTTTCATGCTTTTCATAATCGCTATCCTCCAGGCCTGCGTATCGGGGAAGGCGGCCATGAAACAGGGCGACTATTATGATGCCGTACTTGAGTCGATAAAACGGTTGCGTGAAAGTCCCAATAATAAAAAAGCATCCCAGGTATTGGCGCAAGCGTATCCGCTTTCAATTGATTACATCGATACCAATATCCAAAATGGTATCAAATCGGATGATCCGAAAAAATGGAGAAACGCCGTTGATGGATATAATCGAATCAACTATATTAATGACCAAATCAAAACATCGCTGGGTGCGATGAAAATAATTACTAACCCCCAAACCCGTTTCAAAGAATTGGCCGATGCCAAGGACAAGGCCGCGGAGGAAGCATATAACGAAGGGGTGAATAACATGATGAAGAACACGCGCAAAGATTACCAGGATGCCTACTTTGATTTTAAAGACGCGAATAATTTTAAACAAGGATACCGAGAGTCGATTGAAATGATGAACCAGGCCGAGTTTAATGCAACCGTTCGTGTGGCCTACGAAGAAATTAATAGCTCCCGGTTTAGTTATGGAAGTTTCCAACCCACCATCAGCTCCTTGCAACGTTTGTTCCTTGCTTTCAAACCGGTCGCTCAAAAAGATACGGTTCCACCACAGCAATATTTGCGAATTATTTTTAACGGCTATCAGGAAAACCGCCCCTACACCACTACGCGATCTGAAAATTTATCGAGACAAATTGTAACGGGACAAACCAAGACAGCCGATGGCAAAACGGTGGACCAAACAAAAACGGTGACGGCACAAGTAACGTATTATCACAAATCCATCACGGCCAGCAGCCGGGCAAACGTGACCATCACCGATGCCAAAGCCAATACCGTATTACAGAATTTGAATATTGATGGAAATGTTAATTGGGAATACGACTGGGCTATTTACAACGGCGATTCGCAGGCATTAAACAGTAATGCCGCGGCGCTGGTCCAGCGGAGGGAAACGTACCCGAATGATCAGGATCTATTTAACCAGTCCATCCGCAACCTTCAGACTAATCTTGGCCAGCAATTAAAGTCTTTTTATAGCCAGTATTAGGGTTTGTTTCGCTGCCGACATTTCTTCCTCAGCCAGGCGAACCATTTTTGCGTAAACAAGTGTTAAAAACTAGAAATGAAATCAAAACTAACTCTTATTGCCTCCATTCTGGCGGTAATCATCGTGGCGGGCAACGCGCAAACTAAAAAGAAGATGGAATCTGACAAATTAAAAACGGCAACCTTTGGTGCGGGCTGCTTCTGGTGCACCGAAGCGGTTTTCCTTAATGTGAACGGTGTGTCCAAGGTAGTTTCAGGTTACTCCGGGGGGAAAGTAAAGAATCCATCCTATCGCGAGGTCTGCACGGGCATGACCGGTCATGCCGAAGTAACCCAGATTACCTACGATCCCAGTGTCGTTTCCTACGAAGACTTGCTGGAGGTATTTTGGAACACGCACGACCCCACCACGCTGAACCGCCAGGGTGCCGACGAAGGCACGCAATACCGTTCGGTGGTTTTCTATAACGACGAAGAACAAAGGAAAATTGCAGAGCAGTACAAAAAACAATTAGAGGCTTCTCATGTTTACAAAAATCCGATTGTCACAGAGATCAGTCCGCTGACTAATTTTTATCCCGCAGAAGACTATCATCAAAACTATTTCGCCCTAAACCCCAACCAGGGATATTGCCAATACGTGATTAGGCCAAAAGTTGACAAATTCAAGAAGCAATTTTCGGCTAAGCTAAAAAAGTAGATGTATTCACCATTGATCAACAAATAAAGCCATTCTATCCAATTTCCTGCAACCTCTAAACCTCATCTGCGTTGATAAGTCTAAATAGAGTAATTCTCTCATAGGTTTAGGTTTAGGTAACAAAAAACCCCTCAGGCGGAGGGGTTTTTTGCTTTATGAGAATTCTCCTTATTTCTTCAGGTGACTGATATCAATGATGATTTCCGTAACCTTTACCACGTTGCCATCTTTATTCAGGATGGGGTTGTATTGGCCATACACCAAAATCTCTTTTCCAAACTTTGTGAGGCGCTTAAACTCACCTTTCTGGGTGCGACCTGAAGAAAGATCTTTCCAGAATTTACGGTAAGTTTCGCTATTCCGATCATCGCGAAGGGCGAAAATCTTGTGGTGCTCTCCTTTCACTTCATCCAACGAATAACCGAAAAGTTTCAGGTAGTTAGAATTGGCGCTTAGTATATTTCCTTCTGAATCAAAGTCGGCCATACAGGTGCTGTTGTTCATCACTTCCATCGCGGCGGACGATTCTAGTTGACCTCGCTGCATCTCCTCCTGGG
>Ga0075019_10002060_pt1 | contig 11431 bp, 9 predicted proteins | sample ColStrG_CSR_2013_FD_71473 | JGI IMG/M metagenome (GOLD analysis project Ga0075019, IMG submission 71473) | Freshwater sediment microbial communities in response to fracking from Pennsylvania, USA - Cold Stream Run_MetaG_CSR_2013 | ecosystem: Environmental > Aquatic > Freshwater > Creek >...
TGAGCAGAAAAATGATCTGGATCACCGAGTGACCCAAAACGAACGATAGAAACACCCGATACACGCTGAAGCACTTCTGTAATGCTGGCGTCAGGTAATTTTCCTGCATCATCTGCGACGATTGAATCCACTGAAGATTCGGCTTTTTGTTTGCGCTCATCCGCATTTGCCAGTGCCTGCTGACGACCAGTAACGACAACTTCATCCACTGTTTCATTAGCCTTTAGAGGCTCTGCAGTTAGCGCCATACCTGAAACTGACAATGAGCAGAAAGCTGCCAACACTTTTTTATTGAATTTATACTTTTTCGAAGTTTTCAACTTTTGAAGCCCCATATTTTGCACCGTTTTAATTATTGATAAATGGTCATCTAAAAAGGTAGCTATAAGCAATTTTATATCCTTCATATCTTTTCAATAGTTGCCTATCAATTAAACGAAAGACTGCTGTCAAACTCTTATAGCTAAAGCCAAAATACTATAAGGCGAATTAATAAAACCCCAAAAATCTCGAAAAAACATCAAAATTTAAAAACGTGTTATTTATTTTTACAATTTTACAATTGTAAAAATACATTTTATCAATATCACCTTAAGAAACTTAAAAGAATTGGTGATTACTGACGAATCGGAACACCGAAAACGAACAAAAGATATTCACCCGATTAAAGGAAGAAGTGTTGATATGGGGCGAATAAGTCAGTGGGCTAACGGAGTCAGGCTAAATACTCTCCACACACATCAATTGGCAGAGCAAGTAAAGCTTGCTATAAATCCTAAAAAATTTCCCACTTCGAAAAGTATCAAAATTAAAAGTCTGGAATTTATACTGACATCTTACACACTATTCCACCCATCAATGACTGTACGTAAAACGTTAGTTTTACTATGCGAGTGAGTTCGCCAATAAACTAAAATCTGGCAATCAACTGTAAAATCGTTAATGGCCAGATTTTTGGTTAGTTAGAATTAAACATAGGAATATTTGACTAACGATGAACCATACATGAAAAAGCGAGAGTGCATCGCCCTGCTCGCTCGCGTTGAAAGCTTTCTGAATACAAACTCCAAACTATAATCTAAGCTGTTTCAGTGTTGACTCAGAGATTGATGTAAAAGCTGCACCTTTCAATCCCTCAGATTTTGCCACTAACGTAATATGCCCCGGTTGATCATCGACTTGTATAATCACCTGCGCCAATCCGTTGAATAATTTACGATGCCAATGATCCATAAATTTATCCGGCTCGTGTGATGAGGGATCGCCGTTTCCAACTCCGATTATTTGGGCTGGACCACTTATTTCAAACTCTATATCGTTATCCGCTGTGGGAACAGCCCTACCTGACTTATCCGTTGCAGATACCGTAACTAAGATCAAGCTCTGCCCATCCGCGCTTACAGCTTTTTTATTTGGCAGCAAATTAATGCGATTGGCCAAACCTGTCGTTTCAACAACGTCTCGCTGGCGGGTACCGTCTTTATAATATCCAATCGCTTCAAGCTTCCCAGGTTTATACTCGACACTCCACTCAACGTGAGAAAAGCGTTTGACGGATTTTTTACCCACACTTTTTCCATCTTGAATCAATTCAACCTCATCGGCATTACTATATACCCACACAGGAATTGTTTTACCAACTTTTTCAGGCCAATTCCAATGAGGGAAAATATGGACAACTGGCTTTGTGCTCCACCACGACTGATAGTAAAAATAGTTATCTTTTGGAAAGCCACAAACATCCATAAGTCCAAACTGTGATGATACAGCGGGCCACTTATAGGGCGTTGCCTCACCTCTATAGTCAAAACCTGTCCAAATAAAAGCACCCGCTAAATAGTCTCTGCTGCCATAGTGAGTCCAAGACTCCTCCGCGCTAGATCCCCATTCCGAAGGATCTTTATCGTAACTAGGGAAATGCGCTTTTTCAGCCTCCTCGTCGTAAGTACCCCGCGTAGAAAATGTCGCGCCCTCTTCCGTGCCCCAAGAAGGGCGCAACGGAAACTGCGCATGATATTTATCAGTATCACCATTGTCTCTATAATTAAAGCCCATGACTTCGATTGCTTTTGAAGAACCATTTCCCCATCCGCCACTGATGGCTTGAGTTACTAAGCGAGTAGGATCGAGTTTTTTGACATAGGATTGCATAAACTTAGTCAGGTTTTCGCCAATCTCATTGCCCTCGATCTTCCATTCTTCATTGCCAATCGACCAAGCAATAACACTAGGATGATTTCTATCTCGCAAGATTAATCGTTTCAAATGATCTAAATGATATTGCTGATTTCCCATCAAACGATTTTCCGCCAACACAAGCATTCCAAGTTCATCGGTAACATCCAGAAGTTCTGGTGCTGTTGGATTATGCGATGCCCTATAAGCATTGGAACCCATTGCCTTTAATCGTTCAACTCGATAACGATAGAGATCATCAGGTATTGCAACACCAACACCGGCATGATCTTGGTGATTATTGGTGCCCTGAATTTTCAAATGTTTTCCATTCAAATAGAAACCATTATTAGGATCTATTGCAAAGGTTCTAATTCCAAATTTTGTTACATATGTATCAACTAACCTTTCATCAAGATAAACATAGGATCGCAGAGTGTAGATTGAAGGTGATTCGACGGACCATAGTTCAGGCGTTGCTACGGCCACCTTTTGCATATTATTAGCTGAGTCGTGATCTGAAATAAATTTAATCACATCATCAGTTTTCGCGACAAGTTTACCTTTAGGTGAATAAACCTCATGTAAAACTTTAACGTTTTTACCAACTTCATAGGTTTCGTTATCAATGGATGTTTCAATATTAAGTTGTGCACTTTTTTCAGAAACGGATTCAGTTTTTACAAAAGTTCCAAATTCGGAAATATGAACAGGATTTGTCTCGGTAATCCATGTATGCCTATAAATACCAGCTCCCTCATAGAACCATCCTTCTTCTAATGAAGCATCTACCCTCACTGCAATAATATTTTTACCACTGTAATTGAGATATTCCGTTAAATCATAGGTAAAACCTGAATAGCCACTTTCTTCTCTACCAAGAAAATGTCCATTAATCCAAACCATTGAATTTCTAAATACCCCATCAAACGTAATAAAGATTCTTTTATTTCTATCTGTATTAGGAAAATAAAATGATTTTCTATACCAACCGAGATTAGCCTCAGAAATTCCATTGCCGGCTGCATGAAACCCATGCGTCTCACTGGCTAAAGGAGAGAATGGAGTTTCAACAGCCCAATCATGGGGTAAATTAACAGCTCTCCATTTGGAGTCATTAAACTCTTTACTTGTAGGGCCATCGCCAAAGCCTGTCTTTGCAAATGCCCCAAATTTTGCGGTACCAAACCCTAATTCATTTCGTTCTGAATCAATGGTTGCAAGAGAAAATTTCCAATCCTTGTCAAAATTATATTTTTTTCTGATCTCACTATCAGTGCTTGTCTGCGACATTGCCCCAATAGAAAATACGCATAAAAGAACTACAAATAAAGCCCTAACGTTCATCTCTAAGTCCTAATTAAATTCAAGTTTGAAAATTTATGATGTCGCACCAATAGATACTCTTATCCTGGATTAGATGCGACTTAGTTAATAACTAGATGGGATGCTAAAAATAACTATTGTTATATTTTTAATCTTTGTGATTGCTACTTGCTAACAGGCTATAACGACATTACCATTTTTATAATTTCATTAGGATTGGCATTCCACTCTTTTAGGGCCAACTCTGATTCAGACATGCTAATCTTTCTGCTGATTAATTTTTCTACGGGTAGTTTTTTCGTAGTTAAATAGCGAACTACACGATCAAAGTCAGCTTGAAGGGCGTTTCTCGATCCAAGTAGATCTATTTCTTTTTGTATTATTAACTTTGACTCAAGAAGGATAGGCTCTTTTGTATAACCGATGCATACCACCCTACCAGAAAATGCAACTGCTTTTAGTGCGCTAGTAAATGCAGCACTTGAACCGGATGCTTCTATAACAACATCTATTTTTCCATGAAACTTTTCTTGAAAATATTCATCCACATCCACTTCAGATGCGTTCACAACATATTTAGCACCTAGCTCTTTAGCTAACGAAAGTTTTTTTGAATCGAAATCAACTACAATGATTTCTGCCTGTTTTTCTACTGCAGCCAAAACCGCGCCTAACCCTATGAGCCCACAACCAAAAACAACGACGCAATCAAAATCAATTACTCGCCCCCGCTCCACGGCATGAAAGCCGACAGTTAGCGGTTCAACCAACACCAGTTTTTCAGGAGAAAGTGAATCGGCTAGAATGATTTTTTTCCAATGCACTACCAAGTACTCAGACATAGCGCCATCTCGTTGAACCCCCAATGTCTGATTAAATTGGCACGCGTTTGGCCGATAACGTTTACACGAAGAACATTTTCCACAATTCGAATAAGGATTAACGGTGGCATTGAGCCCCACAACAATATGATCCGGTACATCATCTCCCAATCCAACAATCTCCCCAGAAACTTCATGCCCCGGAATGCGAGGATAAGAAACCATAGGGTTATTTCCTTTGTATGAACTCAAGTCTGATCCGCAAAACCCCACATATTTCAACTTTAAAAGCACTTCACCTGCACCTACTATAGGGATTGGGCTTTCATGAATGTCTACTTCAAAGGGGGTTTTTATGATGAGTGATCGCATATGAAAGTGCTCTTCTAAAAATTCATTGTTGTTATTAATCAAGTTTGTAGATTTTTTTTATAATTTCCCACTTTTCTGCCGCAGTCTCTGTCGCCCCTACAGACTGGTATTTTGACATAAGGCTTTCCCATTCATGCTGTCGTGGGAGTGTTGATAATTCTGCAAAAGCTTTGCTGTGGTCAAAATTATCAACCACATCCATAATCATAAATAAACGATTGCCCGTAATATAAATCTCCATATCTACTATACCAATAGCCTTCATGCCCGCTGAAATTTCAGGCCAAGCGTTTCCTTCAGCATGATGTGAAATATATTCAGCAATTAAATCAGGATCGTCCTTTAAAAGCAGCGTTTTACAAATTCGCATGAGCTAACCCCAATTTACTGATTAAATTCTATTTTTACACTAGTTGAAAAATCCGTAGGTAGCTTTTCTGGTAACTTAACCAGCAAATAATCGCTATTCTGAGACCAGATAACTTTATTTTTTACACCAAGTATCGACACTTTTTTAATTTTACTTTCTGAATATTGACTGTTAATACCGAGTGAATATATACGTATTTCCTTTTCAGGCGCCGCTAATGTTGTAGCGTAGAGAGCGTCTTTCTTTTGAGTAAATCTAATATCTTTAGCGGTATAATTATCTTCTTCTTTAAAATGTCCCGAAGATGTAACCGTAGGCCCTTCTCCGTATATCCTCCATGGCTTTGTTGCGTATATGGCTTCCCCATTTACTTTCATCCAGCCGGCCATTTCCTGTAAAAAACGAATAGACTCTGGAGGTAAATCACCCTCTGGGTACTGAACAACATTCAACAAAAGATTGCCATTTTTACTCACGATATCTGTCAACATATGCACGATTTGGCCTGTTGATTTATAATTATAATTTTCACTGTAAAACCAATCACCAATTGACGTATCTGTTTGCCATGGTCGCTGCCTTATCCCTTCCATCACACCGCGCTCAACGTCTTGAACACCCGCTTTCTCTATGAACTCTCCGGAACCAATATCTTTGTGGGTGTAAACAGCCTCGACCTTTCCGTTGTGGGCTTTGGCATTTTTATTATAAAAATCGGCCACTAAGCTTCTTCCAATAACTCCAAAAGGAATGCCGCCGTCAGAGTAGAGGAAATCAGGTTTATATTGATCAATCAGATCGGTTATCCGTAAGGACCATTCTTTTTGTGAGTCAGGATTATCGGTATACCACGTTTTTGCATCACGATAAGGAGTGTCTTTTCCCGAATGATATAAATCCGCATAAGCGGGGTTTTCACCATCGTAACCAATGCCATTCATCGGCCAAAATTGATCATATCCATGGCTGGGAGAAAACCAGCTGTAGCTGGCTCCGAGATGTTCAGAAACTCCGAACTTTAATCCATACTTTGTAGCTGACTTTTTCCATTCACCAACAATATCTCTATGAGGCCCCATGCGAACCGCATTCCATTTATGGTAAGTAGAATTCCAAAGATCAAAATTGTCATGATGTACACCCATAGACACAAAGTATTTGGCTCCCGCGTCTTTATATAGCTTCATTAATTCATCTGGATTGAACTTTTCTGCTTTCCAAAGCGGAATTATATCTTTGTACCCTGTTTGAGATGGATGGCCGTAATTCTTTAAATGATGTTGATACTGACTTGTACCAGGGATGTACATATTTCTTGCATACCAATCCCCCGCTCTAGGTACAGACTGTGGCCCCCAATGCGCCCAAATACCAAACTTTGCTTCACTGAACCATTCAGGGACTTCATATTGCTCCAAAGTCGACTCTGTAAAAATATTCGAAGATAGAGTATCACCAGCAGTGCTGGTATTTGACTCTTCTGCATATACTGCCCGCCCAATTATCGCCAAAAAATGAAATATAACTATTAGATTTTTCTTCAACTTCACTTTCATATATTTGCCTAGACTCCATTTTTAAAAAAAAGGCATAGACCCAAATGAAAATTCATCTTTTGAGTCCATACCTTGAAGCGGGGTGTTCTACAAAGGATTTTGGAGAACGAAGACAATTACCGTTTACCCCTTTATAGAAAGACCAATTTGTAATATTTTCAGTTAAAAAACTTGCAATAACGTTAATTTAAATAGCACTAATGGCATTCAATTAATAAAAAACGCATTTTTGAATAAATAATGCTAGTTTCGTATGAACTCATGAGTCACTTTGTCTTTATGAGACTCAAATAACCACAATAGAGTTATGACAATCAACAATATCTTTATCTACTGATGAAGAAATAATGAAAATTGTGGAATATGCGCTGAAAGATTGGTGATATATTCTTTTAAAAATATAACCTATCACTTCCATTAATTATGGAAATCGCACATGCTTAAAAAACATAACGTATGCGGAAGCATCACCGAATCTGTATATGTCGAAATGGGACGCGAGATAATTTCTGGGTCGGCATTTTCTTCCACCCAAACCCTAAGCGAGGATTTTGTTTGTCGTAGATACGGTGTTAGTAGAAGCGTTGCTCGTGAAGCTGTTAAAATTTTAGCCACCAAAGGGCTTATTGCTTGCCGCCCCAAAATAGGTATTCAAATAAATAGGGTAATAGATTGGAATTTATTTGACAGAGATGTGCTAAATTGGATCATGGAAGGGAACCAACTAGCCAATTACTGGCCACACATTCACAAACTTAGAACCTTGATTGAACTTAACGCCATAGATGAGCTTTCTATTTCACAAGATATAACTATTGTAGAGAAACTCAAACAGCTTATTCTGCAAATGGAACGGGACAAAAAGATGGATTGCAGTCTTAATTACCTGCAAATTGAATTTCATACAACCATTATAAAATCATCAGTAAACCCCTTTATACAATTGCTCTCGTTTGTAGTTCATTTCTCACTAACAAAGCAACCAATAAGTAAGAATACGGATGAACTTCCAATTCTCTATTTGCAACTCCTTGATGCAATAACAAATGGGCAATCCACCCTTGCAGTATCGATACTTAGGATAATCATAAACTCCCAAATTACCTCACTTCCTATTCATCACACTGAGACTTATAGGCCTTAGGTGTAACACCAAATTTTTCTTTAAATAACTTATTGAAGTATGAAATATTTTTGAAGCCAACCAAATATGCGACCTCGGTAATATTGGCGTCCGACTTTTCAAGAAGTAACCGAGCGGACTCAATTAATCGAAGATTATTTACATAGCTTGTAAAAGTAGTTCCAAACTCTGTTTTGAGGACGTCGTTCACTTTTGTTCGACTCACCCCGACCACCTTACAAAGAAGATCAATATCCAACTCGTAGTTGGCATAATTTTTAGAAATATATTCTAAGATGGCATGCCTATCCCGCTCTCTTATCGGATTAAGACTCAGCTGTTCATATTCCAATACTTTTATGACCTGTTTCTCTAAGCCTTTTTCATGTAAGCGAACTTTAACAAACCATATACCAACCGCTAAAAATACCACCAAAATCCATGCCACATAGAGAACCATTGGATACATGCCATTACCAATCAATGTAACACTTGCCACGTCAAGCTGGATCTCTACATTAGTAGGTGATTCAAATGTTGTCTCCAAAAAAACATTAGATATTTTGGAAAGGTCAATTGACTGATCTGATGCCTTAAAACCAAACATCTTCAACCACCACACTGGGACCTCTAATGAATCAAATTTTATGTCTACATCACTCCAAGAGTTACTACAATTTACAAAGGTGCCCGCCTTTCGATAAGTAAGACCTTGATTCACCTTGGTAACCTTGGGATCAACGGTAGAGATTCCTAGATAGAAAGTGTCATTTTCACTGCATCTTATTAACAGCTTAATGCGATTAAAACGAGAAAAATCAGCTAAACGCCCTGCATCATTTTCAAAAAGAAGCGCAACGCCAGTTGGAAGGCTACCCGTCAAGGAAGTAACCTTCATGTTAGCACTCAGCAGCACTTTACTATCCTTTACCTCCACGGTCGATTTATCATCATGCCAAGATATAACCTTCCAAATATAAGGCTCGGCATTTCTGGGGAAGATGACTACTTCAGGACGAAGATATCCTGTAAGAGACCAAAGAAAAGCCAATGATAAAATCAAAGTTATCGATAGAGGCGCTACTTTTTTCTTCAACCCAACCATACCAACAACCTCTCTAACCAAACAAAGATGGATAGGATAATATCAAGAACATCGTTTACGGCTGAATTTAGTCAAGCTTCGACATCAACAAAAAAATTATAATAGTATCGAGAAAAATACAGATACCAAAAATTGATGGAAGAAACCCATTGCACACTAAATGTATAGAGACCTCATTATTCTATTTGTTCATATAATACCACTAATGGTGGGATATTCGAAGATATACTTACTGCACTTGCAAATCCTCAGGATGTTTAGATCAACTAGCTATTTCATTAGTACATGGAGCAAGCTCGATAAGGAGCTCCTACCCACAGTTCATACACGTAACTGCAGCATGTGAGGAAGCAGTACAAGGGGAGTTAGGGGAAGCCTCTAGAAAGGATTACAAAGATAAATGAGTATTCCTAAAAATTATGCTCAACAAATTATACTTGGTAATAAACGAAACTACTGGCTTACCAACCTACGTTATACAAAAATCGACATAAAAGAATTTCATAATGTCTACGCAATAAAAGAATCGGAACATGCTAGAAAGACATGTTGCGCAATACGTAAAAATGCATATTTTTGCCGCTAAGAACACCTATTTTTTCAACAATACACCTAGCAAAAAAATACATAATTTGAAGTGAAACTCATTGGAAATATAGATTCTGCAAAAGTATATTAAAATATTTTAATATTGCTTGAATTGTATTAGTTCTGAGGCTTGGCTTTCAGAATTACCCTCTAGATAACGAGGTAGGTAACGCTTACAAACATAGCATTGCCAGCCTTTTTCCAGTAACCATCGAATCGGATACTACGCTTTAAAAATGCATCTTTAACACTAAATATAACCCGTAGAGCTAAATCACCATCTTCATATGTTTCGCGGCGACTACAAGCTCGTGGCTATTGCAAACAAAATTGGCCAATCCCGAATTTTCAAGATTTGTAAATTCAACATCCAGATCAACGCCTATCAATTGATTTAGTCTGGCGACCACACCCGGAGATATATCCCCAGAATGAGATATCGATATACGATGCTGCATGGCCAAACCGGCCCTTTATCATTTCTCGCAGAGAGACTAACAGGTGTAACAACAAGAAGCCCTAAGGCTTTTCCGGCAACATAGCGTCCGACTACAATTCATCGCGGTGCTTTTGGCAAACTTTGGTTACGGTCGAAGCACCATCGCGCCGGCAACAGCCTTCACTAAAGTTATACATTTCATATCAGTCCCAGATAATATAATTTTTATATATAATATTTTTTTCATATAAAAATATATCTGACTGGCAACGCTGTCAACAGCGTCGGCCAAATATTTTTAGTCGCTCTGACTATTTTGGTTAAATTAAAGATATCCGATGCATTCTGGGCATTGTTTGATACCCACAGGATTTTCGTTATTTTCGATGAAATTCACCATTGTGCGGGGCTCTCGCTAGAAAGCGCAAATGCGTGGGGCAACAAATCATCCAACGAATTCAAGCTCGTGCTGCCTATACGTTGACTCTCACCGGCACACCTTGGCGACCCGATAAAATACCCATTGCATTATCCAGTTATTTGCCAAACAGGCAGTATTATATTGATCAATGGACTTCTTCAACGACAATGAAACTTGTGACACTTGCTGCTTGTTGAGTTCGACTTTACCTAGAACAGGATAATCAGCAAAAGTATAAATTTTATGAACCCCTATGGGATTAATAGAATATTCAATTACTTTATCTGGATTAGCCAGTGAAGCTGATAGATTTTCAGGTAGCCGCTCATTTTGAAAAAATGAGCATGCTGATAAGAGGCCAGCCAATAGCAACACTACTTTATTCAAGACTACCTTCCTTTTGGCATAACGCCGAGTTCAGCGGCGGGTTTTAAGTTGTAGTTTTGCGGTAAAGTGAGCAAAGCGAACCGCAAACTGCGACTTAAAAACCGTCCAGTGGAGCGAAGCGGAACGATGCTGAAACGACTTGTTAGGCTTATAAAATTCTACCGCCGTTACCATTTATAACCTTACAAACATTCTTGGCGATTTCACTCAATGAGCCGCCACCTTGCGTAACTGCTAAATTTTTGTCACTCATTTTCCATTCTTGTGTTGGGGAGTCACTTACAAAATCAATTGATAATTCAAAATGTTCGATTTTACGAGCTTCGTTTATTTTTTCTATTGAAGTTGAATTAGGCCCAGTAAAATTCAAAATATTAATTCCGTTGCACTCTGCTTCCTGACTGAGTTGAGTTGTTAAACTAAGTACATATAAATTAACTTCAGAAACAACTCTTTCTTCACATGACTCTTTGCTTTCACCAGCAAGAAGCAAGGGGTGATTACAACTTTGCTTTGCATAATCAATATTCCACCAATTATCTATGATTGGTGAAGGCTTATTATTAAAGCAACCGCTTAGTATTAAAATTGACAGTATTACTATAATTGACTTCATATTCTTTTAGCCTAACGCCGAGTTCAGCGGCAGTTTTTAAGTCGTGGTTTTATGGAATACTTTTGCGCAGCAAAACCATAAAACCGCGACTTAAAAACTGTCCAGTGCAGCGAAGCGGAACGGTGCTGCAAC
>Ga0075019_10002062_pt1 | contig 11430 bp, 22 predicted proteins | sample ColStrG_CSR_2013_FD_71473 | JGI IMG/M metagenome (GOLD analysis project Ga0075019, IMG submission 71473) | Freshwater sediment microbial communities in response to fracking from Pennsylvania, USA - Cold Stream Run_MetaG_CSR_2013 | ecosystem: Environmental > Aquatic > Freshwater > Creek >...
GATTGCAAATGCTGAACACAATGACGGTGCCGACATCGATGAATTGAAGGTAACGACGATCTATGTGGACAAGGCTTCTTCGCTTAAGCGTTTTATTGCGCGTGCCAAGGGCCGTGGCAACAAGATCGAAAAGCAAACTTGCCACATCACCGTTCACGTCGGGAACTAAGGATAAATTATGGGACAGAAAATTCATCCAACCGGTTTTCGGTTGAGCGTTCGTAAAAACTGGGATTCCAAGTGGTTCGCAAACAGTCATGACTTTTCGCGTCTGTTGCTGAAAGACATCGAGATTCGTGCGTTCCTGAAAAAGAAGCTGGCTTCGGCGGGCATCTCCAAAGTGATCATCGAGCGTCCTGCCAAGAGTGCAAAGGTAACCATATATACAGCCCGTCCAGGCATGGTCATCGGTAAAAAGGGCGAGGACATCGAATTATTGCGCGCCGAGTTGCGCAAGCGCATGGGGCTGCAATCGGTCGATCTGGCTATCGAGGAAGTGCGCAAGCCTGAAATCGACGCGCAGTTGATCGCCGACAGTATCACCGCTCAATTGGAAAAACGCATCATGTTCCGCCGCGCGATGAAACGCGCGATGCAAAACGCGATGCGCCTCGGTGCACAGGGTATCAAGATCATGAGCGCGGGCCGTTTGAACGGTATCGAGATCGCGCGTTCGGAGTGGTATCGCGAAGGCCGTGTGCCATTGCATACATTGCGTGCCGATATCGATTACGGCACTTCAGAAGCCAAGACAACCTACGGCATCATTGGCGTAAAGGTTTGGGTATTCAAAGGCGAAATCGGTCAGGAAGCGTCCGCACCTATGGCGGCTGAACCAGAGAAAAAAGTAAGAAAGTCGGGAGTTAAACATGCTACAGCCAGCTAGAAGAAAATACCGCAAGGAGCAAAAAGGCCGCAACACCGGCTTGGCGACTCGCGGCAACCAAGTCAGTTTTGGTGAGTTCGGTCTCAAGGCCGTTGCGCGCGGTCGTTTGACCGCTCGTCAAATCGAAGCGGCACGCCGCGCGATGACACGTCACATCAAGCGTGGTGGACGTATCTGGATCCGTATTTTCCCGGACAAACCTATCTCGCAGAAGCCTGCCGAAGTTCGTATGGGTAATGGTAAGGGCAATCCCGAGTACTACGTCGCCGAGATTCAACCTGGCAAGATGTTGTACGAAATGGATGGCGTCGATGAAACATTGGCGCGTGAGGCGTTCCGTTTGGCTTCGGCAAAATTGCCATTGGCCACAACATTCGTAGTTAGACAGGTAGGTACATGATATGAAGGCCACTGAACTTAAAACCAAGTCTGCAACTGAATTGCAAACCGAGTTGTTGTCCTTGACCAAGGCGCAATTTGGTCTGCGTATGCAAGTTGCAACACAACAAATGACCAATACCAGTGAAGTGCGCAAGGTGCGTCGTACGATCGCGCGCATTAAAACAGTATTGACACAGAAGGAAGCCCAGAAATGAGCGATGCTAAACTCAAGCGTACTTTGAGCGGTACGGTAGTAAGCGACAAAATGGATAAGACCGTTACGGTTTTAGTCGAGCGTAAGGTCAAGCATCCGTTACTGGGTAAGATCATCCGTGTTTCCAAAAAGTATCATGCGCATGATGAAGCCAATGAATTTCATACCGGCGATCTGGTAACGATTGAAGAGTGCCGTCCCTTGGCTAAAACCAAGAGCTGGCGCGTATCCAAAAAGCTGGAAAAGGGTGCCGCAATCTAATTGCAGGTAGTGCTTGCATCTTTCCTGGATTTGAATATAATGCGCGGCTTCGTTTCATCGCCGCTCGCGGCGACCTAACCCAAACGGGTTCCAAAACTGGCCGCTGTAAGCGGAATAAGTTGGAGATTAAATAATGATACAAATGCAAACAGTTTTAGACGTGGCCGATAATACCGGCGCACGTTCCGTAATGTGCTTTAAGGTACTGGGCGGCTCCAAGCGTCGTTACGCATCCGTTGGTGATGTGATCAAGGTCAGCATCAAGGATGCTGCGCCGCGTGGTCGCGTCAAAAAAGGTGAAGTGTACAACGCGGTTGTGGTCCGTACTGCCAAGGGGGTGCGTCGCGGCGATGGTTCTTTGGTTAAATTCGATAGCAACGCTGCAGTGTTGTTGAATGCCAAGCTTGAGCCTATCGGTACGCGTATTTTCGGACCGGTCACGCGCGAGTTGCGTACCGAAAAGTTTATGAAGATCGTTTCGTTGGCACCGGAAGTGCTTTAAGCGACTCCGAATCGGGTAGAGGAAAATCATGCGCAAGATTAAGAAAAACGATGACGTTATCGTGATTGCAGGTAAAGACAAGGGTAACCGCGGCAATGTGCAGCGTGTGCTCGGCGAGTATTTGCTGGTTGGCGGTATCAATAAAGTCAAGAAGCACCAAAAGCCGAATCCGGTAAAGGGTCTGACTGGCGGTATTGTGGAAAAGGAAATGCCGATACACATTTCGAATGTCGCGGTGTTCAATGCGGCGACCAAGAAGGGTGATCGTGTCGGTATTAAAACGCTGGAAGATGGACGCAAAGTGCGCGTGTTCAAGTCTAACGGCGAAGCAATTGACGCTTAAGGGGTATTAGAACATGGCTCGTTTGTATGCGTTTTACAAAGATCAGGTCACTAAGGACTTGATGAAACAGTTTGGTTACAAGTCTGTGATGCAAGTGCCGCGTATCGAAAAGATCACGTTGAACATGGGAGTGGGTGAGGCGGTTGCGGACAAGAAAGTTATGGATTTTGCCGTAGGCGACATGCAAAAGATCGCGGGTCAAAAACCGGTTGTGACATTGTCCAAGAAATCCATTGCGGGATTCAAGATTCGCGAAGGTTATCCGGTTGGCTGCAAGGTGACTTTGCGCAAAGAGCGCATGTACGAATTTCTGGATCGCCTGATCTCGGTAGCGATCCCCCGCATTCGCGATTTTCGCGGTATATCGGGCAAGTCTTTTGACGGCCGTGGCAATTACAACATGGGCATCAAGGAGCAGATCATTTTCCCGGAAATCGAATATGAAAAAGTCGATGCTTTGCGTGGTATGAATATCACAATCACGACTTCTGCGAAAACAGACGAAGAGGCAAAAGCCCTTTTGTTAGCGTTCAAACTTCCATTAAAGAAATGAGAGAAGAATAATGGCTAAGATGGCAGTGATTAACCGTGAACAAAAACGTCGCGATATGGTTGCAAAGTTTGCGGCCAAGCGCGCGTCGCTGATTGCAACAATTGAGAATACCAGGCTGAGCGACGAAGAGCGTGCAGTAGCACGTCTGAAATTGCAGGCCTTGCCGCGCAATTCAAGCCCGGTGCGTTTGCGCAACCGTTGTGCATTGACCGGTCGCCCGCGTGGTACTTTCAGGAAATTTGGTTTGGGGCGTATCAAAGTTCGCGAATTTGCGATGCGCGGTGAGATTCCTGGTGTCGTTAAGGCAAGCTGGTAGGAGAAATTTATGAGTATGAGTGATCCAATTTCCGATATGTTGACGCGCATTCGCAATGCGCAGATGGCGGAAAAAACAACAGTGGCGATGCCTTCATCAAAAATGAAGGTGGCTATTGCTGAAGTTTTGAAAGACGAAGGTTACGTTGACGGTTTTAGCGTGGTTAAGGCTGAAGGCGGTAAAGCGACTCTGGAGATCGGCCTCAAGTATTACAGCGGCCGCCCGGTGATCGAAAAGATCCAGCGTATCAGCCGTCCAGGTCTGCGTATTTACAAGGGTTCCAATGATATTCCCAAGGTGATGAACGGTTTGGGGATTGCTATTGTTTCCACGTCCAAGGGTTTGATGACCGACCGCAAAGCGCGCGCCAATGGTATTGGTGGCGAGCTGCTCTGCGTAGTCGCGTAGCGAGGTAAGCATGTCTAGAGTTGCCAAAAATCCTGTTGTTGTGCCATCCGGCGTAGAAGTCGTGGTCGCGGCAAATGAAGTTTCTGTAAAAGGTCCGCTGGGTACGCTCAAGCAAATGTTGTCTTCTGACATAGTAGTGGTTCGCGAAGGCGATTCATTGTTGTGCAAAGTAACCAATGAGACCAAGCAAGCTGATGCGATGTCCGGGACGGTTCGTGCTTTGCTGGCCAATATGATGTTGGGCGTGAGCAAAGGTTTCGAGCGCAAGTTGACTTTGGTCGGGGTGGGGTATCGTGCCGCTGCGGCCGGTGACACTTTGAATCTGACTCTGGGGTACTCGCATCCGGTGTCTTACAAAATGCCATCGGGTATCAAGGTCGAAACTCCGTCGCAAACCGAAATTGTGTTGAAGGGTGCTGACAAACAGCGCGTTGGTCAAGTTGCCGCGGAAATCCGCGCGTATCGCGAACCTGAACCATACAAGGGCAAGGGTGTGCGCTACAGCGATGAAGTGGTGATTCTGAAAGAAACCAAGAAGAAATAATTGAGGCTGATATGTTGAACAAAAAAGAAGCGCGTCAGCGCAGAGCACGCAAAACCCGTGCACGCATTGCTGAAAAGAAAACCATACGTTTGGCAATCAATCGAACCAATTCGCATATTTATGCGCAAATTATTTCTGCTTGCGGTAGCAAGGTCTTGGCGAGCGCGTCCAGTGCGGAAGCGGATGTGCGCAAAGACTTGGCGAGCGGCAGCAATGCGGCGGCGGCAGCAGTAGTTGGTAAGCGTATCGCTGAAAAAGCAAAAGTTGCGGGCATTTCCCAAGTTGCTTTTGACCGTTCCGGTAATCGTTATCATGGTCGCATCAAAGCGTTGGCAGAAGCCGCGCGCGAACATGGCTTGCAGTTCTAATTGGAGTTGAATAATGGCTAAGCCGCAAGGAAAGAATCAGCAACAGGAAGAACGTGACGACGGCATGATCGAAAAAATGATCTCCGTGAATCGCGTCACCAAAGTTGTCAAGGGTGGTCGCATCATGGGTTTCGCCGCATTGACCGTGGTCGGTGATGGTGATGGTCGCATCGCGATGGGCAAGGGAAAATCCAAGGAAGTTCCCGTTGCCGTCCAAAAGGCCATGGAAGAAGCGCGCCGCAATCTGGTTAAAGTCAGTTTGAAGAACGGTACTTTGCATCACACGGTGATCGGCAAGCATGGCGCTGCCAAGGTGTTGATGCAGCCGGCTTCCGAAGGTACCGGTATTATTGCCGGTGGCGCGATGCGTGCAGTCTTCGAAGCGGTTGGAGTAAAGGACGTGTTGGCTAAATGTATCGGTTCCAGCAACCCTTACAACGTGGTTCGTGCGACGCTCAACGGTTTGAAGGCGCTGAATGCGCCATCTGAAATTGCCGCCAAGCGCGGTAAGAATCTAGATGAGATCTTGGGGTAAGAAATGACACAAGCTAAAACAATCAAAGTGACGCAGATCAAGAGTCTGATCGGTACCAAGCAATCTCACCGCGACACGATACGCGGTTTGGGTCTGCGCCGTATCAACCACACGGTGCAATTGGAAGATACTCCATGCGTGCGTGGCATGATCAACAAAGTGTTTTACCTGGTTAAGTGCGAGGCATAACAGATGAATCTTAATAATATTCAACCGGCACAAGGTGCTAAACACTCAAAGCGTCGCGTGGGCCGTGGTATCGGTTCCGGCTTGGGCAAGACTTGCGGTCGTGGGCACAAGGGTCAGAAGTCACGCGCGGGCGGTTTTCATAAAGTTGGTTTTGAAGGCGGTCAGATGCCTTTGCAACGCCGTTTGCCAAAACGCGGTTTCGTGTCGTTGACACGCAATGATACGGCACAGGTTCGCTTGTCCGATCTGCAGAAGTTGCCGGTCGACACGATAGATCTGTTGACGCTCAAACAAGCCGGAGTAGTTCACGCTAACGCTTTATCGGCAAAAGTTATTCTCTGTGGCGAAATTACTCGCGCGGTGAAATTGCAAGGTTTGATGCTGACTAAGGGTGCACTTGCGGCGGTTCAAGCTGCGGGTGGTAGCCTTGCTGAGTAAGGCTAGAGCGTGAGTACGATCGGTAAAGCAGCGGTTAAAGGCAAATACGGTGATTTGAGTCAGCGCCTTTGGTTTTTGCTTGGCGCGTTGGTGGTGTACCGCATCGGTGCGCATATTCCGGTGCCGGGTATAGACCCGGTCGTACTGGCTGATCTCTTCAAGTCGCAGAAAAATGGCATCCTGGGCATGTTTAACATGTTTTCGGGCGGCGCGTTGTCCCGGTTCACAATATTTGCCTTGGGTATCATGCCGTATATCTCGGCATCGATCATCATGCAATTGGCCGCGATTGCCGTCCCGCATTTGGAACAGCTGAAAAAAGAAGGTGAGGCGGGTCGTCGCAAGATCACTCAATACACCCGGTACGGCACACTAGGTTTGGCATTGTTTCAGGCATTTGGTATTTCGGTGGCATTGCAAGCGCAACCCGGACTGGTGCCGAATCCTGGTTCGATGTTCCAGTTGACCACCGTGATCACCCTGGTCACCGGAACCATGTTCCTGATGTGGCTGGGCGAGCAGATCACCGAGCGCGGTTTGGGTAACGGGATATCGCTGATCATTTTTGCGGGTATTGCTGCCGGTTTGCCAAATGCGATATTCAGTACCTTGGAGCTGGCCAGAACGGGTGCATTTTCAATCCCTCTGGTATTGTTGTTGATGGTTGTTGCTTTCGGTGTCACGGCCTTGGTCGTGTTTGTAGAGCGGGGTCAACGCAAGATCCTGGTGAATTATGCCAAGCGCCAGGTGGGTAATAAAGTTTATGGCGGGCAGAGCTCGCACCTGCCTTTGAAGCTGAATATGGCGGGTGTGATCCCTCCGATTTTTGCATCAAGTATTATTTTGTTTCCCGCGACGATCGCCGGTTGGTTCGGTGCAGGCCACGGGATGAGCTGGTTAAAGGACATCAGTGAAAAGTTGTCTCCAGGACAGCCAATTTACGTTCTGGTGTATGCGGGTGCGATATTTTTCTTCTGTTTCTTCTACACGGCTTTGGTTTTCAGCCCAAAAGAAACAGCGGACAATCTGAAAAAGAGCGGCGCGTTCTTGCCTGGTATACGGCCCGGAGAACAGACCGCCAAGTACGTGGAAAAGATCATGTTGCGCTTGACGCTGATCGGTGCGATATATATTGCTTTAGTGTGTTTGCTGCCTGAGTTTCTGGTGGTGAAGTGGAACGTCCCATTCTATTTCGGCGGCACTTCGCTGTTGATTCTGGTGGTGGTGACCATGGATTTCATGGCGCAGGTCCAGTCTTATTTGATGACGCATCAGTACGAGAACTTGTTGAAAAAGGCTAACTTTAAAGCCGGGATTACACGTTAATGTCTAAAGAAGATGTGATTCAAATGCAGGGTGAGATCGAGGAAGCGTTGCCGAATGCAACTTTCCGGATCAAGTTAGAAAATGGTCATGTGGTATTGGGACATATCTCCGGAAAAATGCGTATGCACTACATCCGGATTTTGCCCGGTGACAAAGTAACGGTTGAGTTGACGCCATACGATTTGAGCAGAGCCAGAATCGTGTTCCGTGCCAAATAGTTAAGCGAGTAAGGAGAAAATAATGAGAGTTCAAGCATCAGTCAAGAAAATCTGCCGCAACTGCAAGATTGTTATTCGTAAGCGTGTGGTTCGTGTGATTTGTGTAGAGCCGCGTCATAAGCAACGCCAGGGCTGATTGAGTCAAATCGGCTTTGGGTGTTATAATTTTCGTTTTTCAAATATAGGGTAGCTGCATGGCACGTATTGCAGGGGTGAATATCCCCAACCATCAACACGCTGTAATTGCTTTAACAGCAATATACGGAATCGGACGCACTCGCTCACTGAACATTTGTGCGGCGGCTGGCGTGAAGACCACCACCAAGATGAAAGACTTGACCGACGCGGAAGTTGAAAAGCTGCGCGATGAAGTCGCTAAATTCACCGTTGAGGGTGACTTGCGTCGTGAAACCACCATGAACATCAAGCGATTGATGGATTTGGGCAGCTATCGTGGCCTGCGTCATCGTCGTGGCTTGCCATGTCGCGGACAGCGCACTCGCACCAATGCACGTACCCGCAAGGGACCGCGCAAGGCGATTGCCGGTGCCAAGAAATAATTCGCTATAACGCTTTAGAGGAATAGATATGGCTAAGCCAAGCACGAAAGTGCGCAAAAAAGTTAAAAAGAACGTAGCCGAAGGTATCGCGCACGTTCATGCTTCTTTTAACAACACCATCGTGACGATCACGGATCGTCAAGGCAATACTTTGGCCTGGTCTACCAGCGGTGCCCAGGGTTTCAAGGGCTCACGCAAGAGTACGCCTTTTGCGGCTCAGGTTGCGGCTGAAGTGGTGGGTAAGTCCGCCGTTGAGTGCGGTGTTAAAAATCTTGAAGTGCGCATCAAAGGTCCCGGCCCAGGCCGTGAGTCCGCAGTGCGCGCATTGAACGCTGCTGGTTTTAAGATCACCAGCATTTCCGATATCACGCCGGTGCCGCACAACGGTTGCCGCCCGCCTAAAAAGCGTCGTATCTAATAATTGGGAGTCAATCTTGGCTAGAAATCTTGATCCAAAATGCCGTCAGTGCCGCCGTGAAGGTGAGAAGCTGTTTCTGAAGGGCGAAAAGTGTTTTACCGATAAATGTTCGATCGAGCGCCGTGCCTATCCGCCCGGCCAGCATGGTCAGAAGAAGAACAACCGTCTGTCGGAGTACGGCACCCAGTTGCGCGAAAAGCAAAAGGTACGCCGTATCTATGGCGTGCTGGAAAAGCAATTCCGTTTGACCTACAAACAAGCTGCAACTCAACGCGGAATCACGGGTGAAAGCCTGCTGCAGATCCTCGAATCGCGTTTGGATAATGTGACTTACCGTATGGGTTTTGGTGCATCTCGCTCCGAAGCGCGTCAAGTCGTTCGTCACAATTCGCTGTTGGTCAATGGCAAACGTGTGAACATTCCTTCGTACCAGGTGCGTCCGGGTGATGTGGTTGAGGTGGCTGAAAAGTCCAAGGCTCAACTGCGTATCAAGGCTGCACTTGCTGCGGCTGAACAACGCGGCTTCCCTGAATGGCTGGAAATGGACACGAAGGCTTTCAAGGGCGTATTCAAAGCCAAGCCACAGCGTTCCGAATTGCCTGCAACCATCAACGAGCATCTCGTGGTTGAGTTGTATTCCAAGTAATCCACGCGGAGTAGCTTTATGCCTAAGAATGAATTTTTGAAGCCGCGCATCATTGATGTGCAAAGAATTTCCGACACCCAAGCTAAAGTGGTGATGGAACCTTTTGAACGCGGTTATGGCCACACACTCGGCAATGCCCTGCGTCGCATCCTGTTGTCATCCATGGCGGGTGCTGCACCCACCGAAGTGAAGATGGCCGGTGTGTTGCATGAGTACGCCACGATCGACGGCGTCCAGGAAGACGTGGTCGACCTGCTGTTGAACCTGAAAGGTGTGGTGCTGCGTTTGCACAATACCAAGGAAGTGATTCTGACTTTGAAGAAGGAAGGTCAGGGCGTGGTAACCGCTTCGGATATTAGCGGCAACGCCGATGTTGAAGTCGTCAATCCCGATCATGTCATCGCCCATCTGACTGCTGGTGGCAAGTTGGACATGCAGATCAAGGTCGAACAAGGCCGTGGTTATGTATCAGCCATTTCCCGCCAGGCGCCGAACGAAACGCGCGCGGTCGGTCATATCGCGCTGGACGCATCGTTCAGCCCGGTGAGCCGTGTGAGTTACGCGGTTGAAAGCGCCCGTGTCGAGCAGCGTACCGACTTGGACAAACTGGTCATGCACATCGAAACGAATGGCGCGATCGATCCGGAACAAGCGATCCGTAATGCGGCACGTATCCTGGTGGATCAATTCTCCGTATTCGCTGCTCTGGAAGGAACCGAGCCGGTTGTCGAGAAGGTGCAAGCGCCCAAGGTCGATCCGATCTTGTTGCGTCCGGTGGATGATCTGGAGTTGACTCCACGTTCCTCGAACTGCCTCAAGGCACAAAGCATCCATTACATCGGCGATCTGATTCAGTACACCGAAAACGATTTGTTGCGCACGCCTAACCTGGGCCGCAAATCGCTTAACGAAATCAAGCAGGTTCTTGCAGAGCACAATCTGTCGCTCGGTATGAAGCTGGAAAATTGGCCTGTCGCTGCGGTTTAAGCACTACTGGCAACTTAAGAAGTAAGAAAGGCAAATCATGCGTCACCGTTCAGGTTTAAGAAAACTCAACCGTACCAGCAGCCACCGTTTGGCTATGTTCCGCAACATGACAGTATCTTTGTTGCGCCACGAGCTGATCAAAACCACCTTGCCCAAGGCCAAGGAGCTGCGCCGCGTTGCAGAACCCATTCTGACTTTGGGCAAGACTCCCAGTCTGGCTAATCGTCGCTTGGCATTTGCGCGTTTGCGTGATCGTGAAATGGTGACCAAGCTGTTCGACGAACTCGGCCCGCGTTATGCAACACGCAACGGCGGTTACTTGCGCGTTTTGAAATTCGGTTTCCGTCAGGGCGACAATGCACCGATGGCACTGATCGAATTGATGGACCGTCCAGCGGATGCGACTGCAGTCGACGCTGAGTAACCAGAGAGCGGTCAAGCAACAAACATCAAGCCGGGTATACCCGGCTTTTTGCATTTTGCATCACTAAAATTTCTGGTGCGACTTGCATGCTTATGTGAGAATCCATTCCCTGTTTCAATCGCTAGGAGAGTCATCATGGCAAACTGGTACACAGACAATTCTCTATCCATAGGCAACACACCGTTGGTAAGGTTGAACCGCATCACCGATGGCGCGCCAGCCACCATCCTTGCCAAGATAGAAGGACGCAATCCGGCCTACTCGGTGAAATGCCGTATCGGTGCGGCGATGATCTGGGACGCGGAACAACGCGGTCTGTTGGGTGCAGGCAAGCACATCGTCGAACCGACCAGTGGCAACACCGGTATCGCGCTCGCCTTCGTGGCTGCCGCACGCGGCATTCCGCTTACCCTGACTATGCCGGAGACCATGAGTATGGAACGGCGCAAACTGTTGGCGGTTTACGGTGCGAAGTTGGTGCTCACGGAAGGCGCGAAAGGCATGTCCGGAGCGGTCACCAAAGCTGAGGAGATCGCTGCTTCAGATCCCAAATATGTGTTGCTGCAACAGTTCAAGAATCCCGCCAATCCCGCCATCCACGAAAGGACCACTGGACCGGAAATATGGAATGATACCGACGGTACCGTGGATATTTTCGTCGCCGGCGTGGGCACGGGTGGCACGATCACCGGTGTGTCGCGCTATATCAAAAAGACCCGGGGCAAAGCCATCATTTCGGTTGCGGTCGAACCTTCGGCCAGTCCGGTCATCACCCAGCAACGCGCAGGCGAACCGATCAAACCCGCGCCGCACAAGATTCAGGGTATAGGTCCGAATTTCGTGCCGGACAATCTGGATTTGTCGCTTATCGACGAAGTCGAACAAGTGAGCAATGAGGAAGCCGTGCTGTATG
>Ga0075019_10002063_pt1 | contig 11429 bp, 9 predicted proteins | sample ColStrG_CSR_2013_FD_71473 | JGI IMG/M metagenome (GOLD analysis project Ga0075019, IMG submission 71473) | Freshwater sediment microbial communities in response to fracking from Pennsylvania, USA - Cold Stream Run_MetaG_CSR_2013 | ecosystem: Environmental > Aquatic > Freshwater > Creek >...
GTCGTCCACTGGGTGGAGACGGGCGAGGTGGACGAGGTGCTGGCACTGCTGCACGCTGCCGGGGTGCCCGAGGCGGTCGACGCGGCCCGGTCGGCCTTCGGTAAGGAGGACCGGCAGCGGAGCTCGATCGTCACCACGGTGGAGACCCTGCTGGAGCCGTTCGCGGGAGCGAGCCCGTGGACTTCACCCGAACTCGACCCCGGCGCACTCCTCGCCGGGTCGGACACGCTCTACCTGTGTGCGCCGGCCCACGACCAGCGTCGGCTCACCCCGCTCTTCGTGGGTGTCCTGCGGGCCGTCCTCGACCATGCCTACGACCAGGTGGCCCGCACCGGGCGGCCGCTCGACCCGCCGCTGCTGGTGGTGCTGGACGAGGCGGCCAACATCGCCCCCGTCCCCGACCTCGACGCGCTGGCCGCCACCGCCGCCGGCCAGGGGATCCAGCTGGTGACGGTCTGGCACGACCTCGCCCAGATCAACGCCCGCTTCGGTCCCCGGGCGACGACGGTGGTCAACAACCACCGGGCCAAACTCTTCCTCTCCGGGATCTCCGATCCGTCCACCCTCGACTACGCCAGTCACCTGATCGGCGACGAGGAACTGCACCTGGCCGCCACGACGGCGGGCGGACGCGCCGGGCCCAGCACCACCCGTTCGCCCACGGCCCGCCGTCTGGCTCCTCCCGACGCCCTGCGCCGGGTCCCGCCCGGTGCGGGGGTGCTTGTCTACCGGGACCTACCGCCGGCCCGGGTCGCCCTCCGGACCTGGTTCGACGACCCATGGCTGCGGTCCCGGGCCATGATGCCCGCGGGACCCGGTCCGACGTACGCGCCCCGGGACCGGTAGCGTTGTCCCCATGACGCACCGGGGGAACCGCGTCCGCCTCGCCGTCGCCGTGTGCGCCGTGCTGGCGGCAACACTGGCCGCCTGCTCGAGCGGGTCGACGGCCACGTCGACGACGAAGGGGTCCGCCACCCTCACGTCGACGGTGACCGACACCTTCGGGCCGGCGGGCGCGTTCAGCCCGGCGACGGCCGCCGTCAACGGCTCGACCGACGTCTACCACTGCTTCCTGATCGACCCCCGTCTGACCGACGACCGTGAGCTGGTGTCGAGTGAGTTCCTGCCCGGGGCGCCCAAAGAGGTCCATCACGCCATCTACTTCCTGATCCCGCCCGCCCAGGTGGCCGAGGCCCGCTCGCTCGACGCGGCCAGCGCCGGCAAGGGGTGGAGCTGCTTCGGCGCACCGCTCAACCCCACCGGCACGTTCGACAACACGACCTGGCTGGGCGGCTGGGCCCCGGGGCCGATCGTCCCCCACCCGACGCCCTCGGGCACCGGGATCGCCATGCCGGCAGGGAGCCTCGTCGTCATGCAGATCCACTACAATCTGCTGGCCGGCACCGCACCGGACCGCAGTCAGGTGCGCATCACCACCGTGCCGGCGTCCGGCAGCCATCTCCAGGAGCTCGAGGCCACCAAGTACGTGGCGCCGCCCGATCTCCCCTGCCCGGTCGGCGTCACCGGGCCGTTGTGCGACCGCCAGGCCTCGATCGCCGATCTGGTGGCCCGGACCGGCCCCCAGGCCCAGGTGCTGCTCGACGCCATCGAGTCCGCCTGCTCGGCCGACCACGACCCGGCCCACCCGCAGATCTCCGGCAACCTGGTCACGACCACCTGCACCTGGACGGTGGACAAGCCCGAACACATCCTGGGTGCGACGCCGCACATGCACCTGCTCGGTCAGTCCGAGACCATCTCGCTCCTCTCGGGGTCGACCACCACGGTGCTGGCCAAGGTGGCCCACTACAACTTCGACGGACAGGTCTCCTATCCGGCACCGCCGGGCACCTACGCCCAGCCCGGGGACAAGGTCCAGGTCACCTGCACCTACGACCCGACGCTGCGCCAGGAGCTGCCGTCGCTCCGCAAGCTGGCCCCCCGCTATGTGACGTGGGGGGACGGTTCGTCGGACGAGATGTGCCTGGGCACGGTGGGCTGGGTGGCCCACTGACCCCGCCGGCCCCGTGACCGCCCGGATCCCGGCCCCGCCCGGCTGACCGGGGACCTGTTCAGTCGGTCCGCAGCCAGTCGCCGGTCATGCCGACCACGGCGGAACCGTCGTGGTCGCTCAGCTTGTAGCCCGTGAACGTGCGCGCCCAGTGCGAGGTCTGGTGGCGGAAGGCAGGGGAGTCGGTGACCATCGAGGTCAGCACCACCTCGGCGACGTCATCGCCGGTCTGGGCGGCCCCGGGATCGGCGAACTCGGCCATGACGTGCCGCAGGTAGGCCTGCATGGCCGGCTCGTACTCGCCGGCCTCGGCGAAGAGCTTCGCCACGTCGACGCCCACGTTGTTGACGAATTCGGTCGCCACCGGGCCGGGCTCCACCACCGCCACGAACACGCCGACGGTGGCCGCCACCGGTGCCAGGCTCTCCATGAACCCCTCAACGGCGAATTTGGCCGCGCAGTAGGCCTCGTTGAACGGCTGGCCGACCACGCCGCCCACGCTGGTGACGGTGATCACCCGGCCACCGCTGGCCCGCAGGTGGGGAAGGGCGGCCTTGGTGGTGGCCACGACCCCGAAGAAGTTGACCTCCATGACCTCTCGCATCTCGGCCATCGAGACCCGCTCGATGGTTCCGACGAAGCCACGGCCGGCATTGTTGACCAGGACGTCGAGCGCGCCGTGGTCGGCGACGACACCGTCGATGCAGGCACGGATCGAGTCGTCGTCCACCACGTCCAGCTGCCGCACGTCGAGCTCTACGCCGGCGGCTTCTGCGGCAGCCCGCAGGGCCCCGTCCTTGGAGGTGTCCCGCATGGTGGCCACGGTGGTGAATCCGTGCCTGGCCGCGGCCACGGCCGATGCGAGGCCGATGCCCGAGGAGGTGCCGGTGATGAGGGCGACAGGCGACATGGGAGAAGACCTTTCTGTTGCGTGGGTTCCAGCCTAGAGAAGCGGACGGATCCGGGTAGGGCCGAACTGCCCGCCCCGGCGGCTCAGCGGGCGGCCTGCTCCTGCACCGGGACCAGGGCGTCGAGCTGTGTGCGCAACGAGTCCGCATCCATCGGCACGACCAGTGCCGACACGGCGTCGGCCCCGGCCTCGGCGTAGCGTGCGGTCACGTCGGCGTCCAGCGGCTGAAAGTACGGGCAGACGGTGACCGTCACCTCGCTCCGGCTGCGTCCCTGCTCGGCCAGCAGCCCGTCGAGACGGGCCAGCGGCTCGGCCAGCTCCTCGGGGGGTCGGTTGAAGGTGTGCCACCCGTGGCCGGCACGGGCCACCCGGCCCAGGGCGGCGGCGGACTCGCCCCCGATGTGGATCGGCACCGGCGCCTGGACGGGCTTCGGGAACATCTGGCACGGGTCGAGCGAGTAGAACTCGCCCTCGAAGGAGGACGTGTCGTCGGTCCACAACGTGTGCAGCACCTCGAGGTACTCGTCGGTGCGACGTCCCCGCCTCGGCCAGGGCACGTTGACGGCCCGGAACTCCTCCTCCAGCCACCCCACGCCGATGCCGAGGTCGACCCGTCCGTTCGACAGCCAGTCGAGGGTGGCCACCTCCTTGGCCGTGTACACGGGGTTCCGCTGGGGGAGCAGGACCATGGCCGTCCCCAGCCGGACCGACGAGGTGTGGGCGGCGAGGAAGGTGAGCGTCGCCAGCGGTTCGAGCAGGCCGGTGCCCGGCGGCGCCGGGATCCTGCCGTCTTCGGCGTACGGGTACGACGAGGCGTACTCCTCGAACAGCACCACGTGCTCGCCCACCCAGATGGTGGAGAAGCCCCGCTCCTCGGCCTCGCTGCCGATCAGGGCGAGGAGTTCGGGCGTGGCGAACGGGGTGGCGGTGGGGATCCAGAGGTCGACGCGCATGCGCCAGTTCTAGACCACGTGGCCCTGTGGGCCCGACCTCCGGTCAGGCGGTCAGGCGTTCACAGAGGGTGCCACGAGCGGCCAGGGGCGCTGGCGTTCGGCGATCCGGGCGAGTTCGAGCAGGACCTGCTCCTCGTGGTGGCGCCCGATCACCTGCATGCCGACCGGAGCGCCGTCGACGGTCCCGACCGGGATCGAGACAGCGGGCAGTCCGGCCAGGTTGGCCGGAATGGTCAGCGCACCGTTGTTCCCGATCGCCCGGTCGAAGCCGTAGGTGGCGATGAGGTCCACATCGCCCACCGTGGTGGGCATGGGACCGGCCGCGGCGAAGGCGGTGTCGGGATTGGTGGCGGCGAACACCACGTCGGCCTGCTCGAACAGGTCGGCCATCTGCTCGTTGAGGGCGATCCGGAACATCTCGGCCTTCCCGGCCGACTCGATGCTGTAGTGGTGGGAGGCCAGGTTCATGCCGATCTGGATCTCGGGGGTCAGGTCGTCGTTGCAGTCGGGGAAGCGGTCGCCCAGCTCACCCACCAGCCCGACCAGGTTGGACAGCGCCCACTCGAGGCCCCCCTGGGGCAGCTGGACCACCACGTCGACCCGGCGCAGGCCGGCGTCGGCAATGAGGGCCTCCGCAGCCTCCACGACCAGGGCGGCCGCCCGTGGCTCGACGATCGCCGCGCCCAGGTCGACCGAGACCACGGCCCGCTTCCCGGCCAGGTCGAGGGTCCCGAGGCCGGACTCCCATCCACCCACCCTCGGGAGGCTGAGGTTGTCCCGGGGATGGAAGCCGTTGCACACGTCGAACCACCGTGCCGTGTCGCGCACCGACCTCGACACGCAGCCGAGCGTCACGGTGAGCGGTGGCTGCAGCGTGGCCGGACCGCGCGGGATGCGCCCGTAGGTGGCCTTGAGCCCGAACAGGCCGGTGAAGCCGGCGGGGATCCGGATGGACCCACCCCCGTCGCCCCCGGTGGCGATGGGCAGCAGCCCGCCGGCCACGGCTGCAGCCGACCCGCCCGACGACCCACCGGGCGTGCGCTCGGTGTCCCACGGGTTCCGCGTGACCCCGTGCAGCTTGGTGGACGTGCAGTTGACGCCCCCGAACTCGGACGCCGTGGTCTGGGCGGCCAGTACGGCTCCGGCGGCCCGCAGGCGGGTCACCTGGGTCGAGTCGAACGAGGAGGTCCGGTCGGCGAAGACCAGGGAGGCCTCGCTGTAGGGCCATCCCTCCACGGGCTCGAGCTCCTTGACCCCGATGGGCACCCCACCGAAGGGCAGGGAGACGTCGGCCGCCACGGCCTGGGCCCGCGCCGCCTCGGCGTCGAGGTGACTGACGGCGTTCAGGTCCGAGGAGGCGATGGCGGACAGCGACGCCTCCAGTGCCTCGGACGGGCTGAGGGTCCCCGCCCGAAAGGCATCGACCAGCGAGCAGGCATCTTCGAGCCACGGTTCGGTCATGGACCGGGACGCTACCCCCGGGCGTCGCCCCGCGCTCGGCCGGCCGGGTCCGACCGGCCGAGCTCAGCGCTCCGAGTCGAGCCCGGCCATCTGGGGCGCGGCGTACCGGGTGCCTGCCACCGCCCCGGCCGGCACGGCCGCCCCGATGGCGTCGAGCTGGTGGTCGTCCAATTCGACGTCCACCGAGCGCAGGGCCCCCTCGAGCTGACCGGGTGTGCGTGCGCCGATCACCGGCACGATGTCATCGCCCCGGGACAGCACCCAGGCCATCGCCACCTCGGCCACCGGGGCACCCACGTCGTCGGCCACCTGGGCCAGTGCATCGACCAGGGCCAGGTTGGCACCCACGTTGGCCTCGTCGAACCGGGGGGCGTGGGACCGCCAGTCGCCCGGTTCGAGCTTCCGGTCCGCCGACCAGCGGCCGGACAGGAGCCCGCGCGAGAGCACCCCGTAGGCGGTGACGGCGATGCCGAGGTCGCGGGTCGTGGGAAGGATGGCCGACTCGGGTCCCCGTGACATCAGCGAGTACTCGAGCTGGACGTCGGCCACCGGATGTTCGCCATGGGCCCGTCGGATGGTGTCGGCACCCACCTCGGACAGGCCGAGGTGGCGGACCCAGCCGGCGTCGACGCACTCGGCGATCGCCCCCACCGTCTCCTCGATCGGCACCGACGGGTCGAGACGTGCCGGACGGTAGACGTCGATGTAGTCGGTACCCAGCCGCTCGAGGCTGTAGGCCAGGGAGCTCTTCACGGCCGATGGGCGTGCGTCGTACCCCACCCACGAACCGTCGGGCGCGCGCATGGCGCCGAACTTCACGGAAAGGACGACGTCCTCGCGCCGATGCCCGGCGAGCGCCTCGCGCAGGAGCAGCTCGTTGTGCCCCATGCCGTAGAAGTCACCCGTGTCGAGCAGGGTCACGCCGGCGTCCAGCGCGGCGTGCACGGTGGCGATCGCCTCGGACCGGTCGGTCGGCCCGTACGATCCCGACAGGCCCATGCAGCCGAGGCCGACGGCCGAGACCGGCCCGGCCACGCCGAGCGTGCGCTGCTCCATGTGGACCTCCTCGATCCGGACCGCCCGCGGCCGCCCTCTTCCGCGAACCTACCGTCCCGACCCGCTGTGCGGTTTAGCGTGAGGGGATGACTTCCCCCGACCAATCGACGCCCTCCCTCCGTTCCGACGGGCCCGACGACGCCGGCAGGGCCGCCCCGCGGCACCCCCTGACCCTGGCGGTGGACATCGGGGGGACCGGCCTGAAGGCCTCGGTCCTCGACGCCGACGGCGCCATGGTGGCCGACCGGGTGAAGATCCCCACTCCCTACCCGCTGCCCCCGGACAAGCTGGTGGCGTCGCTGGTGCGCCTCGTGGCCCCGCTCCCCGCTTCCGAGCGGGCCGCGGTCGGGTTCCCGGGGATGGTCCGCGGGGGTGTGGTGCTGTCGGCTCCCCACTTCATCACCGTGAGCGGCCCGGGCAGTGCCGTCGACCACCGCCTGGAGCGCCAGTGGGAGCGGTTCGACCTGGCTGCGGCCCTGACGGCGGAGTTCGGCATCCCCACCAAGGCGGCCAACGACGCCGATATCCAGGGGGCGGCCGTCGTCCAGGGTGTGGGCCTCGAGTTGGTGATCACCCTCGGCACGGGGTTCGGTACCGGGCTCTTCTACAACGGCGAGCTCATGCCGCATCTCGAGATCGCCCACCAACCGTTCCGCAAGGGCGAGTCCTATGACGACCAGCTCGGCGAGGCCACCCGCAAGGAGATCGGCGAGGAGCGGTGGAACAAGCGGGTCACGAAGGCCATCGCCAACATGCGGGCCCTGACCCTCTTCGACCACCTCTACATCGGCGGTGGCAACTCGCGGCGGGTCCTCCGCCACCAGCTGCCCGACGACGTGACCGTGGTGGACAACACGGCGGGCATCCTCGGGGGCATCCGCCTCTGGGTGCCGATCCACGGCCCGGCGGCGGACACGCCCCCAGTGGCCGGCTGAACGTCGCCATTCGAAGGGTGGCCCCCCGGCGATCGGGTGTCCGCCCGACCTCCCCACAGGGTTGAATTCCGGCGCACGGGCGAACCGATAACGATTCTCATTATCGGTTCGCCAACGTGGAGAGATCCCACAGGAAGCGATCCCACAGTCGGCTCCCTCAGCCCTGCCAGCGCCGCCAGCGGCGCTCGACCTCCTTGAGCTCGCGCTTCCATCCCTTGCGCGTGTCGGCGGCCAACTCGCGCTGCACGGCCACGAGGCGTTCGGCGGCGTCGGCCAGGTCGACCTGCTCAGCAGCCAGGTGCTCGAGCCAACCGATGGAGAACACGATGTCGTGGAGGTCCCCGAGCCGACTCTGGAGCCGCTCGGCCGCCCGTGCCGTCTTGCGGGCGGGCCCACCCTCGACGAGCGCCAGGGTCTCGGATCCGTAGCGGAGATCCTTGAGGCGGATCCGGAGCTGGTGGAGGTGCACATCGGACGGGTCCTTGCGGGCCTTGCGGCCGGCGCCGCGCACGTCGTGCCAGGTCCGCTGCAACATGTGCGGGAGGATCTCGACCGCCGGCCTGCCCGCCTTCGCCTTGAACGCCGGACCCTCCCACAGCAGCATCATCTGCTGGGTCAAGAGGAACCGTCGGGCCCCGGCCTGCTCGGCGGCGATCCGGGCGGCTGCCTCGTCGCGGCGCCAGTCGACCACGGCCAGGAGTCGTGCCAGCTCGTCGGGTGCCAGCACGTCCGGTCCCCGGTCGGCGACGACCCCGGCCAACAGGTCCAGGTCCCGGGAGCGCCCGAGCTCGTTGCCGTACCAGGCCAGCTCGGCCCGGAGTGCCGTGCCCCACGACGGGTCGAGGAGCAGTCGGTAGGTGCGGAGGTTGGACCGGATCCGACGCATCGCCACCCTGCTCTGGTGGATCCGCTCGGTCCGGTCGGTGCGGCGCTCGGTCCCCCGCAGGGACTCGACGGCCGACTGGGCCCACAGCGGCCGGGGGCCCATGGCCAGCACGAGAGCGTCCACCGTGGCCGAGTGCGAGGCGTGACCCGTGAGCTCGTCACCCAGGTCGTTGAGCAGGAACGTGCGGGCGGACATGGCCAGGACGCGGTGCAGCACCATGCCGGCGCTCGGGTCGATCCCGTCCGCATCGGCATGGTGTGTCCGCCCCACGGCCGCGGACGGATCCGCTCCCTCGTCCACGTGGTCCTCCAGCGGTCCCATCGTCATGGCCACCCTCCGCCGACAGCCTACGAGTGCGGGCCTGCGGCTGTCCGCGGACCGCCCACTGCGGTGGTCGGGTCCCTGACGCCGGTGCGTCGTCCCGGCAGCGCGGTCGGGCCTACGCCCCGGTGCCGTACGGTGGACGCATGCGCGCCGTCACCATCGTCGAGGGAGAGCTCCGGTGGGAGGAGCACCCCGACCCCGTCGCCGGACCGGGTGAGGTCGTGGTGTCCGTGGCCGCTGCGGGCATCAACGGTGCCGATCTGCTCCAACGCAAGGGCTTCTACCCGGCACCCCCCGGGTCTCCGGCGGACATCCCCGGCCTCGAATTCGCGGGCACCGTGCAGGCCGTCGGTTCCGGCGCAGGCCGGTACGCGGTGGGGGACCGGGTCATGGCCATCTGCGGTGGCGGTGGGCAGGCCGAGCGGATCGTGGTCCCCGAGGCACACCTGCTCCCGGTGCCCGACGGAGTCGACCTCGTGCCGGCCGGCGGGTTCGCCGAGGCGTACTCGACCGCCCAGGACGCGCTCTTCACGCAGGCCGACCTGTCCGAGGGCCACACCGTGCTGATCTCCGGAGCGGCGGGTGGAGTCGGCACGGCCGCGGTGCAGCTGGCCGCGGTGGCCGGCGCACGCGTGGTGGCCACCGTGCGCGACCCCGACCTGCACGACGCGGTCCGGGCCCTGGGTGCGGACGAGGTGATCCTTCCCGAGGACGTCGCCGGGCACGGGCCCTATGACGTCTCGCTGGAGCTGGTCGGTGCCCCCGGCGTGGAGGCGGTGCTCCCCCACCTCGCCACCGGGGCACGGGTCGTGGTCATCGGTGTGGGCGCGGGGGCCCGGGCCGAGGTCAACCTGTTGGCGGTCATGGGGGCCCGCGCCACCATCGGCGGATCCACCCTGCGTTCGCGCAGCTCCGAGGAGAAGGCCGGGGTGGCCTGGCTGGTCGAGGGGCGGGCCGTCCGGCTCCTGGGCGAGGGCGCGGTGACGGTCCCGGTGGCGGCGACCTTCCCGATGGCCGAAGCCGCCGCCGCCTACGAACGGTTCGCCGCGGGCGGCAAGTTCGGAAAGATCGTCCTCGTCAACGGGTGACCGGTGCACGCCACGGCGTCCGCCACCCGTAGGCTCCCGGCGTGCTCGAGTTCCTGCCGATCCCGACGTGCGGCCGACGGTTCGTCGGCGGCCAGCGGGTGCGCCTGGGGGACACCGACCCGCAGGGGCGGCTCCGCCCGGATGCCGCCGCCCGCTACCTGCACGACGTGGCCGGTGACGACTGGGAGGACACCGGCATCGACGACATCGACCTGTGGGTCGTCCGTCGCACGGCACTCCGACTGACCCCCGCAGGTCGGTGGCCCGAACTGGGCCGGACGGTCACCACCACCACCTGGTGCTCGGGCATCGGTGCGGCGTGGGCGGAGCGGCGCACCGACCTGGCCACCGATGGCGTCGTGCAGGTGGAGAGCGAGTCCCTGTGGGTGCCGTTGGACGGTTCCGGACGTCCCCGTCGCATCTCCCCAGGGTTCCGGGACGCCTACGCCGAGGCGGCGGGCGGCCGGAAGGTGTCGGGCCGGGTGACGGTGCCCGCGGTGCCCGACGACGCCGCCCGGCGGCCGTGGACGCTGCGGCGGGTCGACCTCGACGTGGCCGGGCACGTCAACAACGCGGCCAGCTGGACGGCCCTGGTCGAGGTGGCCGGCGGGCCGGTGGCCACCGCCGTGCTGACCCACCACGGCCCCCTCGAGTGGGGCGAGCCGGTGACGCTGGTGTCGGCACCCGGACGCATGTGGCTGCTGAACGGTGACGTGGTCCAGGTGTCCGGGGAGTTCACCCTGCCGGGGTGATCCCGCGTCGCGGCCCCGGCCGTCGGGTCAGCGCGACACGATCACGGACGACCCGTGGCCGAACAGGCCCTGGTTCGCCGTGATGCCGACCCTGGCCCCCTCGACCTGACGGCCGGTGGCCTGGCCCCGCAGCTGCCAGACCAGCTCGCAGACCTGGGCGATGGCCTGGGCCGGGATGGCCTCGCCGAAGCAGGAGAGGCCACCGCTGGCATTCACCGGGACCCGGCCCCCGATCGTGGTGTCCCCGTCGCGGAGCAGCTGCTCGGCCTCGCCCTGCTTGCACAGTCCGATGTCCTCGTACCAGTCGAGCTCGAGGGCGGACGAGAGGTCGTACACCTCGGCGAGGCTGACGTCCTCGGGGCCGATGCCGGCCTCCTCGTACGCGGCCAGGGCCACGGACTGCTTGAACGTGGGGCCGACCGACGCCGACGTGGCCGAGGAGTCGGTCGAGAAGTTGGGCATCTCGATGATCGACTGCGGGAACCGCGGGGTGACCGTGGAGACGGCATCGATGGTGACCAGGTCGGCCGTCCCGGCGTGGCGCCTGGCGAACTCCATCGAGCACAGCACCAGGGCGGCGCCGCCGTCCGACGTGGCGCAGATCTCGAGCAGGCGCAGGGGGTCGGCGACCATGGGGGAGGACAGCACCTCGTCGGTCGTCACCTCCTTGCGGTACCGGGCGTACGGGTTCTCGAGTCCGTGCCGGGCGTTCTTCACCTTGACCGCGGCGAAGTCCGCCTCGGTTGCGCCGAACAGCTCCATGCGACGGCGGGCGTACAGGGCGAAGTAGGTCGGGTTGGTGGCGCCCATGAGGTGGAAGCGGAGCCAGTCCGGGTCGTCCCTGCGGTCGCCGCCCACCGGGGTGAAGAATCCCTTGGGTGTGGTGTCCGCTCCGACGACCAGGGCCACGTCGCACAGCCCGGCGAGGATCTGGGCCCGGGCGTTGTTGATGGCCTGGGCGCCCGAGGCGCAGGCCGCGTAGGCCGACGACACCCGTGCGCCCGTCCAGCCCAGGGCCTGGGCGAAGGTGGCGCCGGCCACGAAGCCGGGGTA
>Ga0075019_10002064_pt1 | contig 11429 bp, 10 predicted proteins | sample ColStrG_CSR_2013_FD_71473 | JGI IMG/M metagenome (GOLD analysis project Ga0075019, IMG submission 71473) | Freshwater sediment microbial communities in response to fracking from Pennsylvania, USA - Cold Stream Run_MetaG_CSR_2013 | ecosystem: Environmental > Aquatic > Freshwater > Creek >...
GCGGCCAATACGTGCCCGAGATTGAGCCGGGAGTGAAACCCGCCACCGACGAACTTTCCGTAATGGCCTCGAAAGTGAACCTGCTGGGCCAGCGTCTGCGCGGAGCGCAATTCGAGGTCTCAGACCTGCGCGGCAACATCGACCACCTGCTGCAGGATCTCGAGGACGCCGTCTTCATCTGCAACCGCGAGCGCCGCCTGGTCTTCGCTTCGGGGTCGGTAGAGAAATTCATCGGCAAGAACCGTGACGACCTGCCCGGTTTGCCCCTTTCCGATGTCTTTCCGCCCGCCACCACGCTAGGCCTCCTGATCGCTCAGGCCGCGCAAACCGGCCGCACCATTCGCAACCGCCGCGTGCCGTTGGGCGCGCCCGGCGAAAACCTGGTGGGCCTGACGACGGTGCTGCTCTCGGTGGATGTTCTGGAAAGCGTTCCCGGAAGCACGGGCCCCAGCGCCGGACTGCTGGTGCGGCTGCGCGACCCCGAAGCCCAGCGCAAGATCGGGCGCGAACTGCAAACCGCCGACCGGCTGTCCGCCATCAGCCGGATCTCCGGCGGCGTGGCCCACGAGGTGAAGAACCCGCTCAACGCCATCCTCGTGCACGTGGAATTGGCGCGCTCCAAACTGCGCCGCGGCGATACCGACGTTACGCCCGAAATGGAAATCATCGCGCGCGAGATCCTGCGCCTGGACCGCGTGGTCAAGACCTTTCTCGATTTCACCCGCCCGGTGGAACTGAACCTCAGCCGCGTTCCCATTGAGCAACTGGTGTCCGAAATCGCGGAGTTAGCGCTGCCCCAGGCGGAGGCGTCGAAGATTCATGTCGAAGTACAGGAGGAGGCCGAAGGCGTGGAAGTCCGCGTGGATCGCGACCTCATCAAACAGGCCATACTCAATGTAGTGGTGAACGCCATGCAGGCGATGCCCGAGGGCGGCAAGCTGCGCTTCGAGTGCTCGGCCGGGGAAGACACCACCGAGATCCGCGTCTCCGACACCGGTCCCGGCATCCCCAAGGAGTTGCGCGATAAGGTGTTCCGCCTGTACTTCACCACGCGCAAAGAGGGCTCGGGAATCGGGTTGGCGATGACTTTCCGGATCGTGCAACTGCACGATGGTACAATCGATTTCACCAGCGAAGCAGGGAAGGGAACCACCTTCCTGATCCGCCTGCCGATTGCGGTTTGACCGAAGGGCACGGATGAAACGCAGCGAAAGAATCCAGGTTATACGAGACAAAGCCGGACCCATCGTGGCCCTCTGCCTGGCGATTTCGCTGGCGGGTTGCTCTTTGCGTGGCGCGCCCAAGACGGCGAAAGCCACGCCTCCTCCGCCGAAGCCCTCGGTTGCCCCGCCTCCCGCGCCTCCACAGCCGCTCTCGATTCCCCAAACCCGGGTCGAATTGCCAAGGTTTCAGCCGGTGGATCCGGAGGCGCTGATTTTAGCGCCGCCGCCGCCCGAGCCGCCGGCCCCGGTCAATCCGCCTAAGCCTGCCAGACGCCCGGTGGAATCGACGGCCGCCAGCGCTGCCAAGCCCGAGGTAACGCCGCCTCCGGCCGAGGCCGAGCGTCCGGCGATTCAGGAGATTATTCCCGCCAGCGAACAGAATCGGCTGCGCGATTCGATGGAACGGCGCAAAGCCGAGGCCAATCAGATCCTGAGCCAGGCCCACAACCGCCACCAGACCAAGCTGCAGCAGAGCGTGGTGAAAACCATCCAGTCTTTTCTGGACCTGGCTGAGGAAGCCTCCAAGCGCGGGGACCTCCGCGCCGCCGACGCCATGGCCGAGCGCGCCCAGATCCTCGCCAGGGAATTGCAAAGCGCCCGCTGAAGCCGCCACATGAGTTCCGAACGAATCCAGATCTTTGTCACCGGCGGCACGTTCGACAAGGAGTACAACGAACTCACCGGGGAGCTGTTTTTCCAGGACACCCATATCGCCGATATGCTCAAGCTGGGCCGCTGCCGGCTGAGTGTGGACGTGGACACGCTGATGATGATCGACAGCCTCCAGATGACCGATGCCGACCGGGAACTGGTGGTGGACCGGTGTGCGAAGGCCAAGGCTCACCGCATTGTCATCACCCATGGCACGGACACGATGCAACTGACCGCAGCCGCGCTGGGCAACCGGATCGCCGCGAAGACGATTGTCCTGACTGGAGCCATGGTGCCCTACACTTTTGGCAGCTCGGACGGTTTGTTCAACCTGGGAACCGCGCTGGCCTTTGTGCAGACCCTGGAGCCCGGCGTATACGTGGCCATGAACGGACGATGTATCCCCTGGCATTCGGTGCGCAAGAACCGCCAACGCGGCGTCTTCGAGAGGTGTGATCCGGGCCGCTAAACAAACCTTAGCCAACCATTGTCAAGTATTTTTAATGCTTTAAAAACAATAGCTTACAAGAAAATATTGTCACTCTCCGGTGGAGTGTGCTAATAATAGTCACTGGAACCCGGCAAGACCCAATGTGGTTCTACCGTAGGTTCAAAATATCCAAATAACTCTTAGATGGAGGTTGTAGCACATGAAAATTCGTCCGCTCTATGACCGTATTGTGGTCAAGCGAATTGAGACGCAGGAGCAGATGCACGGCGGTTTGTACATTCCCGATACCGCGAAGGAAAAGCCCCAGGAAGGTGAAGTGGTGGCGGTTGGGAAAGGCAAGCGCCTGGAAGACGGCAAAGTGGTCGCGCTGGATGTTCAGGTGGGCGACAAGATTCTATTCGGCAAGTATTCCGGCAGCGACATCAAGCTGGATGGCGAAGAGTTTTTGATCATGCGTGAGGACGAAGTCCTCGGGATTTTGGATGCCGCGCCGGCTAAGGCGAAGAAAGCTAGCTAGGAGTCGATAACGAAATGGCGAAACAGATTGTATATTCGGAAGCATCCCGTCAGGCGATTCTGCGCGGAGTGAACCAGCTCGCCGACGCCGTGAAGGTGACCCTGGGCCCGAAGGGCCGCAACGTAGTTCTGGAGAAGAAGTTTGGCGGCCCCAACATCACCAAGGACGGTGTGACGGTGGCCAAAGAGATCGAGCTGAAGGACCCGCTGGAGAACATGGGCGCACAGATGGTGCGCGAAGTGGCGTCCAAGACCAGCGACGTGGCCGGCGACGGCACCACCACCGCCACCATCCTGGCGCAGTCCATCTATCGCGAAGGCGTCAAGGCCGTGGCCGCCGGCGCCAACCCGATGGCGCTGAAGCGCGGCATCGAGAAGGCCGTGGAAGTGATCATCGAGGATGTAAAGAAGCTCTCCAAGCCGGTTTCCGGTGAGATGATCGCGCAAGTCGGCACGATTTCGGCCAACAGCGACAAGACCATCGGCAACATCATCGCCGAAGCCATGAAGAAAGTCGGCAAGGACGGCGTGATCACGGTCGAAGAGTCCAAGACCATGGTCACCGAGCTGGATACCGTGGAAGGCATGCAGTTCGACCGCGGCTACCTCTCGCCCTATTTCGTGTCGGATGCGGAGCGCATGGAAGCGGTGCTGGAAGATCCGTACATTCTGATCCACGAGAAGAAAATCAGCAACATGAAGGACCTGCTGCCGCTGCTCGAGCAGATCGCACGGGCCGGCAAACCGCTGCTGATCATCGCCGAGGAAGTGGAAGGCGAGGCGCTGGCCACGCTGGTGGTCAACAAGCTGCGCGGCACCCTGAACGCCTGCGCCGTAAAGGCTCCGGGCTTCGGCGACCGCCGCAAGGCCATGCTGGAAGACATCGGCATCCTGACCGGCGGCAAGGCCATCATGGAAGATATCGGCGTGAAGCTGGAAGGCGTGCGGCTGGAAGATCTGGGCCGTGCCAAGCGCGTGACCGTGGACAAGGACAATACCACGATCGTGGACGGCAACGGTTCCCAGAAGGCCATCGAGGGCCGCATCAAGCAGCTCCGCAGCCAGATCGACGAGACCACCTCGGACTACGACCGCGAGAAGTTGCAGGAGCGGCTGGCGAAACTGGCCGGCGGCGTGGCGGTGATCAAGGTCGGCGCGGCCACCGAGACCGAAATGAAGGAAAAGAAGGCCCGGGTGGAAGACGCACTGCACGCCACTCGCGCCGCGGTCGAAGAAGGCATTGTTCCGGGCGGCGGCGTGGCTCTGCTGCGCGCAGCCAAGACGCTGGGCACGCTCAAGCTGGAGGGCGACGAGCAGATCGGCGTGACCATCGTGAAGCGCGCTTGCGAAGAGCCATTGCGCCAGATCGTGTCGAACTCGGGCACCGAGGGCGCGATTGTGGTGGACAAAATTCGCGAGAACGCCAACCACAACTTCGGCTACAACGCCATGACGGATGCATACGAAGACCTGGTGTTGGCAGGGGTGATCGACCCGACCAAGGTGACCCGCTCGGCGCTGCAGAATGCATCGTCGATCGCGTCGCTGATGCTGACCACGGAAGCCATGATCGCCGAGATTCCGGAGAAGAAACCGGCTCCGATGGGCGGTCCCGGCGGCCACGGGCCGGAGATGGATTACTAGGACCCAGCCAGGCTAGCTGCTTTCCGGTGCAAGGCACCGAACCCCGCCGGTTTCACGACCGGCGGGGCGCGTCACCCTCGTGTCCAATCCCTGCCTGCCCCGCAACCCGTACAATCCCACCGCTTCGCATAGATAGAAATCCACTGTGTGTCCCGTGCATTCCCCGTGGCGATAGAATGAAGGTGAAGGTCAGCCCGAATCGGCGCAGCCTTCGGTGCGGATGGAGACGCTGGCTGAAAATCTCGCTCGCCAGAGCCGCGAGGCTGAACTGTACCGGCCGTTGGACCGGAATCGAGTGGAATGCTTTGCCTGCGGCCACCGCTGCCCGATTCCACCGGGGTTTGCGGGCGTCTGCAAAGTTCGCTTCAACCGTGACGGCAAGCTCTACGCGCCCAGCGGCTACGTGAATTCGGTGTTCGCCGACCCGATCGAGAAGAAGCCATTCTTTCATGCCATGCCGGGCACCCAGGCGCTGAGTTTCGGGATGCTGGGCTGCGACCTGCATTGCGGCTACTGCCAGAACTGGGTAACTTCCCAGGCGCTTCGAGACTTCCAGTCCAGCCTGTATTTCCAATCGGTCACGCCATCAGACCTGGTGAACCTGGCAATCCGCCAGGGAGCCGCCAGCATCGTCAGCACCTATAATGAGCCGCTCATCAGCGCCGAGTGGGCCGTGGCCGTGTTTCGCCAAGCCCGATCGGCCGGCCTGATGACCGGCTTCGTTTCCAACGGCAACGCAACGCCCGAGGTCCTCGAGTACATCCGGCCGTGGGTGGACCTGTACAAGGTAGACCTGAAGAGTTTCGACGACCGCCATTATCATCAATTGGGAGGCCGCCTTGAGCCAATTCTGGCTTCCATTCGCCGGATTTACCAAATGGGCTTCTGGCTGGAGGTGGTGACACTGGTGGTTCCGGGGTTTAACGATTCGGACGCCGAACTTGGCGAGATCGCCCGATTTTTGGCTGGGATCTCGCCCGATATCCCCTGGCACGTCACGGCCTTTCACCCCGATTACAAGATGCTGGAACCGCAGAATACGCCGCCGGAGACGCTGGTTCGGGCCGCCGTGATCGGCCGGGCCGCGGGACTCCGCTACGTTTATGCCGGCAACCTGCCCGGAAAGACCGATGGGCTGGAGAATACGCGGTGCCCGGTGTGCGCGGTTACGTTGGTGGAGCGGCATGGCTTCCGCGTCCGGCGAAACCGGCTGGGGGGCGGCGGCCAGTGCCCGGACTGCGGAACCGTGATACCGGGAGTGTGGGGAGCCTTACCCCGCCACCGGGAGGAGGGCACGTCGTTGCTCCACATCCGTTGCGGGTGATCGGTGCCATATGGCGTCCGCACTCCACATTTCGCCGTACGCGGGGTCGTGGTACCCGAATCGCGCCGGCGAACTGGACCGGTTGCTCGACGAACGCTTCGAGCAATCGCGCCGGCGGACAGGTCCCTATTTGTTTTCGGACGCCATCGGTTTCGTGACTCCGCATGCGGCCCCGGCCTGGTCGGGCACGGTAGCCGCGGCGATCTATCGCTCACTCCAGCAGCAACCCCCGGAGCGGGTGGTGCTGTTGGCCTTCCCGCATCGCGGCGGACTGTGCGGGGTGGCCAGCCCCGACGTGGATGCCATCGCCACTCCTTCGGGAACAGTCGCCATCGACCGTTCGTTCGCCGGCGGTTTCGCGGAAACCCCGGAAGGCCGGCTGTGCGACCACTCGTTCGAGATTCAATTGCCGTTCCTGCAGCGGGCGGCGCCCAAAGCCCGCGTGAACCCGCTGTACGTCGGCCGCATGGACGCAGGCCAGCGCGCCGCGGCGGCCGATCGACTGGCTGAGGCGTGGCGTCCGGGCACGGTCTTCCTGGCATCCTCCGACTTCAACCACTACGGACGCAGTTTTGGATTTGTCCCGTTCCCAGCCGATGGCGGCGTGGCGGAGCACCTGCGCGAACTGGATTTCGAGTGCATCGATGCCGCCGGCAGCCTGGACTCCGCCCTCTTCCTGGAGACGCTGCGAGAGCGCCGCGCCACGGTCTGCGGATCGGACCCGATTGCGCTACTGCTCGAAGTGGTGCGCCGCGCGGGCGGCGGTGAGGTCTACCAAGCCACGTTGGATTATCAGACTTCTGGTGAAATCGGCGGCGACTACCGCGACTCCGTCAGCTACGCCGCGCTCGGATATTTCCGCCGGCCGGCCTTCGATCTGACGCAGGACGATTGCCAGGCGTTGCTGACCGCCGCCGCCGGCAGCCTGCAGCGCCATCGCGAAACCCGGCGCAGCGACCCGGTCGCCGTGCAGGGTGGCTCCCTGGCGCTCGCCGCGCACCGTAGCGTCTTCGTCAGCTTGCACCGGCACGGAGAGTTGCTCGGGTGCCTGGGAAACCTGGCGGGCGAGGCTCCGCTCTCGGAAGACGTACCGCGCCTCGCCCTGGCCGCGGCGCTCGACGACCCGCGCTTCCGGCACGACGGCCCCATCCCCGCCGGCGCCGAGGTCGAAATCTCGCTGCTCACTCCGATGCGCCGGATTCGCGAAGCGTCGCAGGTTCGCATCGGCACGCATGGTCTTCTCCTCAAGTTGGGCGGCCGCAGCGGCCTGCTGCTGCCGCAGGTGGCGGCCGAACGCGGTTGGAGCGCGCTGACGTTTCTGAGGGCTGTGTGCCGCAAGGCGCTGCTCAGCCCGGACGACTGGCACCATTCTCAATCGCGGCTGTACGTCTTCGAGGCACAAGTGTTTTCCGACCACGGTGGAGCAAGCGATTCGCCTGGATAGCGGCTGAACGGGATGTCATCCTGGCGATCCTTCGCTTCCAGTAGCCAGCGCTTCATCGCGTCGACTAGAACCAGCGGCTCATGATCACCTTCTGCTCGGTGTAGAACGCCACCGCGTCCTTGCCGTGCGCGTGCAAGTCGCCGAAGAAGGAGTTCTTCCAGCCGGCGAACGGGAAGAAGGCCGTCGGCGCGGCCACCCCGACGTTCACCCCCACCATCCCCACTTCGCATCGGGACGAATACTCGCGGGCCGATTTGCCGCTGCCAGTGAAAATCGCGGTAGCGTTGCCGAACGGCGAGCGGTTTACCAGGTCGATGGCGTCATCGAGCGACGGCACGCGGATGACGCTGAGCACCGGCCCGAAAATCTCCTCGCGCGCAATGGTCATGTCGGGCGTTACGTGGTCGAAGATCGTGGGCCCCAGGAAGTAGCCGCCACCGGCTTTGAAATCGCGGCCGTTCACCAGCGGCGTCGCGCCTTCCTCCAGGCCCTTGCCGATATACCCATCGACTCGCTCGCAATGGTCCGACGTCACCAGCGGCCCCATCTCCACTCCGGGCTTCGATCCGTCGCCGACGGCCAGCGCTTTGGTGCGTTTCACCAGCAACTCCAGCAGCGGCCCGGCCGCTTCGCCCACCGGCACAAGCACGCTGCCGGCCAGGCAGCGCTCGCCCGCCGCGCCAAAAGCGGAGCCGATGATGGCCTCGACAGTCTTTTCCATATCGGCATCGGCCATCACGACGAGATGGTTCTTGGCGCCGCCCAGCGCCTGCACGCGCTTGCCCTGGGCCGCAGCGGTCGTGTAGATGTACCTGGCCACCGGGGTCGAGCCGACAAACGAAACCGCCTTGACCAGCGGATGGCGCAGCAGCGCGTCCACCGATTCTTTACCGCCATGCAGCAGGTTCAGCACGCCCGCCGGCAGTCCGGCATCGTGCAGCAGCTCGACGGCGCGGGTGGGCGTAAGCGGCACTTTTTCCGAGGGCTTCAAGATGAAACTGTTGCCGCAGGCGATGGCGAACGGGTGCATCCACATGGGAACCATGGCCGGGAAATTGAATGGCGTGATCCCCACGCAGACGCCGATGGGTTGGCGTATGGTCTTGCAGTCGATGCCATGCGCCACGTCGTTGAGCGAATCGCCCATCATCAGACTGGGCATGCCGCAGGCCACCTCCACCATTTGGATCATGCGCCGGACCTCGGCCTTGGCGTCGTCGGTGGTCTTGCCATTCTCGCGCGTCAGAATGGCGGCCACCTCCGCCGCATGTTGGTCCAGCAAGGTCTTGTAGCGGTAGAGCACCTGCACCCGGTCCACCACCGGGACCTCGCGCCACTTGAGGAAAGCCGCCTGCGCCGCGCGCACGGCGCAGTCCACATCGGCCTCAGTCGCGTAGGGCACCGAGGCCAGCACGGCTCCGTTGGCCGGGTTGGTGATCGTGCCCTGCGTGCGGCCTGCGGGTTGTTCCCAGACTCCATTAATATAAAAGCCAACCGTTGCCACGGCAGGACCTGTTGCGATCATCCTTCACCCTCCAATTCCGTCCAATCCGCGGGCGATTCGGCCCGCTGCATCAACACCACGTAGACCGCGCCCGCCACGCCGAATCCGACGAACCAAGCATAGTCGTACAGCAATCGCAGCGGCGGCACCGCCAGTCCCAGCAGCGCCACCACCACTCCCGTAAGCAACGACGTCACCGCGCGATAATGGATGCCGCCATCATATTCGTAGAGGCCGCCGCGCCGGTAGAGGTCGTCCACCTTCAGCCGCGACCGGCGCACCAGGAAATAGTCGGCAATCATCACGCCGGCGATCGGCCCCAGCAGGCCCGAATAGCCCACCAGCCATCCGAATATATACGAGCTGAAATCGCTCATGAGCTTCCAGGGCATCATAAAGATGCCCACCACGCCCGTAATCAAGCCGCCCGTGCGGAAGGAAATCAGCCGCGGATTCAGGTTCGAGAAATCGTTCGAAGGAGACACCACGTTGGCCGCCACGTTGGTGTTCAGGGTGGCGATGAGCAGTGCCACCAGCGCGATCAACGCCACCACAGGTTGGTTGAAGCGGCCCAGCAGCGCTACCGGATCCCAGATGGCCTCCCCGAACAGCACGACCGATGCCGACGTAACCGCCACGCCGATGAACGAATACAGCGTCATCGCGGCCGGCAGCCCCAACGCCTGACCCCAAGCCTGCGCCTTCTGCGATTTGGCGTAGCGCGTAAAGTCGGGGATGTTCAGCGCGACCGTGGCCCAGAACCCCACCATCCCGGTAAGCGATGGAATGAAGAACCGGAAGAATTCCGCGGAGCTGTGGAACTTGCTCGGGGCGCTGAGCACCGGCCCCATGCCACCGGCCTTGCCGGTGATCCATCCCAACAACAGTAGCCCGATCCCCAGCATGAATGGCGCGCCGATACCCTCCAGCACCTTGATGGTCTCGATGCCGCGCCAGATTACGGCGATGTTCAGTGCCCAGAAAGCGAAGAAACAAATCCACGCGCCGCCGGGCGCCGCGGCCGCGCCGGGCCACAGAATCTTCAGCATCGAAAAGATGGCCTGGCCGCCGATCCACGTCTGAATGCCGAACCATCCGCACGCCACCAGCGCCCGCAGGACGGCGGGAAGGTTCGCCCCGCGTACGCCGAAACTGGCCCGCACGAAAACCGGGAACGGGATGCCGTACTTCGCTCCCGCATGCGCGTTCAACAGCATGGGGATCAACACGATCAGGTTGCCCAGCAGAATGGTCGCGATGGCCTGCCACCAGCTCATGCCACCGGCAATCAGGCCCGAGGCCAGCATGTAGGTGGGGATGCAGACCGACATCGCCACCCACAGGGAGGCGTAGTTGTACATGCCCCACGAGCGCTTCTCCAGCGGGATGGGCGCGAGGTCTTCGTTGTAGAGGGAGGGGTCATATTGCCGGATCATCTTCCGCGCCTCATCCGGCAAGGCTGACACGAAAGTGGGATTGGGGTCAAGTGCGCTGGGCTGGGGCGGAAAGGGGGAGCGGCGGGCGTGCTACCACGTTTCGGGGATATTTCGTCCACGCCCGCAGGCGTGCTGTCGGACCGCTTCGGTCGGCGCACGTTGATTTGCGCCGGTTGGTGAATGTACGCTCTCGTCTATATCGGTTTCGCCGCAGCATCATATCGGTGGCAGGTGTGGATGCTTCTCGCCGGATATGGACTGTACTACGGTCTTACGGAAGGAGTCGAGAAGGCATTCGTGGCCGATGTGGCACCTCCCGAACTGCGAAGCACGGCTTTCGGTGTGTATTACTTCACTCTAGGCATCATTGCCTTCCGGCGTCTGTGCTCTGCGGTCGGCTCTGGAGTGCTGTTTCTTCGCATGTAGCACTCGCCGCCGGAGCTGCGTTGGCCGGGGTTGCATCGCTTATCCTCACCCGTGTTCGCGTCGTCCGTGCGATCTGAGGTGGCGGATCGATAGTGACGTGACTTCTTCATTCCAATCCGGTCCCCCAACTGCCAGTTCCGCATTTGGTCGATCAACTCCAATGCCATGAAACTTCAGTTCCTGTCGGCTTTCGATTTCCGACAAATTGGCCGCCAGCTCCGTGGCGCCTTCCGTTCTCACCTCATACAAACCCGGGCCGATTGAGTCCCGATTATGGTGTTGCGCCCCGGCGCATATGCAAATCAGTTATTGACACACCCGTGGGGAACTGCAACGGTAAGACCTAACTTTCCGATAGTCACCGAGAAGAAAACCCGATTAGACAGCGAGGTTACTTGGGTGTGGCTCTCATCCTGGACATTGACCTCAAGCTGCGCGAACAGCCATCCGTAGCGGAAGCGGACGAAGTGTCAATTCGATAGCAGGCTCCCAACGGTCACTGAGTGCGCGAGCTCGGAACTGCACGATGTGTTGGCCTGTGTCCTCCTTCCAGCGCGCCCAACAGCGCTTCATCCGCATTTCAAACAGACTCTTACAGGTTGCCTCGACATTGCCAGTACCGAGCGCCAATCCAAGTCGGCGCGCACGGGCATAATTCATGCGATCCGTTTCGCAGCCATGGTTTTGTAAATAGGTGATCGCCTCATGCACCGGATGATCCGTGCCTACACCTTCATCGCGCCCCGAAGCGATCAGTTCCTGGAGAATGTCGGCTGCTGCGCTGCTGCGGTGGAGTAGGGCTTGCTTCCA
>Ga0075019_10002066_pt1 | contig 11426 bp, 11 predicted proteins | sample ColStrG_CSR_2013_FD_71473 | JGI IMG/M metagenome (GOLD analysis project Ga0075019, IMG submission 71473) | Freshwater sediment microbial communities in response to fracking from Pennsylvania, USA - Cold Stream Run_MetaG_CSR_2013 | ecosystem: Environmental > Aquatic > Freshwater > Creek >...
CGCCCGCACCAGCCGCAGGCACTGCGGACGCTTCCGCTGTTGCACCGCATTGGCCGCGTTAGCGATCGACGCAGTAGCCCATACACGCGGCCAATGCGGTGCAACAGCGGAAGCGTCCGCAGTGCCTGCGGCTGGTGCGGGCGTCGGAAGCTCCGGTACTGACGGTTCCGCGGACACAACGGACCGTCGAACCCGGACTGGAGTTTTATCGGAAGTACACGGAAGCCTTGTTGCGGCGGTACATGAAGATGTCGATGCAGGGTGGCCGGGTGACTTCGCTGCTGGGCCGCGAGCTGTTCCAGGGCAAGGTGACGAGCTGCAAGGTGCATGGGTTCGACGATGTGGTGATCTTTGTCCACGACGTTGGCGCGTGCATGGCGGAGCTTGATCCTGGCCTGCGTCACCTGGTTCGCCGGATTGCGCTGGAGGAGTACACGCAACCGGAGACTGCGGCGATGCTTGGCATTGGGTTGCGGACGGTCACGCGTCGGTATGCTGAGGGGATCGACAAGCTGACGCGGCTGCTGTTGGACAAGAAGATGCTGGAGCCAATGATGGCGGGTCAGGAGGGCAACTTAGCTTGATTTGGCGGCCTGTGCAAATCTTGTCAAGCGAAATAGTTGCAGCTGACTCGCTAAGTCGTTGTATTGAAGCTGGTTACGGCTGAAAATAAATGGCGTGATTGGTATGTGCAGGCTGCTATCCTAGATAAGTAAGTAAGAAATGAGCGGGAGCGGGACCCTTGGGGGTTCCGCTCCCGTTTCCTTTTGGTACTTACGTGGGGGCTCTGATGGCAACAAAGAGGACACGGCGAGGAGCGGAGAAACCCGCGCCTCACGATCCCGAGGGGGAGGCTGAGGAAGCGGCTGCGCCGGCTGGCGGCAAGGGCAACGCCGAGCTGATCGGCGATGCGCGCAAGAGCCTGATGGAAGGGGTTCCAAAAGCCGCCAACGCTCTTGTAGAAGGGGCTGTGGTTGGGAGCGTCCCGCATATCAAGTTGCTGATGCAGCTGGTGGGGTTGGACGAGGCGGGCTTTGCGCCGGTTGCGGTACGTCCGCAGGAGAAGACGCTCGAAGAGATAGTGATGGAGCAGTGGAATCGGGAACCTTAGGAGGTTTACGTGGTGTTGGAAGACAGGGTATCGCGGGGATGTTCGAGTGCGCCGGCAGGACGGGGATTCACTCGCGCCGCGCCTCGCCATGGGTTGGAGATGCGGGCGATGGCGGTGGAGTTTCCGGAGGTTCATGGGCACCCCAACCGGCTGCCGTTTGAGGGCTGCCTGACGTTGGTGGATGTTGCCAGCGACAAGGCTCCGAGTGGCGCGCGGGGACACCGTGTGGTGCTGACGCGGGCTGCGGCGGAGGCGGCTCTGCCGAGTCTGCTGGGGATGGCGGTGGACTACAAGGCGGGGTGGGATGGGCATGATGCGCGGCAGAAGTGCGGCATCATCACGTCGGCGTCGCTGGAGGGGCAGAAGCTGATGGTGGAGGGCTACCTGTTCGCGCGGGACTTCCCGGAGATCGAGCAGAAGATGGCTTGCGAGCTGGAAGAGATGCCTGCCTCTGCGCGACACATGGGAATGAGTTACGAGCTTGCTGATGCGCATGTAGCGGATATGCGGGCTTCGATCTGGACGCTGACGCGGGCGACGTTTACCGGCGCGGCGATCCTGTTGCGCGATAAGGCGGCGTATCGCGGGACGAGCTTCCGAGTGCGGCGCGGGGCAAAGCGACCGGTGGCGCGAGTCACTGCTGGGCTGTAGTTCCAATCATTTGAAAAGTTGGTCGATCTAAACAATCCCCGGATTCCGGGGCAAGGAGAACTATGTCTTTTATTGGAGTGTTGGAGGCTATCGGCAAGGACTTTGCCAAGGGCCTGAAGTGGGCTGTGCAGTATGCGGTGCCGGTAGAAAAGCTTGTAGCCTTGCTCTTTCCCGCTGCTGCGCCTGTAGCGACTGTGGTGGCAGATGCGACTGCGCTGATTCAGAGCGCGGTGCTGTTGGTGGAGCAGAAGTACGCGGCATCCGGCGTGCAGAGCGGCACGGGCGTGCAGAAGCTGGCCGAGGTGATGACGCTTGCAGGTGACGCCGTTGCGACGCTGTTGGCGCAGGCTGGAATTACGGCTTCGGCGGCGTATATCGAGAACCTGGTGTCGGCCGTGGTGGCCGTTCTGAACGTGCAGCCGGCACCGGTTGCCGCTGTAGCGAAGTAAGCGAAAGGGAGACGGCATGGAGATGGAGATGGAAGTGGCAGAAGAGACTGGCGTGGCGTCGTTGGTGGCGCGTTTGACGGCTGCGGCGGGGATGCTCGAAGAGGCCGCCGAGCGGCTTGCAGGGCGCGAGGTGGACTTGACTGCTTCGTTCGGGCGTGGGACTTCGCGAGAGGTTGAGCTGGAGCAAAAGTTGGCGGATGCCAATGCAACGATCGCGAGTTTGAAGGCGGGGCGTAAGACTCTGCCGGCCGGCGTTGCGACTTTGCTTGCGAAGGACGGCAGTGCAGAGGTTGCATCGCTCGATGTTGCTTTGGGCAGCTTGAGTGTGGAGCAGCGAATCGCGGTCAAGTCGCAGTTGCTGCGGTCTGGGCTGATTGGCTAACACGCCACTCGAAGATGAAGGTCCCATCTCCGCAACCGCGCGGAGACGGGACATTCGACCACTTTTCAATTTTGTAGCTGAAGGGGAGACAAATGAACGCAAAGTTTACTGATATTCATGCAGCAGCAGATTTTATGGGCCCAGGCGCAATCGAAGTTCCGATGTATCAGTCGGAGATCACGGATCTGGTTCGGCGTCGTGGCGTATTCGGCCAGCGCATCAAGCAGGTTCCGGCCACCGGCCACCCGTCGCGGTACTTCGAGGAGACGGCGATTCCCGCTGCGGCTGCGGGCAGCACCTTTGTGGACCCGCGCAACATCGTGTCTCCGCTGGTGAGCCCGACGCGCGTGGAACGGTCTGTTCCGTTGAAGGCGCTGGTCTCGCAGATCAACTACAACATGTTCGATCTGGAGCTGGGAAAGCAGCAGAGCCAGTTTGCGTATCTGCAGGCGAAGGATCTTGCGGATACCGTCGATGGCATTTTGCGCACGCACGACATTGCGTTGTGGAACGGCACCGACACCAGCCTGAGCTCACCGACCACGATGCAGTACATGGGCGCGGTCTCGCAGATTGCAGCGGGTGGCAACTCGGTGACGATCGGCACATCGCAGAGCATCGTCGACGGCCTGAAGAGCACTGTCGCGCAGATGCTCTCGAACAGCAGCTATGGTGTTCGGCCCACTGCAATCTATGCGAACCCGGTGCTGCTCGACCTGATTGACCGCGAGATGAAGAGCGAGTTCAACGTGGTTCTGACCACGAAGGAGATCACTGCCGGTCTCAGCGTGAAGATGCTGAGCACGCAGGCTGGTGACATCCCGCTCATTCCGGAGTGGACGCTGCCGTACACGGGTACGCCGGGTTCGGGATCCGCGGTTCTTCCGGCTTACATCGTGACGGAAGACCTGATCGAGTATCACTGGTTGACCGATCCAAATCCACGCGTCTTCCAGCTTGGCCTTCCGGGCTCGCTGGCTTCGCAGTATGTGGTGGTGAAGTTTGGCGGCGTGGTGGTGAAGGGTGCGAACTATGCGCATTACCAGGTTCTCGTCGATCGCTAGGGATAGTTGGCAGTGAGTGGTTGGTAGTGAGTGCGGGACTGGGCGTTGGTGCCTGGTCCCGCATTTGTTTGAAGGAGGGTGCGATGGGATATTTGTTGCCGTCGGAGTATCAGGCCTATGGGCTGGCTTCGGATACGGCAGATGATGTGGTCGCGATGGCCTCGGCCCTGATGGAGGCGCATTGCAAACGTCCGACGTTGATGGCGGCGCAGTACACGGAACGAATCCGGATTACGTCGGGCTCGCAGACGGGCCGGCTGAGCTATGGGCCGGTCGTTGCAGGGGACCTGGTGAGTGCGCGTGTTCGATATGCGCGTGGACGCCGCGGCGAGTATGCGGATTTGAATCTGAATCAGCAGATGGGAATGCAGATTGCGACAGCATTTGGATTGCCGGGAACGTGGTCTGCGCTGGATGTAACAACGATTGATCTATATCCAAACTCGCAGGAGCTTACGTTTCCCGCGAACTTCCTCGGCTTGGGTTACAACGAGGCTGAGATTACATACACCGCTGGATTCGTAACCGTTCCGGTCCAGATAAAAGTTGCATGCGCGCAGATTGTGAAGAACGCACAGGCGACTCCGGCGATGAACGTGAAGTTCAGCCGCATGGACACGATGCAGATGGAGTACTTTGCCGGGTCTCTGTTGGACGACGGCGTGCGGGCGATGCTGAAGCCGTATCTGGCGGACAAGCTCGGATGAGCGCGGCACAGGCTAGAGTTGCGGACGCGATGCTGCGGAGTCTGGGGGGGAGAACAGTACTGTTACATATTCCGGCGCCGGCGGTTGCGGGCGATCTCGGCGAGCAGGTTGGGCTGGCGACTCCACTGTTTCAGGATCTGTCGATTGGCCCTGCGGTGTTTCGCAAGATTCGTCCGTGGGTTGCGATTCATGCGAAGGAGCGTGCGGCGGATAGCGAGTTGCTGCTCTCTGCGACGGCCGTGACGCAGGTGGTGGGTTCCTCGGGTTATCGATCGGCAGATGTGTTGTTTGCGAATGCGAGTGCCGTTGTGGTCGATGGGGCAATGCTGGAGATTATGTCGGTGGCGAGCGTGGAGGCTTTTGGCTCGGTGTATCTCTACCGGCTCGGCCTGCGCGCGGCTGCTGCGGATCTGACCTAGAGAGGGAGTGGGGGATGTTGAGTGTTCAGTTGGCGAAGGATACGTTTTACGCCACGTTGCGCGATCGTGTGGCCGCAGGCAATGCGGCGCGGACGGTGGTGCTGCGAGGTGTGGTGAGGCCGGGGGTCGTCGTCACGGAGAATGAATTTCCGGGTGCTGCGGTCGATGGGATTTCGCCGTCAGATGTGTTTTGCCTGCGGTGGACGAGCCTGGTCGCGGATACCCAGGGTGCGATGCCACTGCTCACGCTGGGGTGCGAGATTCGCTATGCGACTGATGGGACCAGCGGTACATCGGGGTTGGACCGTGGACGCATGTTGGCAGCCATGGATGCCGAGTTGATTGCAGCGGTATCGATGGTGCCGCAGAGGGCCGGCTCGTTGCTGGTGACGGAGGCTGCCGCGGGTGGAACATCGACGATCGTGACGACTGGGACGAATGTGTTCTGGGGCGATATTTCGTTGAAGCCGGCGACGATGAAGAACGAACGGATGGAGCGGACGGCGGAGATCGAGGTGTTTTGCTATGGCCAGTAATTTGATTGCGAGCGTGGCTCCGGTGACGCGACGTGTACGGGCGTACTTCGCGCCAGTGGACCGCGCGGCTGGTCAGGCGACGATCTTCGATGCGTCAGGGATCTCCGGTTTCAATCCGGATGCGCCTCCTTCACCGTGGGTGGACCTGGGATGGTGTGCTCACTTCGCACGGAAGAGTGGCACGAAGGTTGCGGCGCTGAATGCAGGCGCTCCTGGCATTGCGGTGGGGCAGGTGCGGAGTGAGGTGGAGGCGCAGGTCTCGCTGGAGTTCGAGAGTTGGGGCAAGCTACAGCTGGCGTTGAGTGCGGGTGTGCAGCAGATGAATGTGCTGCGGGTTCAGGCTGGCGCGGCGGCAAATGGAAGCGGCGGCGTTGCGATGGCGGCGGTTCCGCTGACGCCGGGTTCGACCATCACTTCGGCTACTGCACTGGATGTCGGCACAACGGCTGCTGCGGGCTTTGTGGTGGGCGATGTTGTGGCTGTGGATGTGGACTACATCGGCCAGACGGGCTATGTGGGGAGCGGCGTGAGCGGCGGCTATGTGAAGAGCGTGGCGACGATGGGCTCCGATGTGGATTACATCCGCCGCATCACGCTGAACGTTGGACGTGTGACCGCGATCGCAGGTGGCGTGTTGATGCTGGGCTCGGCACTGCTCGCAGGTATTCCGGCGACGGGGATGAAGGTGAGTCGCGTGGTTGGTTTCTGCGATCGAGAGGGTGGTAGCTACTTCCAGGAGTGGTCAGCGCTGTTTGTTTTGGATGGCGCGCAGGGTGATCGCGTGACGTTCCACTATCCGCGGCTACAGGCGATGAGTGGAGCTGCCGAGAGTCGCGAGGCGTTGGTTGGCAAGCCGACTGCGCCGGGTGAGTTAGCGCGGCTGCGGCTTGCAGGTAGCTTCCGGGCGCTTCCAGTGCGGGACGCGATGGATGGCGAGATGGTGGTGTGTTTCCGGAGCTATTTGCCGGGGATGATGCGGACGGTCTAGGTGTTGGCGCACTGCGCGATGCATTGGACGGCAGCGATACAGATGGGGAGGATACAAATGGATTTTAGAAAGAACCGATGGGTGCTTGCGGAGTTTTGGCTGGCATGGATTTTGCTGTTCGGGGTTGGAGGGAAAGCAGGGCCGGGTGCGTATGCGCAGACTACGCCGAGCATCCCGACGACAAGTGTTTCGGGCACGATCTACACCGCGACGGGTGCCGCGGCGAGTGGCACAGTGCTAATTAGCTGGCCTGCGTTTTCGACCTGGGCCGGGGCATCGGTGCCGGCAGGATCGACGTCGGCGATGATCGGAACCGGAGGCACGCTGAGCGTGCAGCTGGTGCCGAATGCTGGATCGACCCCGATGGGCAGCTACTACACAGTGGTTTATCACTTGAGCGACGGGACCGTGACACGCGAGTATTGGGTTGTACCGGCAAGTGTGGGCACGGTGGCAGTGAGTGCCATCAAGAGCACGGTGCTGCCTGCCAGCGTGGCGATGCAAACGGTGTCGAAGTCGTATGTGGATACGGCGATTGCAGCTGCGGTTGCTGGCACACCGCTGACCAGTTCTCCGTATGTGCTGGTGGCTGGCGATACGATGACGGGCCCGCTGGTGCTTCCTGCGGATCCAACGTCGCCGCTGCAGGCGAGTGACAAGAACTATGTCGACGCGCAGGTAGGAGGTGTGGCGAGCGGGCTCGGGCAAAAGGTGAGCACCATGCCATCTGCAACGCAGTCTGTGTCGCAACCGCCCGGCACGCAACTGGCTGTGAATGATTTGAACGGCGTACAGTACGCCAGTCAATATGTAACCGGCGCAGGCAACAATGGAATTGCCAATGCTACCGCGACTTGCACGAGCGGGTGTGAGGTTGCGGTCGAGCAGACGTATCCTTCGGTGGAGGGCGTTGTTCCTGGTGGGTGGAGTAATCAGACGCACGTCGAAGACCACCGCGGCGGAGCCACGACGGAGACGTTCCTGAATCCTCTGCCTACTTTGAACGGGGGTCTGAATTCAGCTAAGACGATCACAGTCGATTCCACACAGAGTGCGCAATCGGTCCTTGCGGCGACTGGGTCTTCGCAGATCGTCTCCACGGGTTTGGTGATCAACAGCAATGCATTGGCGGGTGGATCGAACGTATTTCCAGCTTCGATCCAAGGTACGGTTCCATACTTCAAGACCACGTTTACGGGTCTGCAACTGAATGGAACCAGCAACACTCTGGGCCAGCATGTGTTGCTCTCTGCGTCGCAGAACTGCTACGGCGTCGGTGACTGCCTGATGGGCGGAATGTTCATGCAGGCATCGGGCGGATTTCGTGACGATGCGGATGAGGGTTCGCATCCTTTTGACCGAGTATTTACCGAAGATGCGCGCGTGTTCAGCGGGACCTGTGCCAGTGGCTGCAGCAGCGGCTCGACGCTGGTCCAGATTGCGGCGACTGCGAACAATGGGACGCAGGGCGAGGGTCGATACCTTGTGAACACGAATCCTGCGAAGGCAATTACGGGCGGCACGCTGATCGGTGCTGGTGCCGGAGGCGGGCGCCAACCATCGGCGATGTTTAGCGGCACGAGTTTTCCCGTCAGCATATTTCTTGAGACTGCGCAGACGATTCCAACGCAAACCAACTCCATCAATCCGGGCACTGTCACCGTGCCGATTGCGACCAGTGCGTTGCCGTCGGGTTTCGCGAACAGCACAGCGGCACTGCCTGCATCGACAGGTGTGGCCTGCGTCTCGGACGTGTCGTTTCCCGATTCTCGACCGTTGAATTTCGAGACGGCTGCGTACACGGTGATCGACGGGAGCCATCTACAGTTAGCCCTGATTCGTCCGCATGCGAACGGCGCTACGATTGCGGTCGGCGGCCTGTGTGGCTATGGCATCGAGCAGAAGGTCGATACGATCAACGGGATTCGCCAGGTGTTCCCAGTGATTGGTTCGCCGACTTCAACGACGCTGCTGTATGCGGGTGGCTATAGCTCGATCGTCGGCGTGCAGGGGCTTACCAGTGCGTACCTCAATGCGAATCTGGTTGTGGCATCGATCGCACGCAGTGGCAACGTGGTGACGGTTACGACGGCTATCAACCTGCCGCAGGATCTAAATGGCCTGACGATGACTGTGCAGAGCGTCGCAGACCCAAGCTACAACGGTACCTTTACCGTTACGACGACCGGGCCTAACACGATGACGTATGCCAACAGTGGTCCCAACTCAACCAGCTCGGGCGGTTCGCTGAGCTATGTGACGGGTTCCTACGGGCTCTACCCGATGGCTGAGGTTTTGAACGTTTACAACACCACGACGAAGGCCGTCGACGGTCAGATGACCCTTGCGGCGAATACGGTCAACTGGGCTGCCGGTGACACGGTGGAAGTACCGCACTACTTTCAGGAATGGGTTGCTGCGGACACTGACGCCGTGACGCAATATACGCCGCGCGCCACGCGCTACCAAAGTGCGGGTGTGTTGTATGGCGGCAACAACGGTGCAGGACTGTATGGCTGGCAGATCACCAATGCGGATTCGGCGAGCAGCTACTTTGGCAATGGCGGAACGCATACCGCCCCCACCACTGGCATCAATGTCGTTGGGGTTTGGAACCACTCGATGGAGATGCAAGCTGGCGAGTCGGCGGTGTTTGACGTGCACTGCAACTCGCACGGATGCAATCGATGGAACTCCGGCTATGACCTGTTTCAGCTGGACTCTGTAACGGGCGCAGATCGGCTGAACTACTCGCCGCGGACCAGCACGATGACCTACTACCTGGGTGGAACGGGGTATACGTTCTCACCCACCGGACTGACGGCTGGAACGATCAATGCGACGACGGTCAATGCGAGCAGTATCACCGGCAACTTTACGGGTCAGGCGGCTTCGGTTGGGACGATCTCGGGGCTGGTTGCAGCGGGTTCGAACGTGACCGTTGCAGGGGCCGGCACGGCGGCGAGTCCGTATACGATCTCGGCGAGCGGTGGCGGTGGTGGCTCGCTGACGAGCAGTGCCAATGTCAACGCTGCAAACCCTGCGGTTCAAGTTGATTCGATCGCTAGTTCCACCTACTACGGTTTGGACTGCTTCGGCGATTCTTATATGGCGGGGGCTGGTGCGACAGCGCCTGCAAATGGCCAGTGCGGCTTAGTGGGTTCGGACCTGAACATACCCACCGTGGCCAATCTGGCGATCCCGGGCAATACCTCTGCGGACCTTGCCTATGACGTGTTGATGGCTTTGAATCCAGGCGACAGCAGCAATCCAATTGTGATTGCCGCATCCAGCAATAACAACGTGGGCTGGGGCACGGCTGGTCTGGGCAACTTCAATCAGACGACCTATGCGGCGTTCGCATGGGGCTCCATCAGCAGCACCAACAAGGTTCTGATCGGTGCTCCTGCGGTCAGTTCGAGCGGGACGACCGTGGTCGATACGACGTACCCGCATGCGAACGGCAAGACCTGCACCTCGGGGAGTTGTACCTTCACCTATTCGGCCGTAGTGGGCCAGACCGGTGTGGTGTATCTCTGGTACGGCATGGGTTCTACGGGCGGTACGGTCTCCGCAACGGTGGATGGCGCCGTGGCGACAGACACTGTTACAAATGCGACTGCATTCAGCACTGCATGGACCTATGCACCTACTAACAGCGCGAAATCTGCGGGCATGGCGCGTTATGTAACGACTCCGGGCACACACACGTTGGTTGTTACCGCGACGACAGGTGCGACGGTGCTGGGTTTTGGCCTTCCGGCGACGGTGCGAAATCGCGGCGTGAGCTATCCACGTATGTTTCTCGGCGGAACGGCGCAGATGCCAAGCACGACTCTAGCCGCGACTCAGGTCTACAACAATGCGTCGATTGCGATCTCGCAGCGTCTGGTTGGCGACGGGCTGGATGTACCGTTTGTCGATCTTTTGAATGCGTACAACCAGAGTCTCGACTTCGTCACGACAGCGACGCAGAACTGTCCTGCGTCGACGCAAGCGAATCACCCCAACGATTGCGGCCAGCGCAATGCGGCTGGAGCCTGGGAGGCGAATATCAATGCGGTCCCGACTGCCGTAAGTGGATCTGCCGGCGGACCGGTTCGGATTGGCAGCTCGCTGTTTGCTCCGGTCTCCGATGGAGCACCAGCCAACCCGAACCTGCCGTCGTTCTGGCAGATGCCGTCGAACTATGCCGACACACTGCTTCCGAAGCTCGACTTCGCCAGCACGGGCGGATGCAACAACGGCATCGGTCAGGGCTACGATACTGCCACGTCTTACTTTGGCACTATGCTCTACAGTTGCGCGGGCAAGACCATTCAGTTCGCCTACGCGGATTCGTTGACGCCTTCTTCCACCAATGCAAACTTCCATGTGACGGACTATATCTCGATGCCGGATGGCAACTGGCACGGGACTGGAGCCTTTTACACGGGTGCGGTTTCGGTGGGAACGGCCAACCCCGTTAGCGGAGCCGCGTTGACTGTGAACGGCCTGACTGCGGGCAATGGCTGGAGCAATGGCGCGAATGCGACGCCAATCTACAACTACCTCAACCAGATGGGAACGCAGCCGGGACCTGCGAATGACGAAGAACTGTTCACGACAGGCAGTGGCTCGGTATCGCTTGGCCAGTTGGTCTCTGGTGCGTTTACCCCTTGGGCGACGGTCAATAGTTCCACCTTCAACATGCTCTCCAAGCGCGTGACCAACGTTGCCACTGCGGTTGCGGCTACGGATGCCGTTCCACTCGGTCAGTTGAACGGCCCTGTGACTGGCAACCTCACTTTGACGAGCGCGACGGCCGACAGCCTGACGATTGCGGGGATCTCTGCGTCGTCCAAGTGCAGCTTCGCGCCGACCAATGCAACGGCGGCCAGCGTGGCCGGCACCCTGGCGGGATACTACACGGTGTCTGCGAACACCTTCACGTTGAACCATGTGGCCACGTCGGCGGCGGGCGCAACGTACGGGGTTGTCTGCAGCCTTAATTAGGCTTTGGCGCGGATCGGGATGGGGCGTAGATTTCCACCCGATCCCTGCCTTGCTGCGGGTCAAAAGGGTGAGTCCAAGTGGAGCATGAATCGTTGGATCTGCAGTGGCTGGGACGCAGGCTGGA
>Ga0075019_10002067_pt1 | contig 11426 bp, 4 predicted proteins | sample ColStrG_CSR_2013_FD_71473 | JGI IMG/M metagenome (GOLD analysis project Ga0075019, IMG submission 71473) | Freshwater sediment microbial communities in response to fracking from Pennsylvania, USA - Cold Stream Run_MetaG_CSR_2013 | ecosystem: Environmental > Aquatic > Freshwater > Creek >...
TTGGAATTGTTTTTCTATATGCTTGTAATACCGAAACTTCGGGTAATAATTCTAAAACTTTATTCACTTCAGTATCCTCGGATTCCACAGGAATCAATTTTTCTAATACCATATTGGAAAACGATTCCCTCAATATCATTGATAATGAATATATCTATAATGGGGGAGGAGTTGCGACCGGGGATTTGAATGGAGATGGATTACCAGATTTGGTATTTACTGGTTCTAAAGTTTCCAATAAGGTTTATTTGAACTTAGGTCATCTACATTTTAAGGATATTACCGCTATTTCGGGATTGGAAAAGTTGCGGGTCTGGTCCACCGGAGTATCCATCGTGGACATTAACCAAGATGGGAGACCCGATATTTTAATATGTAATTCCATTTATAAGGATAGTAGTCGTTTAGGAACGTATTTATATATCAATCAAGGAAATAATAAGGATGGGATTCCAATTTTTAAGGAAATGGCCAAGGAATATGGATTGGATGATAAAGGGCATAATGTACAGGCAGCATTTCTAGATTTTGATCATGATGGGGATTTGGATTTGGTATTTATTACTAATGTAATTCAGGATTATCCCAATCAATTTAAAGCAAAAACCCATGATGGATCTTCTCCTACTTCCGATAAATTATATCGAAATGATTGGGATCCAAGTTTAGGACATCCAGTATTTCATGATATAAGTAAGCAAGCCGGTATTGGGGAGGAAGGCTATAGTCATGCGGTTTCTATTGCGGATTTTAATGGAGATGGTTGGGATGATATTTATATCTCCAATGATTATTTATCCAATGATATTCTTTATATCAATAATGGGAATGGAACGTTTACGAACCGAATCAATGATTATTTCAAGCATCAATCCTTTTCAGCCATGGGAAATGATGTGGTGGATATAAATAATGATGGTTTACCCGATGTCTTTACCACAGAAATGCTTCCCAATGATAATAAGCGGAAAAAACTAATGCTGGGTGGGAATAATTATCAATCCCTGGTATTAGATTCTATTTATGGATACCAGCGAGAATATATTCGAAATACTTTCCAGCTCAACCAGGGTAAAGCCTATGATAGTTCCCGAAATCCCATTTTCTCCGAAATCGGAATGCTTTCTGGAATTTACCAAACGGATTGGTCCTGGTGTCCTTTATTTGCAGATTTTAATAATGATGGGAAGAAAGATCTTTATGTGACCAATGGATTTCCTCGAGATGTAACCGATCATGATTATGCGGCTTTTCGTTCCAGTTATGGGTTTCAGGTGGCTAGCAAGAAAGATATATTGAACCTAATTCCTAGTGTGAAGATTCCGAATTTCCTTTTTCGAAATGATGGCGATTTTCAATTTTCTGATCAAACAGAATCTTGGGGACTTAAAACCCCTTCTTTTTCCAATGGAGCCGTCTATGTGGATTTGGATAATGATGGGGATTTAGACCTTGTAGTCAATAATATCGATGATAAAGCCTTTGTTTTTCAAAATCATTTGCATGAATATGGAATGGATACCATCAACCATTTTATCCGAATTGATTTAAAAGGGAGTCCCGAGAATCCAATAGGAATAGGGGCTAAGGTTTATATTTATCCGCATGGGGGACCGATGCAATTTGCAGAAGAAAATCCTTGCCATGGTTTTCTATCCTATTCAGAAAGTACCCTCCATTTCGGAATTGGAAATTCTAGAATCGTGGATTCCGTCCGAGTGCTTTGGCCAGAGGTCCTCGATAAATCCAGTCCCTCAAAGCCCGGAAATTCTATTCCTCATTATAAATCACAATTGATTCGGGATATTCCCTTTAATCATAAGGTAAATATTAGTTTAAAAAATGCTAAGGATTTATGGAATGATTATAAACCAATACCTATTCCGGAATCAAGATTGGTAGAAACCCAGGATCTCCATCATATTCATTATACCCATAGTCAAATCGATTTTATCGATTTCAATATCCAGCATACCTTGCCTCATAAATACTCGGAATATGGTCCTGGTATTGCCGTTGGAGATATGAATGGGGATGGGTTAGAGGATTTTTTTATCGGTTCGGAAATGGGAAGATCATCCTATATTTTTTATCAGAATCCAAATGGAACATTTACCCAGAAGGAATTTCAAGGCAATTTGAAGCTAAAAGGGGAAGATGATTTAGGGGCCATCCTTTTTGATGCCGATGGGGATGGGGACTTGGATTTATATATTACGAGTGGAGGTTATGAGCGAGTGGCTGGCTCAAAGGAATATAGGGATCGGCTCTATGTCAATGATGGGAAGGGAAATTTTCAATTGGACTTAGATGCCATTCCTGGATTTACCGATAGTAAATTAAGTGTGAAGGCAGGGGACTATGATGGGGATGGTAAATTGGATTTATTAGTTTCTACTCGTGTGGTTCCTGGAAATTATCCCAAACCAGGCCCTACCTATATCTTGCATAATATAAGCCAGATAAAGGATCATCCTTTATTTAAAGAAGTATCCTCCAGCCTATGTCCTGAATTAAAAAATATTGGAATGGTATCGGACGCCCTATGGACTGATTTCAATGGGGATGGGAAATTAGATTTTATTCTTTGTGGGGAATGGATGCCGATTCAGTTCTTCCAGCAGGAAAATGGGAAGTTTGTGAATATTACAGCCAAAACTGGTGTGCAAGGGCAGGTGGGTTGGTGGAATAGTATTATTTCCGGTGATTTTGATGGAGACGGAGATATGGATTATATCGTAGGCAATCTTGGATTAAATACGCCCTTCCAAGGAAATTCTAATAGGCCTGTTCGTGTGATCGCCAAGGATTTTGATCATAATGGAACGATGGATCCTATATTAGAAACCTATGTGATGGATAGTACCGGTCAGTTTAATCCCTATCCTTATGCTTCTAAGGATGATATAACCCGTCAGGTTTTGGCCCTTAAAAAGAAATTCCTGAAATATGGGGATTATGGGAAGGCCAGGGTTCAGGATTTATTTCCGGATTCAGCCTTTCATTCAGCCTTGGTTTATTCGGCAAATTATTTTTATTCATCCTATTTGGAAAACCAAGGGAATGGGCATTTTATCCTCCACCCACTTCCTATCCAGGCGCAATTTGCCCCTATTTTTGGAATGAAATCCTATGATTTGGATCATGATGGAAATTTAGATATTCTTTTAATCGGGAATGATTATGGATGTGAACTCCTGAGCGGTAATCAGGACGCCTTACAAGGCCTTGTATTGAAAGGAAATGGAAAAGGTGGGTTTACTCCAATGTCGCTTCATGAAGGCGGCCTATATGTGCCTGGTAATGCCAGGGCTTTATCCAGCTTGATCGATCATGAGGGAAATACCTTATTTCTAGCTAGCCAAAATAAAGGTCCGCTTAAAGTATTTCAAGAGAAATCCAATCTTTTAAGCCCTAAATCAGTAAAGGCCCTTCGATTATCTCCCTTGGATCAATATGCGATTATTCAATACAATTCAGGGAAAACCCGAAAGGAGGAATTTTATTTTGGGGATGGTTTTATTTCCCAATCATCCCGTTATCTAAGGCTAGAGCCTGGGATATCCCATATCTTTATCTATAATTCAAAAGGAATAAAAAGAGAAGTCTTTTAGACGAGAATTAGGTTTTAGGAAATTTCTTGAGAATTTAACTGGAGGATTTCATCCAAATATTGTCTCGAATTGCAGAGTCTTGGAATTTTATGTTGCCCGCCTAATTTTCCCTTAAATTTCAACCAATTATAAAAAGTGCCTGTATCGGCTTTATAAATTTGAGGAGGTTCCAAGGCCAGATTTTTTTGCCTTTTGGCCTCATAATCGGAGTTGAGAGTTTTTAATTTATCATCCAGCAGGGAGGTGAATTCCATTAAATCTTGAGGTTCCTGATCGAATTCAATTAGCCATTCATGCAGCCCATTATTTTTCTCTGGGAAAAATTTAGGGGCTACGGTATATTCCCTAACTGTAGAGGAAGTAATAAGACATGCATGGGCCATGGCTCTTTCAGCATTGTCTACCATTAATTCTTCCCCAAAGGCATTGATAAATTGTTTGGTTCTGCCCATGATTTGGATTCGATGGGGCTTTAAGGAGGTGAATTGGATGGTATCCCCCAATTGATAGCGCCAAAGTCCAGAATTCGTACTGATTACCAAGGCATAAGTTTTTTTTAATTCTACCTCTTCTAATTTTAGAGTCTTTGGATTTTCTTTACCTAATTCTTCCATGGGCATGAATTCATAATAAATCCCATAATCCAGTAAAAGCAGCAGGTCTGGTGAATTCATCAAGTCCTGGATGCCAAAAAACCCCTCCGATGCATTATAGGTTTCCAAATAATACATAGAATTCGAAGGAATTAGAGTCTTAAACTGTTCTCTATAGGGGGCAAAATTAACAGCCCCATGAAAATAAACCTCCAAATTAGGCCATATCTCCAGTATATTCGATTTACCAGTAATCTCTAGGATTTTCCGCATCAAAAGGAGGGTCCATGTAGGGACCCCGGATATATTCGTGATATTAAGTGGGATGGTCGCCCTGGCCATTTTCTCTAATTTTATCTCCCAATCCTCCATTAAGGCAATGGATTTATCGGGAACCCGATAATAATCTGCCCAAAGGGGTAGGTTGTCAATTAAAAGAGCTGAAAGATCGCCCGATTGAATCGATAACTGGCTTTCGTTTCGCTGGTGACTTCCTCCAAGTACCAAGGCCTTCCCTGTGAAAATTTGACTATTGGGCTTATTTTTTAAAAAAAGGGATAGCATATCCCGACCGGCTTTAAAATGACATTGGTTGAAAGTTTCTTCACTCACCGGAATGAGCTTGCTTTTATCATTTGTTGTCCCGGAGGATTTGGCAAACCATTTAGTTTCACCGGGCCAGAGAATATTCTCTTCGCCTTCCATCATTTTTCCGATATAAAACTTTAGGCTTTCATAATCCTGAATAGGCACCATCGCTTTAAATTCTTCCTCGGTCTTGATTTGGGAATATTGATATTGAAGGCCCCAAACCGTATCCTCTGCCACTTTGATTAAGGAAATAAAAGTCCTCCGTTGGGTTTCAATTGGAAAATTCGAATTCTCATCAATTTGAGAAATCCTTTGCTGTATAAACCAAGTTAGGATGGTATTGACTAGGGACATAGAATTAAAATACGGAAATCTTAGAAAATTTACTAGTTTTTCTTTCGATACCGAAAATTTTGGCCTAAATAAAGTCTTCTGGCTTCTTCATCCTCGGATAATTCTAAGGGAGTACCCGTCTTTAGGATGGACCCTTCGAATAATAAATAGGCTCTATCGGTAATGGATAAGGTCTCATCTACGTTATGGTCGGTAATCAGAATTCCAATATTCTTGGTTTTCAAACGATCAATAATCCCTTGAATTTCCTCCACGGCAATGGGATCTACCCCTGCAAAGGGCTCATCCAATAATATAAATTTTGGACTTACTGCCAAACATCTAGCAATTTCAGTTCTTCTTCTTTCTCCACCGGAAAGTAAATCACCTCGGTTTCTTCGAACTTTTTGAAGACTAAATTCTGAGATTAAGGACTCTAATTTTTCTTGCTGTTCCTCTTTACTAAGATCGGTCATCTCCAGGATGGCTGAAATATTATCCTCTACACTGAGTTTTCTAAAAACTGAAGCTTCCTGGGCTAAATATCCAATCCCTTTTTGAGCCCTTCGATACATGGGCTCTCGGGTAATATCCTCGTCCTCTAAAAAAATTTTTCCTTCATTCGGTTTTATGAGTCCGACAATCATATAAAAGGATGTGGTCTTTCCTGCCCCATTTGGACCCAATAAACCTACTATTTCTCCTTGTTCTACTTGGAAAGAAACATGATTGACAACCGTTCGTTGTTTGTATTTTTTTACAAGGTCATCTGCCTTTAAAATCGCCATATTATTGGGAGGGCTTAATATCTTTTATTAATAATTGTATAGTAGTATTTCCTCTAAAATGATTCATTTCCACTTGGTAACAAATATCGTAATCCGTTTGTGGAAAAAGACCCTTCATTAAATGAGCCAATCCAAATCCTATTCCCTCTAAAATTTGTCCATCTTTTTTGGAGAATGCTAATTTTAAATGGCTTTCCTTGATTTTAAAGGGACCTTTAGTAATCTTTATTCTCCGACTTATAAATAGGGGACTCGGGTTTCCCGGTCCATGGGGAGAAAATTGATCCAAGATTTTAAAAAATCCAGGATTGATTTCCTCCAGGTCCAATTCTTCTTGAAAATAAAGTTTAGGTTTTAGGGAAATTCCTCCCATCCGTTGAGTGCAAATGGATTCAAATCGAGATTTAAAATCCCCTAAATTCTCTTTTTTTAATTGGAGACCAGCTGCTGAAGCATGCCCGCCAAATTGATCTAGAAGATCCTTACATTCTTCAATAGCCTCATAAATATTAAAATCACCAACCGACCTTGCAGAACCAGTGATCATTCCTCTAGATTCTGTCAATATGATGGTAGGGGCATAATGCTTTTCGATGATTCTGGAAGCTACAATTCCTACGAGACCTTTATGCCATTCTGGATGATAAAGGACATTAGAAAATGGTAGAGGATTTTCTTCCTCTAAGGCTTCTCTTTCTTTTTTTAAAAGATTCAAGGCATCTTGAGTAATCTTAATCTCTATTTCTTTTCTTTTAATATTTTCTTCATCTAAATCATGGGCAATATTATTAGCCAAAAAAGGGTCCTCGGTGGTGAAAAGTTCTACCACTCTTTCCGCATCTCCTAAACGACCCGCCGCATTGATTCGTGGCCCTAGTTGAAATAGAATCTCCTGGAATCGAATTTTTGGGGTAGGATCATCCCCAAATCTATTCTTATGACATACTTTTAAAAGGGAAGAAATACCTAATTGAGGATTTGAATTGATCCTTTTCAATCCATAAAAGGCCAGGATTCTATTTTCACCGATTACCTCTACCATATCGCAGGCAATACTAAGAGCTACCAAATCCAAGCATTCCTCCATATCCCAATTTTCTTGGGGTAAAAGAAGATTTAGGGCTTGGATCAATTTAAAGGCGATTCCGCAACCGGAAAGAAATTTAAAAGGATAGGGGCAATCCTCTTGTTTAGGGTTCAGGATGGAAAAGGAATAAGGCAGATTCTGATCCGGTAAATGATGGTCACATATGATGAAATCTATTCCATAAGAATTGGCTAATTTAATTTCAGCATGGGATTTTATTCCACAATCTAGGGATATAATCAATCCAAAACCTTTATCCTTAGCCCATTCAATCCCTGATTTGGAGACCCCATATCCTTCTTTTTCCCGATCTGGTAAATAATACTGGATATTTGGACTGAGTTTTTTTAAATAACGAAATAATAAAGAAACGGCAGTCGTCCCATCGACATCATAATCGCCGTAAAGCAAAATAGGATCCGAATCCCTAATGGCTTGATGAATTCGACTACAGGTTTTTTCCATTCCTTTCATCAAAAAAGGATCATGAAGATCCTCCAAGTTGGGTCTAAAAAAATGAAATGCTTCCTGATAGTTTTTAATATTTCTTTGGGCTAGGAGGGAGCAAAGTTTATTGGATATTTTTAAACTATCAGAAAGGGACTCGATTATAGCTGAATTTCGTTCAGGACCTATCCACACTTTTTCCTTCATAAATATTAAAGGTCAATTCGATTAAAAACATGGATGAAAACACTTGGCTTCATTTTCTGTCTTATCTTTGATCTGAGAAATTTACTTCTATAAACCATTTAAAGAATGAAGTAAATCATAATTTTTGATTTTTTATATCTTGAATTTTTACCCCTTAATAGAAGGCTCATTTTCAGTGGATTCAACGAAACGATTTATTCCCTTTCAGGAAGGAATCGATGATCCCAAATCTAGACCTGGTTCTCTTTTTATCCATGTACAACCCTTCTTGGTTGAGACCGATTCCGATTTAATTTTATTGGATACAGGTTTAGGACAATTAGATCCTGATCAAAGACCGCAAATTTATCATCAGATTGAATCTCATGGTTTCAAACCTGAAGAAATTACCATGGTTATTTTAAGCCATTTACATTCAGATCATAGCCTTGGGCTGGTCCAAGGAAAAGGAGAGGAAATGAGATTAAATTTTCCAGGGGCGGTACATTTTGTCCAAAAAGGTGAAATGGAGGAAGGATTAAATCCGGATAATGGATCCTATCCTCATGCTCTAATTCAATTTTTTCAGAAGAATGCAGAACTGGTTATTATTGATCAAAAAGCTAAAATTGCCCCCGGAATTGAGGTGGAACTTAGTGGAGGGCATTGCGCATACCATCAAGTGGTTCTTTTACAAGATCGATACGAAACCTTATTCTTTGGAGGAGATGTTTTACCCGAGGGTATTCAACTGGTCAGAAATTATATCGCCAAATACGATTTTGATGGTCGAAAATCCATGGAGCTAAGGAAATATTATGGGGAATTAGCAGCCAAAGAAGGTTGGACTTGTTTATACTATCATGATAATAATCCAAGTCCTTATTCTACCATTCAATTAGGGCCAGAGGGAGGATTTTCCTTAAATTATCCGGCCCTTTAATTCCAATAAAAATCCCTAAGCCATTTCATATTCCTCAATGGGAGGACAGGTGCAAATAAAGAACCGATCTCCATGGGTTTCATTAATTCGGCTCACGGAAGGCCAAAATTTTTGGTCTCTTACCCATTTAAGTGGGTATGCCGCTTCCTCTCGAGTATATGAATGATTCCAATCCTCTTGGAGTAAACTCATGGCCGTATGGGGGGCATTTTTCAAAAGATTATCCTTGCTATCCATTTTCCCGGTTTCAATGGCCTGGATTTCGTGACGAATTTGAATCAATGCATCGCAATATCGATTAATCTCCGCTAAGCTTTCACTTTCGGTCGGCTCAAGCATAAGCGTACCCGCCACGGGGAAGGAAACCGTTGGCGCATGAAATCCATAATCCATTAACCTTTTCGCGATATCCGTAACTTCAATACCAAAGGCTTTAAAAGCTCTGCAATCCAAGATTAATTCATGGGCGGAGCGACCTTTCTCACCCGTATATAATATAGGATAATGCTCTTCCAAACGCTTTTTCATATAATTAGCATTTAGAATGGCAAATTGAGTCGCTTTGGTTAATCCCTCTCCTCCCATTAATCGGATATAAGCATAGGATATCAATAAGATACTAGCGGAACCCCAAGGAGATTCAGAGACCGAATGAATTCCTTTTAATCCCCCGGTTTTAATCAGACTATGTTGGGGTAGAAATTCGGCGAGATGTTTCGCCACCCCAATCGGACCCATTCCTGGTCCCCCGCCTCCATGAGGGATACAAAAAGTTTTATGAAGGTTTAAATGGCAAACGTCGGCTCCAATCATAGCTGGACTGGTTAGACCAACTTGGGCATTCATATTGGCTCCATCCATATAAACTTGTCCACCATATTGATGGATTATATGGCAAATATCTTGAATTCGGATCTCAAATACACCATGGGTGGAAGGGTAGGTCACCATTAATCCCGCTAAAATCTTCTCATTTATTTTGGCCTTTTCTTCTAGATCCTGGATATCGATATTTCCTTTCTCATCGCAGGCAATTACCATCACCTTAAAGCCTGCCATAACCGCTGAGGCTGGATTCGTCCCATGCGCGGAAGAAGGAATCAATACCAAATTACGATCCAAATCTCCACGAGAAGCATGGTAGGCCTGGATCACTTTTAAGCCAGTATATTCCCCCTGAGCCCCGGAATTGGGTTGTAAGGAAAATGCATCAAATCCGGTTATTTCGCATAGATAAGATTCTAAATCCTTGAATAAGTTCTGATACCCTTTCGTTTGATCGATAGGGGTAAAAGGATGTAAGGACCCCCATTCAGACCAGGTTAAAGGAATCATCTCAGTCGTACTATTAAGTTTCATCGTACAGGATCCCAAGGGAATCATCGAATGAACCAAGGATAAATCCTTATTTTCCAACTTTTTCATATACCGTAAAATCTCATGTTCGGTATGGTAGGAATTAAAAACGGGATGAGATAGATAATTGCTTTCCCTTTTCAGTTCGGAAGGATAAAAATCAAAGGATGTTGGAATTAAAGCTCTAAGTCTTTCCAGCCCAATTTCCATTTTAGGAAGCAGGGTACGAATTAAATGGAGGAGACTTTCCTCGGTTATGGTTTCATCTAAAGCAATGGAAATCCCATCAGCCCAGTATTGAAGATTAATATGATTTTCTAAGGCCGTTTTTTGAATTTGTTCCCTACGGGATTTATCCGAGATTTCAAGAAATAAAGTATCAAAATAGGAGGCTGAACGAAGTTTAAATCCATTCTGGATGAGAATATTAGCTAAGGCCTGGGTATATAGATGGATTCTTTCCGCGATAAATCGAAGGCCTTTGGGGCCATGATAAACCGCGTACATGGAGGCCAGTATGGCCGGCAGGGCTTGGGCAGTACATATATTGGAGGTGGCCTTATCTCGGCGAATATGTTGCTCCCGGGTTTGTAAGGCCATCCTTAAGGCCTTATTTCCGGTACTATCGAGGGAAACTCCAATAATTCTGCCCGGAATACTTCTTTTATACTCTTCTCGGGTTGAAAAATAAGCAGCATGCGGTCCCCCATAACCCATCGGTAAGCCAAAACGTTGGCTTGTCCCGAAGACAATATCAGCACCCCATTCCCCTGGAGGAGTAAATAAACATAAGCTCAATAGATCAGCGGCCACGGAGACTAAGATCTCTTGTTGATGGGCCAATGCGGTCCATTCTTTTAGAGAATAGAGATTTCCAGTGCAGTCAGGATATTGAAACAATATTCCAAATACGGCCTCGGATTTTAATTTTTCCTGGACTTCCTCTAAAGAAATAATGTCCAAATGGATTCCAATTGCTTCCGAATGACCCTTTAATACATCTTGGGTTTGGGGAAAAACGGTATCCAAACAAAGGAAGATATTGGCCCCCTCTTTCTTTCGAAGATGATAAGATAAATGCATGGCCTCCGCCGCAGCCGTGGATTCATCCAATAGGGAAGCATTGGCGATTTCCATCCCCGTAAGATCAGAAACCATAGTTTGGAAGTTTAATAGGGCTTCCAATCTTCCCTGGGCGATTTCAGCCTGGTATGGGGTATATTGAGTATACCAACCTGGATTCTCAAGAATATTTCTTAGAATGACAGTCGGCATTAAAGTCCCATAAAACCCTAATCCGATATGGTTTTGATAATTTTTATTTTCTAAACCTAATTTCTTCAATTCCAATAAAAATTCCGCTTCCGATTGGGCCTTGGGGAGGGATAATTCATGTGGAATTCGAATCTTACTGGGAATGGTCTCAGCTATTAATTCCTCCAGGCTTTCCACCTGAATGGTTTTTAACATTTGCACTAAGGAATCCTC
>Ga0075019_10002068_pt1 | contig 11420 bp, 11 predicted proteins | sample ColStrG_CSR_2013_FD_71473 | JGI IMG/M metagenome (GOLD analysis project Ga0075019, IMG submission 71473) | Freshwater sediment microbial communities in response to fracking from Pennsylvania, USA - Cold Stream Run_MetaG_CSR_2013 | ecosystem: Environmental > Aquatic > Freshwater > Creek >...
TCGGAACCGCGGTTCCGAGAACGTCGAACAGGTTGCTGAGATCGCCATTGGGAGAAAGCGGCATGAGGAGTTGCGCCGACATCGGATTGACCATCTCGATATCGCCGGCAATGGTCGTCTGCGCCAGGCCGATCGGTGCCCGGTACAGGAACTGCACCAGGGTTTCATAGGCGTGGGCGAAATCGATCGTCATGGCAACGCGCGCTCGATCAGGTCGCTGGCGCCGGCTCGATACGATTTCGGCCGGCGGCTTTGGCCGCGTAGAGAGCGGTGTCGGCCCGCTTCATCAGGGCGTCCAGGCCGGCCAGGCTTGCGTCCATCGTTGCCACGCCGCCGCTCACCGTATACGGTATCTGCTTGCCATCCACATCCACGCTTGCGGCCGCGATCTTGCGCCGCACCCGCTCCGCGACGGCGATCGCGTCGGTGAGGTCGGTGGAGGGCAGCAGGATGGCAAATTCCTCGCCGCCCACCCGAGCCACGATATCGATCTGGCGGAAGGTCGTCGACAGGACGGCCGCCAGGTGACGCAGCACGGCATCGCCCACCGGATGTCCGTGGGTGTCGTTGATCCGCTTGAAATGATCGGCGTCGAAGATGATGATCGACAGGGGGCGGGGGGCGCGCTGCCAGCGTTCCAGCTCGAACTCCGCCGCTTCGAAGAAGGCGCGCCGGTTGGCGATGCCCGTCAGGTGGTCGCAACTGGCCGCCTCGCGGATCCGCTCGCCCGCCTCGCGCTTGTCGGAGATGTCCCGTATGACCAGGCAGTACGTGGGTTCATCCTGCTCGGCATCGGACACCGTGCCGTCCGCATGCGGCACACCGTGATCGAGCAGGGGGGCGATGATGGCGCTGCCCCAGAACCGCGTGCCGTCGGCGCGAAGGCGCCAGCCTTCGTCCATGCTCCAGCCACTTGCGTCGGCTTCCCGCAGACGGTCAAGATCGCGTTCCGGGGTGGTGGAATCGGACGGGTAGAAGCAGGAATACGGCTTGCCCACCACATCTTCGGGCTGGAATCCGGTCAGCCGGCCGATGCTCTTGTTCCAGTCGTGGATGCGGCCCTGGGCATCAACCCGGACGACCGCATAGTCGGTTATGCCCGTGAGGATGGCGTTGAGCCACGCCTCGCTATCGCGCAGCAGAAGTTCGCGCGCGACTTCGCGCGTGATGTCGCGCAACATGGCCATGAGCCGGTCGGGGCCGGTCTTGAGAAGGGTGAGCGACAGTATCCGGGCTTCGGATCGCCCCGGCACCCCGGCGCTGATCTGCAGCTTGAGGTCCTCGCAGATCGTGCCGTAGGGTGCGGTGAAGGACTCCGTCCGGTTGCGCAGGTCCGGCGCGATTCCTTCCAGCGCCGCGAACAGGTTCTCCAGCGCACCATCCGACGAAAGCGGCAGCAGCAGCTGCGCCGACAGCGGATTGATCATCACGATCTCGCCGTCTATCGTCGTCTGCGCCAGGCCAACCGGCGCGATATAAAGGAACTGAAGCAGCGCTTCAGTCTCATCCGCGGGCTGGCTCATCGAGTCTTGTCTCAGGGGCGCCGGTTGACGAGCACAAAGCGCAGGGGCGCGCCCGGCTCGGCTATCAACCGCAGCTTCACTTTTATCGGCTTCATGCGCAGCGTCAGCACGTAGTCGATGGTGGCGTCCAGGGCGACAGCGTCGGTGGCCGCGTCCTCGAAACGCTGCGCCACGAGGAAGTTATTCATGCAGGGCGCCACGACGGTAAAAAGCGGCTGCCCGAGCACGCGGTCCGGTGTCAGCCCGGCCATTTGCGATTCGGTCGCGTTGTAGAGCCGAACGAGGCCTTGCGCATCGAATCCGATGACACCGTAGTCCAGCGCGTCGAGAGCGACATTGTCCAGCGTGGGCAGGGTCTTGCCCAGGCCAAGGGTGTTGAACGCCAATTCCGAAGCGTCTGTCATCGAGAAATCCTCCTGGTCCAAATGAAAGGACTCGCCTAGCCTACTGCGAGACGCCATTGACGAGGCGAGGATCTCAGGATCATAAAGGGTGCATTTCACGGAGTTGTACCCTCGCGGCTCTATGCGGGCCCGTCATTTATGACGGGTGCGGTCGGCTCCGGCAGTCCCGGCGCTGCGTGCCGGTCGCGGAGTGCTGCGGGCGCGCTAGCGTTGGGTGCCGCTTTGGAAGGCGCTGCGCAGCACGCAGGCGTAGAGCAGCACGGCGCTGGCCTGGTGGGCAGCTGCCACGGGCACGGCAACCGCGCTGAGCACGGTGGCGATGCCCAGCGCAATTTGCAGGGCCAGCGCGGCGACCATGCCATTGCGCGCCGTGGTGAACTGCCGGCCCCAGGGCGCGCGCCGTTCTTGCCACCAGAAATTGACGACCGCAACCAGGACGATCAGTGCCATGGCGCGATGCAGGAAATGCACCAGTGCGAGGTTCTCGAGAAAATTCCGGCTCCACGGTTCCAGGCGCAACAGATCCGGAGGGATGACATAACCGCCCATGAGCGGGAAGGTGTCATACGCCAGCCCTGCGCGGGTACCGGCCATGAGCGCGCCACTGAGCGCCATGAGGAACACCGCCGCGATGGCCGCGCGCGCCGGCACGGTCACGGGGCCGCGGCGCCCATGCCCGGACCCCACCGACCAGCTGGTCCACAACAGCAGGCCTATCAGCAGCAAGGCCATGCCCAGGTGCGCGCCCAGCCGCAGCGGGCTGACCCGGGGATCATCGACCAGGCCGCTCGCCACCATGTACCAGCCCAGTGCGCCCTGCAGCGCGCCCAGCACAAAGATGAGGGCCAGCCGTCCCGCCAGGGGCCGGGCAATGCGTCCGGCGGCCAGGAAGCCGAGGAAGGGCAGCAGGAACACCAGGCCGGCAACCCGCCCGAGTACCCGGTGGGCGTACTCCCACCAGAAGATGGGTTTGAACCCGTCCAGCGTCATGGTGCTGTTGACCAGGCGGTATTCCGGCGACGCACGGTACTGTTCAAACAGCGCGGCCCAGTCCTGTTGCGACAGGGGCGGCAGGATGCCGCTCAGCGGGTGCCACTGCACGATCGACAGGCCCGAATGCGTCAGACGCGTGACGCCGCCCACGATCAGCACGCCGGCCACCACGCCCGCGCAGACCTGCAGCCAGAGGGCAATGGCCCGTTGCGCGGAGTATCGGGCCGCCAGGGCGGGCGCAGCCGCGTAGCCCGCGCCCACAATCGCGTTCACCGCCAGACCCTGCTCTCGATGGAGGGTTGCTGCTGACCCGAGCGCAGCACCAGGAATGCGGCTGCGGCTGACATCAGCGCAAGCGCAAACCAGGTGATGGCGTAGACGAGATGGTTGTTGGCGAAGCTCAGCACGGTCAGCCCGCCCACCGGTGCGTCCGGGTTGGCCGTTGCCGGTCCGGGCGCCGCCGCCGCATCGATGAAATAGGGCGCAACCGCCGTCAGCTGGCGGCTAGCCGCAATGGCCGCGACATCGCGCGAATACCAAAGGTCCATGGCCGGGATGTTATGGCGCAGCAGGGTGCCACCCGGTTCGCTGATGCGCAGCAGTCCGGTAACGGTCACCTCCCCACTGGGATTGGCCGCGCTGCGCGACGCGGCGTCGCGCCGTTCTGCGGGAACGAACCCCCTATTGATCAGCACGACGGTGCCGTCGGCGCCGCGCAACGGTGTGATGACCCAGAACCCGGGTCCCAGCGCCGTTACCGCCTGCACCGTGGTCTCCTTGTCGTGCAGGAAGACGCCGCTGGCCTGCACCGCGCGGTATTCATCGCGCGCCGCGCTGACATCGGCCCATTGCCCAGGGCCCGGAGCCGCCACCGGAGCGGCATGCACGCGCGCCTCGATGCGCGCCAGCAGGTCGAGCTTCCAGGTGCGGCGCTCGAGCTGCCAGGTGCCCAGCGCGATGAACAGGGCAAAGCCGACCAGCGCAGCGAGCACCACCGCAACGCGGGCGCCGGAGCCGCGGGGCGCAGCCGGCGCGCCGTTGGAGATCTGTGCCGCTGTCATGGCATGTTGCGCATCTGCTGGGCCGATGCGGGCATCATGTTTTCGTTGAGGTGATACATCACCCAAAGGGATCCGCTGAGTGCGATGATCACGAGCACCAGCGTGAAAATGAGAGCGAGCATCGTCCAGCCGCCTTCGGACTGGGCATTCATGTGGAGGAAGTACACCATGTGGACGACGATCTGCACCGCGGCAAAGGCCAGGATGACGAAGGCCAGCACGCCCGGGTTGGCGATGGCCTTGTGCATCACGAGCCAGAAGGGCACCGCGGTGAGCAGGACCGACAGCGTAAAGCCGGTGAGATAGCCCCGCAGGGTGGAGTGACTGGCCGCGGTGTCGTGGTGATCGCCGTGGACCAGCGCCTCGCCGTGATTTGCGTCGATCGACCCGCCGTGGGGCTGGTCGGGTGGCACGTCGCGTGGCGTTGACGTCGGGCTCATGGCAGCACTCCCATCAGGTAGACGAAGGTGAACACGCCGATCCAGACCACGTCCAGAAAGTGCCAGAACATCGACAGGCAGAGGAGCCGGCGGCGGTTGGCTTCGGTGAGTCCGAGCCGCCCCACCTGGACCATCAGCGTGAGCAGCCAGACGATGCCGAACGAGACGTGCAGTCCGTGGGTGCCCACCAGTGTGAAGAACGAGGACAGGAACGCGCTGCGCTGGGGGCCGGCACCTTCAGCAATGAGATGCCCGAACTCGGTGAGCTCGATACCGACGAACGACACGCCGAGCACGCCGGTCAGCGCCAGCCAGGCCAGCACCGGCGTCTTGCGGCCGCGCTGCATCTCCAGGATGGCGAAACCGTAGGTGATGGAGGAGAGCAGCAGCAACGCGGTGTTGACGGCGACCGTGGGCAGTTCGAACAATTCCGCGCCGGTGGGGCCGCCCGCATAGCTGCGCCCCAGCACGCCGTAGCACGCGAACAGGCAGGCAAAGATGAAGCAATCGCTCATCAGGTACAGCCAGAAACCCAGCAAGGTGCCGTTTTCCGGATGGTGCTCGGTGCTCAGGTGAAACTGCGGCGCGCCGCTGCTGCCGGCGGGGATGCTGGTGGCGATCTCAGACATGGCTGGTCAGCAATTGGGTGCGGGCACGCTCCACGCGGTCGACGTCGGCGGCGGGAATGTGGAAGTCACGGTTGTAGTTGAAGGTGTGGAATATCGTGCCCGCGATCAGCGCCGCAAAGGAGAGCGCGGCGAGCGGCCACATCTGCCAGACCAGGGCAAAGCCGCAGACCGTGCTGAGCATGGCGAGCACGAAACCCGCGGCGGTGTTCTTGGGCATGTGGATGGGGATGAAGCCCTCCACGGGGCGCACATACCCGCGCCGCTTCATGTCGGTCCAGGCGTCGTTTTCGTGAACCACGGGCGTGAACGCGAAGTTGTAGGCCGGTGGCGGCGACGAGGTTGACCATTCCAGGGTGCGGCCGTCCCAGGGGTCGCCCGTGGTGTCGCGCAGCGCATCGCGGCGCAGGAAACTCACGACAAACTGGATGATCATCGAGACGATACCCAGTGCCACCAGACCCGCGCCCACCGCGGCCAGCTGGAACCAGATCTGCAGCGAAGGGTCGTCGAAATGGCTCAGGCGGCGGGTCACGCCCATCAGGCCCAGCACGTAGAGGGGCATGAACGCGAAATAAAACCCCACCAGCCAGAACCAGAAGGAGCATCGGCCCCAGAAGGGATCGAGGCGGTAGCCGAAGGCCTTGGGAAACCAGTAGGTGATGCCGGCCATCGCGCCGAACACCACGCCGCCGATGATGACGTTGTGGAAGTGCGCGATGAGGAACAGGCTGTTGTGCAGCACGAAGTCGGCCGGCGGCACGGCCAGCAGCACGCCCGTCATGCCGCCGATGACAAAGGTGACCATGAAGCCCATGGTCCAGAGCATGGGCAGCTCGAAGCGGATGCGGCCGCGATACATCGTGAACAGCCAGTTGAATACCTTGGCTCCCGTCGGTATGGATATCACCATCGTCGTGATGCCGAAGAACGAATTGACGCTGGCGCCCGAACCCATGGTGAAGAAGTGGTGCAGCCATACAAGATAGGAAAGGATGGTGATGACCACGGTGGCGTACACCATGGACGCATAGCCGAACAGCCGCTTGCCGCAAAATGTGGCGACCACCTCGGAGAAAACGCCGAAGACGGGCAGGATGAGGATGTAGACCTCGGGGTGACCCCAGACCCAGATGAGGTTGACGTACATCATGGCGTTGCCGCCCATGTCGTTCGTGAAGAAGTGCGTTCCCAGGTAGCGGTCCATGGACAGCAGCGCCAGGACTGCGGTCAGCACCGGGAAGGCCACCACGATGAGCGCGTTCGTGCACAGCGCCGTCCAGGTGAAGATGGGCATCTTCATCATCGTCATGCCGGGGGCGCGCATCTTGACGATGGTCGCGATGAGGTTGACACCGGAGAGCATGGTGCCCACCCCCGCCACCTGCAGCGACCAGATGTAATAGTCGACCCCCACGTCGGGACTGGCCGCGATTCCCGACAGTGGCGGATACGCCAGCCAGCCGGTGCGCGCGAACTCGCCGACGAACAGGGAGATCATCACCAGAATGGCGCCCCCGGCGGTCATCCAGAAGCTGAAGTTGTTGAGAAAGGGGAAAGCCACGTCGCGTGCGCCGATCTGCAGCGGAACGACGAAGTTCATGAGCCCGGTGACAAAGGGCATGGCCACGAAGAAGATCATGATCACGCCGTGCACGGAAAAGAGCTGGTCATAATGGTGCGGCGGCAGGAACCCGGCGGCGTCGCCGAATGAGATGGCCTGCTGCAGGCGCATGAGGATGGCGTCGCCGAATCCGCGCAGCAGCATGATCAGGCCCAGCACGATGTACATCACGCCGATCTTCTTGTGGTCGATACTGGTGATCCAGTCGCGCCAGAGCGGACCCCAAAGGCGGAACCAGGTGAGGGCGCCCAGCACGCCCAGCGCCCCCAGGCTCACGCCGATGAAGGTGCCGATGAGTATGGGTTCGTGATACGGGATGTCCTCGAGTGTGAGCCGGCCCAGGAGGAGCTTGAGAAAGTCGGGTTGCAGGGACATGAGGTGCGCTCTCGGGTTCGCCAATACGGTTGCGTGTGCGGCGCTGGCGTCAGTCGCGGTGCGGATGCGTGCCGGGCGCAGGCATGACCGTCGCGTCCGGCGCCATGGCCATGGGCGCTGCCGTGTCCTGGCGCATACCAGTGGTAACGGTGGAGGGGTTCATCGACATCATGTCGTGCATGCACGGCGTGCCGACGGCCACGCAGCGGTTGAGAATGGCCTGGTAAAGACCGGCCTCGACCGCGCCGTAGCGATGGATAGGTTCGCTGACGCTGGGCTTTTGCAGTGCCAGGTAGCCGGTCCGGTCCAGGGAGCCACCGCTGGCCTTGACCGATTGCACCCACTGTTCGAAGTCGCCTGCGCTCAAGCCGTGGAACTGAAAGTGCATCTGCGAGAAGCCCGCGCCGCTGTAGTTGGCGGAAAAACCGCGATAGTCGCCGGCATGGTTGATCACCGCGTGCAGCTGGGTTTCCATGCCCGGCATGGCGTAGATCTGCCCGGCCAGCGCGGGTATGAAGAAGGAGTTCATCACCGTTTCTGCAGTGATCCGGAATTCGATGGGCATATCCACCGGGGCTGCCAGGTCATTGACCACGGCTATGCCCTGGTCCGGATAAAGGAACAGCCACTTCCAGTCGAGCGCGACCACTTCTATCGTCAGGGGCTTGGCGCTGGGGCTAAAGGAGCGGTTTGCGTCCAGGCGCTGCAGCGGCCGGTAGGGGTCCAGCGTGTGCGTGCTGATCCACGTAATGGCCCCCAGCGCGATGATGATGAGCAGCGGGGCGGCCCAGATGACCAGTTCCAGCTGGATCGAATGATCCCAATCGGGCTGGTAGTCGGCCTCGCGGTTGGATTGACGATAGCGCCACGCAAACACGAAGGTGAGGACGATCACCGGCACGATGATCAGCAGCATCAGGATGGTGGAAACCACGATGAGCTGACCTTGCTGCAGGGCAACATCGCCCGAAGGATGCATCAAGACCGTATTGCATCCCGCCAGCGCCAGTGTGGCACCGATCAGGCCCAGTCTTGCCAGCAATGCCGAATGAAAACGCGCTTTGGGGGTACTGCTGCGGTCAGATCGCAGACAGGCCATAATGCGCCTACGCCTCGTTACTTCCACGCCTGCACCTTTTGCTGTGGTGCGGCATTTTACATATAAACGAAGTTGATTTCGGCGGGTAGACCGTACGGTGGCGGGGGGTTTACTGGCGTTTCCGGGCCATACGGCTGCGGGGTTTTACTGACGTTGAAAAGGGAAGGGGCACGGATGATGGCAGGCAGCATCGCTCAGGACGGTACCGGCGCAGCCGCTGGCCTGTCCCCGGGCGCGCAGTACGAGACGGTCATTGCCGCCGGTCACGGCGTTGCACCGGGCGACATCGCCATCGGCGTGGTGATCGGGCGCGTATCGGAGTACTTCGATTATTTCGTTTACGGCATCGCCTCCGTGCTCGTGTTCCCGATGGTGTTCTTTCCCGAGGAACAACGCCTGCAGGGCACGCTCAACGCATTCGCCATCTTTTCACTCGCCTTCATCGCACGGCCCATCGGATCGTTTTTCTTCATGGTGATCCAGCGCCGCTACGGCCGCGGCACCAAGCTGACGCTGGCCCTGTTCCTCCTGGGCACCTCCACCGCTGGCATATCCTTTCTGCCGGGATACGACAGCCTGGGTGGGCTGGCCATACTCCTGCTGGCATTTTTTCGCATCGGGCAGGGCGTTGCGCTCGGTGGCTCGTGGGACGGTCTGCCGTCCTTGCTGGCGCTGAGCGCACCCAAGGGACGGCGGGGCTGGTACGCCATGATGAGCCAGTTGGGCGCTCCAGTGGGTTTCATCCTGGCCAGCGGGCTGTTTGCCTACCTCTATGGCAGCCTCTCGGAAGCGGATTTCCTGTCGTGGGGCTGGCGTTACGCGTTTTTCGTGGCCCTGGCGGTCAACCTGGTGGCGCTCTTTGCCCGGCTGCGTCTGGTCGTGACGCACGAATTCGACCAGCTCTTCAAGGAACGCGAACTCAAGCCGGCTGACGGCCGGGAATTTTTCCGCTCCCAGGGATACGTCGTCGTGATTGGCGCCTTCGGTGCCATGGCCAGCTATGTGCTGTTCCATCTGGTGACCGTATTCCCGCTCTCGTGGATCCATCTTTATTCGCACCAGTCGGTGAGTGAATTTCTCCTTATCGAGATCGTCGGCGCCTTTCTCGGGGCGGGCGGCATCGTCGCCTCGGGCCTCATCGCAGACCGCATCGGCCGGCGCAACACGCTGGGTACGCTGGCCATCCTGATTGCCGTCTTCAGCGGCTTTGCACCCACACTGCTTGATGGCGGCACGCTGGGCCAGGACTTGTTCCTGATGATCGGTTTCACGCTGCTGGGCCTGTCGTATGGCCAGGCCGCCGGCGCCATGAACGCGAGCTTTGCGCCGCGCTTTCGCTACACGGGTGCCGCGCTCACCAACGACCTCGCGTGGCTGGTCGGTGCCGGGTTTGCGCCCTTCGTCGCCCTGTACATGTCGACCCGCTTTGGCCTGGGCTTTCTCAGCTTCTACCTGCTGGCCGGCGCCCTGTGCACCTTGAGCGCCTTGTGGATCAACCGCCGGATGGCCGGCCGCGATTGACCGGCTGCGGCGCCGCGGCCCCCAGGCCCGCATCGCCGGCCCGCGCTGCGGGTGGCCGTACGGCGGACTAGCGCCGGAAGGTCACGACCAGAACATCGCGGTAGCCGGGCGCGTCGGCATCCAGGGGTTCGATGGCCGTAACGCCGTGGAAGACACGGCCGTCATCGACGAGCGCGGTATCCAGTGGCGCCTCCAGCGTGAAGCGGCCCACGGGGCGGCGCGCCAGGTCGAGGATGGTGGTGGTGCCGCTGGCAACATTCTGGCGGCGTACCAGCAGCACCAGCACCCAGTCGACCCCGTCGCGATGCATGCCCTCCGGTGTGGGCATGCCGGGCTGACCCGTGCGCGCTTCTACGCGGAACTGGTGAACCTCGACGTGCCAGGCGGGCGGGCGGGTATCGCGCGGTGTGAGTCCGTCGAAGATGGCGTAGCCCAGGCGCAGCACTGCCTGCAGCGCGGGGTGCCGGCCCATCGCTTCCGTGATGGGCTCGAACCAGCGTTCCAGCCCGCCGTTGAGAGGGTTGTAGTCGCGGCTCTGGTAATGGGGCTGGTGCGGCTTGCGCAGGATGGTACCCGCCCCTACGGCGAAAGCCGCGTGACGGCGGCGCCGGTACCGCCCGCCGTCGGCCATGTACCTGTCCAGGCCAAGGTCGTTCCAGCTCTGCGCGAAGCCGTCCCAGTCGGCCAGGCCGTACTGCGCCAACGCCACCTGCATGGCCTGCGCGGGCACGAATGCGAAGCCGCTTTCCTCCAGCGGCAGGCTGAGCGTTTGCAGGTGCATGACGAGACTTGCTTCGCTACTGCATGAACCAGCCGTGACTGACGACAACCGACTGCCCCGTCAAGGCGGCCGACGGGAACGCCGCGAGAAAGAGCGCGGTCTGGGCGACATCGTCTACCGTCGTGAAAATGCCGTCGACGGTTGCGCCCAGCATGACCTTGCGGATCACTTCGGCTTCACTGATGCCCAGTTCCCGCGCCTGTTCGGGTATCTGCTTGTCCACCAGGGGCGTGCGCACGAAACCCGGGCAGATCACATGGGAGCGCACGTTATGCGCGGCGCCCTCCTTGGCCAATACGCGCGCCAGTCCCAGCAGGCCGTGCTTGGCGGTTACGTAGGCGGACTTGAGCGGCGAGGCCTCGTGGGAATGCACCGAGCCCATGTAGATGACCGTCCCGCCGCGCTGGTCCGGATACATGTGGCGCAGGGCCGCCTTGGTGGTGAGGAAGGCGCCGTCCAGGTGGATGGCCAGCATTTTCTTCCAGTCGGAAAACGCATAGTTTTCGATCGGGTTGACGATCTGGATGCCGGCGTTGGACACAAGGATGTCCACGGAGCCGAAGGTCTGCGCCACGTGGTCCGTGGCAGCGTCGACGGCCGCCTCGTTGGTCACATCCATGGCGATGCCGATGGCCTTGCCGCCCGCCGCAACGATGGCCGCCGCAACGGCCTGCGCGGCCTCCAGATTGACGTCGGCGATGGCCACTGCGGCGCCTTCGCGCGCGTACAGCTCGGCAATAGCCCGGCCGATACCGCTGGCCGACCCGGTGACGATGGCAGATTTACCCAAGAGTTTCATATGCGCTGTCTCCTCCGCTGTTTTCACTGTCGCACCACACTTGGCTGCGGCCTGTTCTAGCGATCGTACGATATCTCGCTGGCATGCCAGGAACCCAGGGCCGCGCGGCTGAGCCAGGCCATGATGGTGAACAGGGCCATGCCCGTGAGCGAGATCAGCAGCAGCGCGGCGAAC
>Ga0075019_10002069_pt1 | contig 11419 bp, 9 predicted proteins | sample ColStrG_CSR_2013_FD_71473 | JGI IMG/M metagenome (GOLD analysis project Ga0075019, IMG submission 71473) | Freshwater sediment microbial communities in response to fracking from Pennsylvania, USA - Cold Stream Run_MetaG_CSR_2013 | ecosystem: Environmental > Aquatic > Freshwater > Creek >...
CCCCTAGAACGCCCAGCATAACTGGCATCGCAATAAGCGGATCGATGTAGCCGCGGGACAGATAAATCCCGGCACTGGCGGCTGCAGTCACGCCAATCATGAAGTTGCTGGTCGTAGTCGAAACCTTAAATGGAAGCTTCATCGCCTGATCCATGGCGAGGACTTTGACTGCGCCCGAGCCGATCCCTAACAATCCCGAAAGCGTACCGGCGCCGAACATAATGCCAAAGCCAAGCGGAACCCGTTGAGCGGTGTAGGATTCGCCACCCTGCGGATCCGGGTAGACGCCGGTCAACTCGAGCCTTGTTGCCAGCGCATTTTCGACTTTTGCTGCCTCAGGCACACCTTTAGCTCTCTGGCGAAAGGAGGCAAATGCCGAGTAGAGAAGCACCACGCCAAAGACAATCGCGATCCAGTGATTGGAAACTTTCGCGGCAAGATATGCCCCAAAGCAGGCCCCGACGGTCGTCGCGACTTCGAGGAACATTCCGATGCGGACATTGGATAGTCCTTCTCGTACATACGCTACAGCCGCACCGGAGGAGGTCGCGATAACGGACACTAGCGAAGCACCAATCGCATAGCGAATATCAACCTTGAAGAAGAGGGCGAGGACCGGAACGATTACGACACCCCCTCCAAGACCTGTGAGCGAGCCTAAGAATCCTGCCAGCAAGGATGTACCGAAGAGGAGTCCCGAAAATTGCAGAACGCTCATAGGTGTAACCTCCCGTCCGCTGAAGGCGTCTTACGAACCGTGACAACGGGGCAGGTCGCCTTGGCAAGCACTTGATAAGCGAAGCTGGTATGAAGATGTCGCCCGAGTTGTGATTCCCCATGTACTCCCAGCACGATCAAGCCGGCATCTTGGCTTTCCGCGCGGTCCATCATCTGATCGAGTTCCAGGCCCTGTTCAAGCTGGAAGGCGGGCGTACACCAATCAACGTCATCGTCGCCGACCGCATCCTTCATGCTTTCGCAGTATCTTTCGCTCAGAATCTCCCGCAGCTTCTCATTACTTCTGGACTCGGCAGGTAGAAGAAGACATGTGTCTACCGGAACCGAAAACTCTTTGCTCAGGAATAAGGCAACGGGCGCCGCTGCCGTCGCTTCGGGCGTGAAGTCAGAGAAGTACATTATCTCTTTCAAATGCTCTTCAATATCGAAGCCGGACAGCACATGTGCGCCAACGGTAAGGGTTGGGCATTCGGCGGCCATGAGAATCTTCTCTGTATTCGAGCCGATCAAGAAGTGATCCAGACCTCGATGTACGCCATGTGTCCCGAGAACGAGAAGGTCGGCGCGGTAGGTTCTCACAGACGCAATGACGGTCTCGCATACGAATCCATCGACCACATGCACGTCGACAGGGATATCCAGGCGACGTACACCTTCAGCGAGCTTTTCCAATCGCTGTTCTGCAGCCTTCCTGGTTGCGCTCGGGCCAGAAATCTCAAGCTCTGCTTCCTTCGCCGCCTGGGAAAGCTGAACAACATGCAACATGATGATCGTTGCGCCAAATTTCTGCGCAAAGCAAACGGCGTAGTCAAGGGATAACCTGGAATTTTCAAGGAAGTCTGTCGCAAAGAGAATGCGCTCGATTTTGATCTCTGGCTTCATAGGTGTTTCGAGTTCCTCAGGATGACTTCGTCGAATAGACTCGGAGTCACCAATGGGTGGCCCCTTCTAAGGTGCAAGCTGACCGCGAGCGTAATCGAGAGTCCGTACTGCGAGAAGGTAGTCGTAGCGAGCGTTGACGGCAGCTACGGCAGCCTGGGTGGATTGGAGTTGGGCTTGGGAGAGCTCGACGATGGAACTCAGGCCTAGCTTGTAGCGAGTTTGCGCAAGGGCCAGCGCCTGAGCCGTCTGATGGCGGAAATCGTCAGCGACGGTGATTCTTTGAAATGAGGTTTGAGCGTTGAGAATGGCGACTCGGACGTCGCGAGCGATGTTATCTGACAGATCGCGCGCTTGTTGTTCGGTGGCCTTCGCGCGGAGACGGGCTTCTTCGGCTTGCGCGGTAATACGGAAACCGGTGAAAGCCGGCAACGTGAGATTGACTCCGCCTGCGGCATACCAGTCAGGCACGTAAATTCCCGAAGGACCCGCTGGGATGATGCCGCCTATGCCCTGAGCAGTGATGTTCGGTAGATGCTGGAGTGCCTGAGCTTTCGCGAGTTTATGGAACGATTCTGCATTCAGCTTGACGCTCTGCAAATCTGGACGCTCGGCCTCTGCCTCAGCAGTAATGGCGGCCGAACTCGAAGTTTCGGGGGGTGGTGGCGACGCTTGGTCCGGGTCTTCGATGGCCTTGTAGAGTGTGTCAGGTGGGGTAGCAAGCACAGCGGCCAGCAGAGCACTGGCAGAGGCCACTCCGTTCTCCGCGTCGAGCGCGAGGAGCTGAGATTGAGAGAGATCGGCCGATGCAATGCTGAGATCCAGGTCGCTCTTCAAGGCCGCCTTCGTCTTGGCCGCGGTCAGGTTTTGCACGTCGGTGCGAGCACTCACCGTGGCCTTGGCAACATCGAGGAGGGATTGAGCATTGAGCAGCCGATAGAAAGCCTGGTCGGTAGCCAACAGGACATCCTGCTGGGTGGCAAGAGTGGTCTGATCTTGTGCTTCTTTCTGCAGCTTATTGGTAGCGACAAGGAAGCGAGTATGGCCGAAGTCTGTGATGAGTTGAGAGAGGGTGCCACCTGCGCCAAAATGGGAGTAAAGCCGGGATGAGGTGAGACCGGCGCCGGCGCCGATGCGGCTGCCATTCTCGGCCTCCTCCCCGGTCAGATAACCAGTGAGTTGAGGCAAGGCGGCAGAACGAGTTTCGCGGGTTACCTGGCCGGCGGCGAGTGCAAGGAGCTGGCTCGCAGTGATTCGTGGATTGTTTTTCAGGGCAATGCGTTCTGCGTCTGAACGGGTGATGGGAGTCGTTGGGGTGTCGGGGCTGACGAGCGGCGGAGCCTGTTTCCCTGAGCCCGCCGTCGGCGGCACGGAGTTCTGGACGACAAACGGTTGCTGGAGCGGAGGGATCATAGCATTTGCTGCCGGCGCAGACGGTAGATCCGTCTGCTGGCCGCAAAGAACCAAAGGCGTAGATACGACGAGTGCAGTCAATAGAAGATTCTGGCAGGACAGTCTCATGCTTGCGCCTCGGAGATGTTTGTAGGCGCGTCGCCATGACGAGCTTCAATCCGACGATGGATGAGCAGATAAGCGCTCGGGACCAGAAAGACGGTTACGATTCCGGATACGGTGAGGCCGCCAAGAATCGCACGTGCGAGCGGGGCATATTGCTCGCTACCGGCTTCGAGCGCCAATGCCATCGGGATCAGGCCTAGTACTGTCGCCAGCGTGGTCATCAGGATCGGCCGCAGACGAACCTTGCAAGCGGTGATGATCGCTTCTTCGAGTTTGAGGCCCTGCTCCCGAAGCTGTCCCGTGAATTCGACGATCAGGATCGAATCGGAGACAACGATACCCGTCATCATCAGCACACCCATAAGGCTCATGATGTTGATGGTCGTGTGGGTAAGAAGCAGGAAGAGGATGACACCCGAGATGCCCGGGGGAATGGCCAAGAGGATGATGAAGGGATCAACGAAAGAGGCGAACTGCGCCATCAGGATGAGGAAGACCAGAACGATGGAGAGGATGAGGCCGATGGCGAAGGACTTGAAGGAGTCCTTCATAAAGTTGATCGAGCCTCGCGTCGTGAGAATCGTTCCCTTGGGCGGGTGAGCATCAGCGACGATGCTGTCAACTTTCTTATCGATCGTGGTGAGGTCCTCCGCTTTGGGCATGACGTAGATGTCGAAGATCCGTCGGAGCTGATAGTGGTCAACTTCGGTGGGGGTGTTGATGGGCTTGATAGAAGCAACGGTCTCAAGGGGCGTCCAGGTCTTGCCGTCGGCAGACCGCAAAGGAATCTGTTTGAAGTCGTTGAGTGTCTGAACCTGCGTCTCCGGGTACTGCACGGTGAGCATGTAGTTGTTCCCGTTCTTGGGATCGATCCAGTAGCTTGGGGCGATCATGCCATTGGAGGTCATGGCGGTGATGACGTTGTCGACCACCATTTTCGGTGTAAGGCCCTCGAGCGAGGCCTGCTGCCGGTTGATGTTGAGAGCGAGGCCCGGGTAGTCGATATCCTGCGGGATCAGAACGTCGCTGACACCGGGAAGGGCCTTGAACTTTTGCGCTACTTGTCTCGCGACATCGTAACCTCGTTCCATGTTGTTGGTGCTCACCTGGATATCAAACGGTGCGGGAAGGCCCTGGTTGACGATCGAATCCACAAGACCGCCCGACTGGAAGTAGGTTTGGATCTCCGGCATGTCGCGTGCTAGCTTGGCTCGAACGCGATTCATATATTCCAGGCTGCTGAGACTGTGGTCTTCCTTCAAACTGACCTGCACAAAGGCTGTATGCATGGCGGAGTTCGAGGTATAAATAGCGGACAGGTCGGGGGTCACGCCGATGTTAGCTACGATCATGTTCAGATCGGCAGGCTTCACCACTTGACGGATATCGTCTTCAACGCGAGCGATGTATTGGTCGCTGAGTTCGACCCGGGTGCCGGTGGGGGCTTTGACATTGATGACGAACTGCCCGGGGTCCGTGCGTGGGAAGTAAGCACGCCCGAGGAAAGGCGAAAGCAAGAAGCTGAGCACGACGAATAGGGCAAACATACCGATTACGAACGCAGGACGTCCGAGACAGTAGTGGATCGCGGCATCGTACTTGCCTTGGAGCCAACCGAATCCCTCGTTGAAATAAAACACGATGGTGCCGAACAGATTCCGTTTTCCGTGTCCGCCGCGCATGTGCTCGGGAACAGGATCGTCGGAGTCGGCAGACTCATGTTCGTGGCCGTGGCCGGTGTGCTTGATGAACCGTGAACAGAAGAGGGGGACGACCGTCATTGCGACAACGTAGGAGCAGAAGAGTGCAATCACGACGGCAAGCGCCAGTGCAGTGAAGAGATATTTGCTGACACCCGTCAGCAGCACCACCGGGAAGAACACGATGGCGGTAGAGAACGTTGCTGCCAGGACGGCAAGCTGAACTTCTTTGCCACCCTCCTGAGCCGCTTTCACAGTGTCTTCGCCCATCTCAAAGTGTCGGAAGATGTTTTCAAGAACAACCACCGAATTGTCGATCAAACGGGAGAGGACGAGCGCCATGCCGCCAAGGACCATCGTGTTGATCGAACTGCCGAATGCGTTCAGGATAAGAAAGGTGGCAATGCAGGAGATCGGGATGGAGAGCAGCACGGCAACCGTAGCTCGGACGTTACCGAGGAAGAGCAAGATCATGATGCCGGTCAAACAGAGACCGATTGCCCCTTCACTGATCACGTTTTTGATAGCGGTCTTAACAAAGACTGACTGATCGAAGACCACGGCCGTTTTGAGTTGGTCAGGAACGTCGAGCAGGTGTTTGATGGCACTACGAATGCCATTGACGATGGTGATGGTGTTTGAGCCGCCGCCTTGTTTGAAAATGGGAATATAGACGGAGTGCTGACCATCAACACGCACGATGTTGGTTTGAAGTTGCCCCCCGTCCACAGCATGGCCAACGTCGCCTACCAGTAGCGAGGCATTGCCAACAGTCTTGAGCGGAATGCTGTTGACGTCATTCGGTGTGGGTACTTGGCTGTTGGCATAGATGTTGTAATCCTTGGGTCCGATGCGTACGTCACCGGCAGGCAAGATCAGGTTCGAGTCGTTCACCGCGTGGACCACATCCATAACGCTCATCTGCGAGGCTTGCAGCTTCTGGGGGTCCACGTAGACCATGATCTGGCGATACGTTCCACCGTAGGGCTGTGGGACGGATGCACCGGGTACATTGGCAACCTGGTTCCGCACGCTGAACTGAGCGACGTCCTTGAGTTGCGTTTGGTTCATGCCAGCACCTTTGAGGGTGATCAGGCAGACGGGCATGTTTGAGGCGTCGAAGCTGAGAACAACAGGCGGTAGTGTGCCGGGTGGAAGGCGGCGCAGATTCGCCATCGCCAGGTTGGACATGTTACTGACCGCCGCTGTGGGATCGGTGCCCGGCTGAAAATAGACCTTGATGAGGCTGACGCCGGTCATAGAGCGAGATTCGATGTGGTCGATGTTACTTCCGAGGGTGAAGAAGCGCTCATCCGAATCCGTAATGTCCGATTCGATCTGTTCGGGCGGCATGCCGGAATAGAACGTGGCAATCACAACGACGGGGATCTTAACTGGAGGAAAGAGATCGACCGGCATGCTCGTAATCGCGGTAGAGCCGACGACCACGACGATGAGGCAGACCATCAGGATAAAAAACGGATACTTAATTGCAAAGAATGACATTCTTACTTTCCACCCTTTTGGTCTGTGCTTTGAAACTGGACCAGGTTGTTGGGGGCGAGTTGCGGGGTGACTTGTTCACCCGGCTGGAGGGTGGATATGCCGCCAATGATCACACGATCTCCTGGTTGCAAGCCTCTCGTCACTTCTTGCTCGTTAGAGCCGGCTATCCCCAGAACCACCGCCCTTCGCTGAACGCGATTGGAGCTATCCACGATAAGAACTGAAGGCTGGTCGCCTTGTATGACGGATGCCGCGGGAATGATGAGCGCGTTCTGCTTATCCTGCAAGTTGAAGGTCACGTCTGCGTACATCCCGGGAGTAAGGGTGAGGCTCGGGTTCTTGACATCGACCTCCGTGAGCATCGTGCGAGTCGAGTTGGATACATCGCGCGTGAACCGAACGACAGTGCCCGGAAAATCCTGCCCGGTGGCTTGGACATGAACCGTAACAGTAGAGCCTTCATGGACCAGCGGTACGTCCTGCTCCGGAACGGGCATCCGCAGACGAAGAACATCGCTCTGTGCCAGTCTTACAACTGCCTGGTTGAGACCTTCCGCAGTGCCTGCCGGAATCAGTGATCCGGTGTCGGCATAACGCATGGTGACGACCCCGTTATAGGGAGCAGTGATGGTCGCGTACTGTTCCATGCTCGTTACTCTCAGGCTCTCCGCACGGGAGACCCCGAGTTGGCCTTGCGCTGCGGCCACTGCCGATTTGGCTGCGTCAACCTGCGAGGCGGCAGATTGGTCCTTGGCGAGAGCGTCTTCAAGTTCCTGTGCCGCGACCAAACCGGGTTGTTGGTCGGAGGCCTCCTTGAGTCTCCGATAGTTCGCATGGACAGCAGCGTAGACCGCCTGCTCGCGCGCGACCTCATTCTGCAATCGCGTAATGTTCTGCTGCGTTTGTGTAATCCCGGCCTGCGCTCCGGCTACCTCCGCCTGCAATTCGGGGACCTCAAGTATCGCCAGAGTCTGTCCCTGACGAACTCTGTCCCCGATATCAACATAGATGTGACGGATGTATCCGGACACCTTTCCATGGACGTCGATTTCCTGGAAGGCTTGGAACACACCAGCGACTGTGAGTTGATTCGCGATACGCCCGGACGTCGCCGCAACCACAGAGACCGTGGGCGCTTCTCTCGGAGCGTCGTTAGCGGTAGCTTCGTCAGAATGCCGTTTCCTCAAGAGAAAGAAAACCAAGCCTAAAGCTACAAGTAAACTGCAAGTGATAACTGCCAGACGCCTACCGCGCATCGCTTACCTTTCCTTCTCTGTTATCCGAACATCCCGGATTGCCTCTCAAGGCGCGTGAATCATCAACCAGAACGCTCGACACTCCCGGGCGCGTAAGTGATGCTTCCTCGCCGACACATCTTGGACAACCTGCGAGCGATTCGAAATCGCGGGGCACCTGATGGACAAGAGGAGCACCGCCTCCGGGAACACGCGGGTTGCCAGGTTGCCCCTTGCAACCCTTCTCGGAGAAATCACGACTATCTGAATGAAGGCTGTCGAATGGCATCAATGATCTCCTGCAACGTAAACGGTCTCGCCTTGCCAAGAGTTGACCACAAACTTTCCTTAAATCTCCTTACATTTGCCTGAAAACGTAGCTAGCCTCTTGTTCATTCCAACTGCATGGAACATGATTGCTGAAGGAGTTTTCTATTGGCCAGCATCCCAATCCGCCGCCGCATTCTCATCATCGAAGACGATGCCAGGATGGTCGTCTCTTTAAAAGAGGGGCTTACTGAGCGTGGTTTTGAAGTAGAGGTTGCCGCGACTGGGGAAGAGGGCTTCTTCCTCGTCTACGGCTTCCATCCTGAACTCATCTTGCTGGATCTGAACCTGCCCGGTCGGAGCGGTCTCGAAGTATTGAAGCAGATTCGAGAACAAGGCATCGACCTTCGTGTGCTGGTACTCACCTCCCAAAATGAGCTCGAAGAACGGGTGGCGGGCCTCAGCGCTGGAGCAGATGACTACCTGGGAAAACCATTTGCAACAACCGAGCTACTTGCCCGTATCGAAGCACTATTGCGAAGAAATCAGCCCACGGCGCCCTCGCGATCTTTCACTGTCGCCGACTTAAAAATCGACGTCGTCCAACGCTCTGCCCGCCGTTCAGAGACGGACTTAGCTCTCAGCCAGAAGGAGTTCGACATTTTGCTCTACCTGGTCGAGAACTGTAACCGGACGGTGTCGCGTGAGATGCTGGCAAGAGATGTCTGGCGCGACCACTATCGGTTCACCCAGATCGATAACGTTATTGACGTGCAGATGGCTCGGCTCCGCCGAAAGATCGATGATCCATTCGAACCAAAGCTTCTGCATACAGTTCGAGGCGTAGGCTACATCCTGCGTGAGCCACGTCCATGAACTGGCCTTCCAGTAAGAGCGTGCGGGTGCGTCTGACCCTCTGGTACGTTGCGGTGCTGGCCGCCGTTCTTTTTACTTACGTGGTGATCGTCGCGTTTTTCCAGTTCGCACTTCTCGAACGCCAGATGTATCACGATGAGGTGCAGGACGTTGAGACCGTAGAGGGAATGCTCTATTTCGACACGACGGGCCGTCTTCAACTGCCTCAGGACTACTTTGTCCATCCCCAGAACCGTCTGTTAGTCGATCGGCTGATGGAGGTTCAGGATGTATCTGGAAAGGTTCTCTATCGCAGCGGAACGCTCAAAGGTATGGCGCTGGATGGGCCGCCATTCAGGGATGAAGGAACGGATTCTTTCAATGAACGGACCGCGAAACTCGCGGACGGTTCTCGGGTGTCGCTCGTCAGTCATGTGCATCCAGTCGATGGACACCTGCTTCTGATACGACTTGGATATCGCCTTCAACCGCTTGAGGGCCGGATGACGCAGTTCTTGATCTTGCTCCTGCTGGGTGTGCCTCTTGCTCTGATCGTTGCGGCTTTTGCGGGCTATGGGGTCGCTCGAAAGGCACTCAGCCCCCTCGATGCCATGGCAATCAGAGCCGAACGCATCACCGAGAGGAACCTGAGCGAACGCCTCGAGATCGAGAATGAGGAAGACGAACTGGGCCACATGGCGCGGATCTTCAATCGTCTCCTCAGCCGCTTGGAACGAGCCTTTGCAGAACTCCAGCGATTCACAGCAGATGCTGCTCACGAGCTTCGAACTCCGCTCGGCTCCCTCCGCACTACCGGTGAATGGGCCCTCGAGCGGAATTACGGAGTCGAAGAATTTCGAGAGACCGTCAGCACAATGCTCGAAGGCACCACGCAGCTTAATAAGACAATCGATGGACTGTTGATTCTGGCGAGAACCGAGGCACGGCAGATCGGGGACAGCGCGGAATTAGTCCTCCTTCCCGAGCTTGTAAAGGAGATTCTCGACTTCCTTGAGGTCGTCATCGAGGAGCGGCGGATTGACATCTCAGAGGAGAACAACGGAGATCCCACGGTACAGGTATGTGCCGATCGCACCTTCGCCCGAGTCGCTCTTCTCAATGTGCTGCATAATGCGCTGAAGTTCAGCCCACCTGGTTCGCATATCCGTATCTCATACGAGGCCGCAATCGTTCACTCGAGACCAGCGGTGCGGGTTGCCGTAGTAGACTCCGGACCTGGCATTCAGGATGGGGAGCACGAACGTATCTTCGAACGGTTCTTCACAAGTCGGAACCCGAGCACGCAAGGTAGCAGTGGCACGGGCCTGGGCCTGTCCATCGCGAAGCTGGCCATCGATAGAATCGGCGGCCACATCTTTTTCGACAAAACGGTGACCGAAGGCGCCCGTTGTTGTATCGATCTGCCCGTCACTCAGTGGCCGCCTGAGAAGAACTGATGGGCCACCATACTTCTCAGGAGTAAGAAAACGGCAATCGTAATGAATACGATAAACACTCCGGTCAAGACGCTTGGGAGCAAGGATTTACGTTCTGGACGTGAGTTTTTAAACATCGATTTATCCCTCTGATTGGTAGACCGCGGACGAAATGGCTGGATGACTAACTGGAACGGCCGCCTCACAACGCCTTCAGCGAAGGCGGATGTTGGCTTCTATCAAGATTCGAGCGCTTCGCACGGCGGACAATGGCGACCAACAGGCCCGCACTGAGTCGTCATAGAGCCAATCATCAAACCGGGGAGATGGCTCCCCGAAGAGCAGAATCTTTGCTGTCGGCCAAGTGCTGCGAACATACGTGGCGATCTTCCGGGCCTCATGCTCATAGGGACATAGGTCGATCGCAACCAGGCAGCAGTTACTATCTGCCGGCAGAGTGGACAGTTCGTGATAGCTGGCAACAGCAAGCACCGGATGTTCCAGTGAAGCCAAGAGCATACGGCGAGAAGACCGAAGCTCAGGATCCGCTTCGACAAGCAGGATCGATGTCAAGTCAAGCGGTAAACTGTTCCTATCTGCATTGTGGTCAGGCTCGCTCATAGTTATCGGCGACCCCGACACAATCCTTTGCGTACTTCATCAATCGTCCACACGAAAGTCTCCCGTTTTCATCACACTTGACCTTAATTCCTTGAGCAACCGTTTACCGACCTCGATAAAGCCGGATGGATTGAACCGGGGGTCCACTATGTCGTCGTACAGCGGGTCATCGAAATCCTGTGCCAACCTCCCCAGGAGCAGAATCCGAGCCCCTGGCCAACGCGTTCTGACATAGGCTGCGATTGCCGCCGTCTGCAAATCTAGACTCGCGAGATCGAGTATGACGAGGCAGAAGTTCGCGCACGGCGGAAGATTAAAGACCTCCGTATCTCCGGAGACGGCTTGAACGGGGATCTTTAGAATGGACAGCAGCAAGGCCTGCGAATGCAGGAGGGCCTCGTCAGCGCCGACGATGAGAATGGACCCCCTGGCGGCAGTTCTCGCTTCTTCGAGCTGGGACAGGTAGGACCTCATCATCGGGCACCTTCTCCGAAGGCCATCCTATTGCGACGACAGTTCTCTTGTTTCATGTTCCCCTCCCTGAAAGTCCCAAGGGCGAAGGGTCTCAACGCACGTCATCGGCGCTGGGACGAGTAACGGCCAGCATGACCGCGCAAATCCCTTCACGAGGGAACGGGAGGAGAGCGATCGATTCCATCTGGAC
>Ga0075019_10002072_pt1 | contig 11413 bp, 11 predicted proteins | sample ColStrG_CSR_2013_FD_71473 | JGI IMG/M metagenome (GOLD analysis project Ga0075019, IMG submission 71473) | Freshwater sediment microbial communities in response to fracking from Pennsylvania, USA - Cold Stream Run_MetaG_CSR_2013 | ecosystem: Environmental > Aquatic > Freshwater > Creek >...
GAGTTCTACTGAGCTTACATAACGCCCGGATTTCCAGGTTTAAACCGCCGCGCTACTTGGCCTTATTGCGTCAGGAGGCGGCGAGGGCGGCCGGGTTCACCACCTCGATGCCGGCATAGCGAGAAAAACCGCTCGCATCAAAAGTCAGAATCGCGGTGAGGCCATGGGCCTGCATGGCGGCCACTAGGCGCGCATCGTGCGCCGGCTTGCCGGACACCTTGTGCTGGATGACCAGGCTCTCCCATATCGGATAGATGGCGGGGGTCTCCGGCAGAAATTCGAACATGCTCTTGATGCGCGCCAACTCGCCAGCGGCGGCGGCCGGCGTCATGCCCAGGCCGTTTGTTCGAGAGGCCGGGTAGCCACAACCCATAGCTCTATCAAGTTTTGAGCAACGATATGCAGCTCCCGGCCCTGCGCCAAAAGACGCTCGATAGCCCGGTCAGTCAAGACGTAGAGCGAATGATGCGGCTGCAAGGTGCGGGCAAGAACGCTTGTATCGACTAGCACGAGTGCGCCTAAACGCGGTCTGGGTAAATGCTCTCGCGGCTGACGGCTTCATCGGAGAGCAAGGGCGTCGTGCGGTCGTGGCTCTCGGCCCAGGCGCGGAATTGCCGCATCCACTCCTGAGGATTCGTCTTCTGCAGGTGCGTCATGGAAGCAGACGGCGCGACCTGGTCGGCGAGTTCGAGGAGCCACTCCTCAACGCTCATGCCGCGGGCCTGGGCCTTCACCTTGAGCGCGGCTTCCCGTTCCGGCGAGAGTTCAAGCGTGAGGGTCATTTGTGTGGTTCCTTCCTCTTTCCAGCGTAAAACATATTAGGGCCTGTCACGAATTGCAAGTTTGGCCTTCCCGCCGGACATTATCATCTATATCAAGCCGCCAAGTCGGCTTCTGATCCGTACTTAGCCGTTTTGGGCCACGGTTGCAGTTCGGCCATAGCCTGCCAAGCAGGATTCGGCAAAACGGTCACGCACCCGTGGGGGCGATCCCCAACGCGATCCCCAGGGCGCGCCGGACGTGATATAAGTCACGTGATATAAGTGAAGACCAATCTATGCGGCGACGAACATTTACGGGGATGATGGCATCGGTGGCTCTGGGTGCTCGGGCGTTAGGGCAGACTGCGGCGCGGCCCCGAAGATGGAAACGGACTGGGAGGCGATCTGGAAGCATCAGGCGCCAGCCTCGTTTGAGAATGCCAAGCTGGGGATTTTCATTCACTGGGGACTCTACTCGGTCCCGCCTGGGCGCCGAGCACGGGCGAACTTGGCAAGGTGGATTGGAGCAAGTGGTTCCGCGAGAATCCATACGCCGAGTGGTACCTGAACGCCGCGGATCGGGGATTCGCCCACGCGCAAGCACCATGTGGAAACGTTCGGTGAAAAGCTCGATTACAACCGGTTCGCCGACACATTCAACCGCGATACAGCGAAGTAGGACCCGGCGCAGGGGGCCGCTTTCGCTTACTTCACTCGCAGGGTTCCCGATGCCAGCCGCATCCGCCTTTCGTTTGCGCCGCCATTCAAGGCAGCGGCTCTCGACGTGGCCGTGTCACCTGACGGCACGAGCATCGCGTTTTGCCGATGCGGATAATGGTTCGGCCCTTTTGCTGCGTTCCCTGGATTCGTTCACCACCCAAAAACTGCCAGGCACGAAAGCGGCAACACGTCCGTTCTGGTCGCCGGATGGAGCCGGATGGACGTTCCCTTGGTTTTATCACCAATGACGTGGTAAAGAGGGTGGACATCAGCGGCGGACAAAAGCGCCGTCCGATGGGTCACTTCCTTGGGCGGTTATTGGGGGCGGCGGCGCCTGGAGCCAGCAGGGCGTCATTTTGTTCCTACCGGATCCGACTGGCAGCGGGCTCTATCGGGTCCCGGCAAGCGGCGGAACACCTTCGCCGGCAACCCGGCTCAATGCCACGCGGAAGGAAATCCCCCATCGATATCCGCAAGTTTCTTCGCGACGGCCGCCACTTCATCTATTGGGTCTGGAGCGCGATGCAGGAGAATACCGGGGAATACGTCAACTCACTCGACCCGGGGGAGAAGCTGCCGGAGGGCCCGCTGCTTCACACCTGGCGCGAGGCGCACTACGTGGATCCTGGCTATCTGCTGTTCCTGCAAGGCTCAACGCTGATGGCGCACCGCTTCTACCCGGACAGACCGCGTTTTTCCGGTGAACCTCGTCAGTTCCCCGACCAGATCGGGATGCATTGGAACAATACCGGCCGGGTCATGTTCTCGACCTCGGCAACTGGCACCCTGGCATATCAGGAAGCCTCACCACGACCGGGATTCCGCATCGTTTTGCGGGGCCGGAGGGGTAACCAGCTTCGAAACATCGAAGCGCCTCCTGGCAGCGCTTTTCCCTCCCTCGATCCAGCCGGAAGGAACGTCGTCGTCTTTGGAGAGGATGAAGACAGTTCGGAGGATCTCTGGAGGATCGATCTGGAGAGAGCCGTCTCCTCGCGCCTGACTGCGGGGCACGGTTCCAACCAAAATCCCATTTGGTCGCCGGATGGGCAGTGCATCGCGTTCCAATCGAATCGATCCGGCGCATACGATCTGTACGCCAAGAATGCGGACGGCAGCGGTGAGGAAGAACTGCTGGTGAAGTCGCCACACAGGAAGGTTCCGACAGGCTGGTCGATGGACGGGCGGTTCCTGGCCTACTATGAGATCGACCCCGTCAACAAAACGGGCATCTGGGTAGTGCCGCTTGGAGGAGACCGAAAGCCGATTCCGTTTCTCAAGACCGGGTTCAACGAATTCGACGGACACCCGTCGCCGCTTCCCGACGGCCAGGGACACCTGTGGATGGCGTACATGTCGGATGAAACGGGCTCGGACGCAGTCTACCTGCGTCCGTTCCTGCCTGGTTCGCCGGGCGGACCGGCGGGGCGAAAGTACGGGTGTCGGCTGGCGGCGGAGAACTGCCGCGCTGGCGCAAGGATGGCCGGGAACTGTTCTACATCGAGCAGGGAAAGCTGATGGCCGTGGACGTGAAGCTCGGCGGTACGGCCGAAATCGGCGCACCGCACAAGCTGTTCGACGCACTGTTCGCATCCAATGGCTACGGGGTCTTCGGGGACGGCCAGCGCTTTCTGTTCATCGAGCCTGTCGGCGAGCCCCCCATCGCCCAGAATCAACGTGGTGTTGAACTGGGGCGCCGGGTTGAAGCGATGAGGACCGCCATCTACAGCGCGCTGCCTGCGACCCCAACAATTGAGGTCGAATCGTCTGAGATCGTATCGTCGGCTACTTGGAAAGCCGCTCAAGTGCCGTCCGGAACCGCTTTTTCCGGGTGGCCAGCGCGCTGCGCCCGGGTTTCTGGATTGGCGGCGTTGGGGTGGTTAGCGCTTTGCTCTTTCTGTTGCTCTCGCCGTGTTCATCATCAATTCAGAATCTCCTCGACGTCGCGCATTCCGTGCAAGACGCGAAGGATCTGAACGGGTTGGTCTCCGGATCGTAGACGATGAGGTAGGAGTAGACGGGCCAGGATTTGACCGGTAGGTCCGTGATGTCCTCGCGGGCGTGGCCGATTCCTGGATTAGCGCCGAGAACTTTCAGGGTGCTGCGGATCTCCTTAAAGCCTTGCGGGTAATCCGCGGGCCGGCCTTGTCGACGAGGTAACTTTTGATTTGGTCTAAATCTCGTTCCGCCGGCCTGGTGAGAACGAACCGCTTCATTTCGTAGCGGATCGCTCCATCGCTTCCATCTCGGCGTCGATGCGATCGAAGACTTCATTTTCATCGACGAGCTCTCCGCGCTTAGCTGCCTGCCAACCTTCCTCTAAGTGCTCTCGAATCTCGTCCTTCCGGAGAGCGAAAACCTCGTCACGCTGTTCAAGGAGTCGGAGCGCCTCGCCGACAACTTCGCTGGCGGAGTTGTAGCGGCCGGATTTCACCTTGCTCTGGACGAGCTGTTCGAGTTCTGGAGTGAGGTGGACGTTCATAGGGTTCCTGGAAGCGTGTTCACCCCGAAGGTACTGTGCCTGTCCAAGATTGTCAATGTTGGACACGGTCTCAGTAATCCGGGCGAATCCCGTGGCGGCCAACGCAAGCCCAGGGCCCTACGGACGTGATATAAGATGAAGACCAATCTATGCGGCGACGAACATTTGCGGGGATGTTAACATCGCTGGCCCTGAGTGCCGGCGCATCGGGGCAAGGCCAATCCGGCGCGCGATCCGGGAAGATGGACGCGGACTGGGAGGCGATCTGGAAACACAAGGTGCCGGCCTGGTTTCAGAACGGCAAACTGGGGATCTTCATTCACTGGGGACTCTACTCGGTTCCCGCGTGGGCGCCGACGACGGGCGAGCTCGGCAAGGTGGATTGGAGCAAGTGGTTCCGCGAGAATCCATACGCCGAATGGTACTTGAACACGCTGCGGATCGAGGATTCGCCGACGCGCAAACACCACGTGGAAACGTTCGGCGCCCAGTTCGACTACTACCGGTTCGCCGACACGTTCAACCGCGATACAGCCAAGTGGGATCCGGCGCAGTGGGCGAACCTGTTTCAGAAGACGGGCGCCCGGTACGCCGTGCTGACAACGAAGCATCACGACGGATTCCGGTTGTGGCCGAGCGCGGTAGCCAATCCGCGGCGCAATCGCGCGGAGATCACGGCAAGCCGCGATCTGGTGGGCGATCTGGCGAGCGCGGTCCGGGCGGCGGGCATGAAGATGGGTCTTTACTATTCCGGGGGCCTCGATTGGACGTTCACCGAACAGCCCATCCGGAGTGTTGCGGACCTATCGGGCACGGCTCCACGCGGCGAGGATTATGTGCGGTACGCGGATGCCCATTGGACGGAACTGACCGACCGCTACCAGCCAGCCGTGATGTGGAACGACATTGGATACCCGAGCAGGGACAGCTTGCCGCGCCTCTTTTCGCACTACTACAACACCGTCCCCGAAGGCGTGATCAACAACCGGTTCAGCGTGGACTTCTCGGATTTCACCACGCCCGAGTATTCGAACTACGACAAGATCGTCGACAAGAAGTGGGAGTCCTGCCGGGGGTTGGGTTTCAGCTTCGGCTACAACCGGAATGAGGGGCCTGGAGTGGTGATCGAGGCGGAGAAGCTGGTCTGGCTGCTGGTCGACATTGTGAGCAAGAACGGGAATCTGCTGCTGAATATCGGGCCGCGTCCGGACGGGTCGATTTCCGAAATTCAGACCGACAGGCTGACCAAATTGGGCGCCTGGCTCGCCGTGAACGGCGAAGGAATCTTCGATACGCAGCCCTGGGTGCGTCCTTCGGGATCGGAAGCGGGCGCGGCAGAGGTTCGATTCACGCGCAAGGATAACGTGGTGTACGCGTTTTGCGAGAAGCGGGAGTCCACTTTGGTCATCCCGGGCGTCATCGCGGCGGCTGGGACGAAGGTCAGAGTTCTCGGCAGCGAAGCCGATAGCGAATGGCAGCAGCGCGGGCGGGATCTAGCGGTTTCGCTTCCGGCTCCGGTCACCGGCGATTTCGCGATCGGCGTCCGGATCGCCCCGGAACCATGGCAAGTCGTGAGGGGGTAGCGGGTGCGGCTGGCCGTGTTTTTCGCGGGATTGGTTGCGGGGATGGCAGCGCAGCCGCCGGCGTTTCGCAACGCCAGGGCGCAATATGTGGGCTCGAAGACCTGTTCGCCCTGTCATAAGGCCATTTACGACAAGTTCGTCAAGACGGCGATGGGACGTTCGGTGACGCGTCCGGCCGCCGATCTGCTGGTGGAGCCCGTCCGGGTGAGCAACGCCAGGTTTCAACGCGAATTTCGGGTGGTGCGCGAAGGCGGCGAGCTGTTCCAGACGGAATCGCAGGCCGGCCTGTTCGATGTCAAATACAAGCTGGAGTATGCGGTGGGGTCGGGAGAGAACGGCATTAGCTTCGTAGTGCGCCGCGGCAATCATTTGTTCCAGGCGCCCTTGTCCTACTACACGGCGGCGAAGCGCTGGGATCTGTCGCCGGGCTATGAGGAGTCGGGCGAGGGATTCAACCGGCCGATTTACGAAGACTGTATTGTGTGTCATTCGGGGCGTCCGAAACCGGTGCTGCGGCGGGATGGCCTGTTCGAGGATCCGCCGTTTGCCGAACTTGCGATCGGGTGCGAGAACTGCCATGGGCCGGGCGCGTTGCATGTGGCTGAGCGGTCGCGCGGTGCGCCTGTTACGGTGCCGGATACTTCGATCGTGAATCCGAACCGGCTGCCGGCGCGCCTGGCCGAGGACATTTGCATGCAGTGCCATCAAGGCGGCGATACGCGCGTGTTGTTGCCAGGGAGGACGTATTCGGATTTCCGGCCGGGTTCGCGGCTGATTGAGACGGTCGCGATCTTCAGTCTGCCGGCTGAGGGCAAAGACGCTGATCTGCTGGAGCATCACTCGTCGATGCAGTTGAGCCGGTGTTTTCGCGAATCGAACGGTGAGCTTGGCTGCGTTACGTGTCACGACCCTCACCAGCAGCCGGCCGATCCGCCCGCTTATTTCCGGGGTAAGTGCATGACGTGCCACAGCCAGCAGGGTTGCAAGCTGAACCTGGCGGTGCGCCGAGCGACCAAACCCCCGGACGATTGTATCGAGTGTCACATGCCGAAGCGAACCGTCGCACGGATCTCGCACTCGGCGCTCACCAATCATCGCATTCCGGCCCGTCCGGGCGAGCCGCTTCCAATTCCGTCGTCTCGGCTGACGGTAGTGAACGGGCGGGAGGCGGAACTTCCGCTGGCGACCCGGCTGGCGGCTTATGGGGGGCTGGCGGGGAAGGAGCCGGCGTTCGAATCCAAGTATGCCGAGTTGTTGGACGAGGCAGCGCGGGCAGGCAGCCAGGACCCGGCAGTACTAACCGCGCTCGGGCACAAGGCGCTGGCGGAATCTCCCGCGAATGCGGCAGCGCTGCTGGCAAAGGCCGAAGCCCAGGGCGCTACCGGGCCGCTGTTCTTTCTCGATTTAGGAGAGGCTCTTTCGCAGGCCGGGAACGAGGTGGATGCCGTAGCGGCGTTCGAGCGCGGGGTGACCTTGTTCCCGTGGTCGCCCGCGTTGCGCAAGCGGTTGGTGCTTGGATACATCCGCGTCAAAGCGTATGCGAAGGCGAGAAGCGCGATGGAGCGCTACGTGGCGGACTTTCCGGAGGACCCGCTGATGCGGCGCCTCCTGGAGCAGGCGCCGCAATGATTCCGTTTCTGGTGGTGGCGCTGCTGCCGCAGCAGATCGATGCCGTCCATTACATGGGCAGCCGCGGAAGCGGCGTGATGTTCAGCCGCGTGGAGAATGCGGCGGAGCTTCGCGAATTTCAGCGGATCGAAAAGGTGTCCGGTCCGGCGGAGAAGCGGAAGCTGGCGGAAGCGTTCCTTGCCGGGCATCCGGCTTCGTGGTTGCTTGCCGGTGTCTATCAGGCGGCGGCTACGGCCAGTCTCGAGTTAAACGATCCGGCGAGGGCGCTCGTAGAGGGGCGCGCCTCGTTGCGGCTGCTTCCCGAAAACGCGTCGCTGCTGGCGGTGATGGCTCAGGTGGAGATCGCGCGCGGAGAGCGGATGCAGGCGGTTCGCGATGCGCGCGACGCTTTGCTGTGGCTGAATCTGTTCGCTCCGCCGGCGGGCGTGAAGGATTCGGCGTGGAAGAAGACGGCGAAGACGATCGATGAGAGTGCACGGGCGGTGATCGCGCAGGCGGGAGAGAAGGCTCCGGTTTTCGGGGCTGGCACCGAGATTCACGGCGGCCGCAGCGCCGCGGTCAAGTTCGCTGGGTCCGCGGCCTGCCAAGGCTGCCATCCTCCAGAGTTTGAAGCGTGGCGTAAGACTGGCATGGCGTCGATGTTGCGTCCCATTGCGGAGGCGGCGCTGTTGCCGGATTTTTCACAGCCGGTGGAGTATTCGAGCGATGGCGCGCGCGTGTCCGTGCGGGCGGGCGGTGGGAACCGGCCCTATTTTGAATTGCCGCAAAGCGATGGCTCGTGGAAGCGATACCGCGTGGACTACGCGATCGGATCGAAGTGGCAGCAGGCGTTCGCAACCAAGCTAGGCGATGAGCGGCTGTTTGTCTTTCCGATTCAGTACAGCGCGATCGAGAAAAAGTGGATCAACTATTGGGCGGCGATCGATCCGCCGGGGAGCGAGCGCGCCGATACCGCGGCATTCTATCGCTTCGAGAGCTCGACCAATTACCAGCGCAATTGCGCTGCCTGCCACACCAGCCAATTGCGTTTGCAGCGGCTGGACGATTCGACAATGGAGAAAGCCGAGTTTCGCGAGCCAGGAGTAAATTGCGAGATGTGCCACGGGCCGTCGGCAGCACATGCGGCATCGCCGGACACGCCCACGCCGCTGCGGTTTTCGAAGCTCGATCATGTGGAAGCCACGCTGATTTGCGGCCAGTGCCACCGGCAATCGGCCTTGCGCAATTTGGGGCCGAATGGCGAGATGAACTTCACGCGGACCGAGCCGTATTACGATCGGCTGATGAGCCAGCCGTACGGGGAATTCGGCGCCCGCGCATTTTACAAGGACGGGCGGTTCCGGGAGACCACGTTCATTGGCGAAGCGTTTCTTCGGTCGGCTTGTTTCCGGCGGGGCACGGCGCAGTGCGCCAGTTGCCACAACCCGCATCCGCCCGATGCGGGCCGGGCGAATCCGGTGTCGCTGAAGTTTCGCGACGATCCGGACCGGATGTGCACGCAGTGCCACCTGGCGGCGGGCGCTCTGGGAAGCGCGCATACGCATCATCGCAAGGAATCGGCGGGGTCGCGCTGCGTGGCGTGCCACATGCCGCCGATTATGAGCAGCCTGCGGTTCCAGGCGGCGTCGCACCAGATCGACGATATTCCGCGCGCGGATTTGACCATGCGGTTTGGGCAGGCGGAGAGCCCGAATGCCTGTTTGATCTGTCACACTGGCCAAGAGCCGCAATGGGTAGAGGCGGAATTGAAGAAGTGGAAGACGGCGGCGCGCTAGAACTATCCTGAAGGGAAGCATGTACCGAAGAAAATTTCTGGCCCAGGGTTTGACGATGGCTTGCGCCCCGTTCGGCGGGTTTGCGCAGGGAGTGGCCACGCGCAACGCGAAAGCTCAACCGCGCGGCAAGCCTTCCGGAATTCCGTTTCATTCGCGGCTGGTGGATGTCGGCAGGGAGGCCGGGCTCGTTCATCCCGTAATCTACGGCGAGGTGGCGAAGAAGGATTATATCGTCGAGACGGTGGGTTGCGGATGCGCCTTTATCGACTACGACAACGATGGCTGGATGGATCTGTTCGTGTTGTGCGGTAACCGCTTGGGCACGCCCGCCGTGGGCGCATCCAACCGGTTGTACAAGAACAATCGTAACGGAACGTTCACCGATGTTACGGAGAAGGCCGGATTGCTGAGCTCCGGCTGGGCATCGTCGGTGTGCGTGGGCGATTACAACAACGATGGATTCGACGATTTGCTGGTGACGTTTTGGGGTGGATTCACCTTGTACCGGAACAACGGCGACGGTACGTTCAGCGATGTGACGGCTTCGGCAGGGCTGGCTCCGGACAGCAGTGAATGGTATTCCGGCGCGAGTTTTGTCGATTACAATCGCGACGGCCATCTGGATCTTTTCATCGGCACCTATCTGAAATTCGATCTAAAGACCGTGCCGAAACCCGGCCAGAGCTCCAACTGCACATGGAAAGGGATGCCGGTGAACTGCGGTCCGCGGGGACTTCCGCCAGGCCATTGCCGGCTGTTCCGCAACGACGGGCGCGGCAAATTCGCCGATGTAAGCGAAGCCGCCGGCATCCGGAAATCGATTACCGGGTATTGCATGACGGTGACCTGCTTCGACGCCGATAACGACGGGTGGCCGGACATCTACGTGGCTTGCGACTCCTCCTCCAGCCTGTTGTTCATCAACCGTCATGACGGGACGTTCGTCGAAGAGGGACTGATTCGCGGTGTCGCGCTGAGCGAGGATGGAATGGAGCAAGCCGGCATGGGCATCGGCATCGGCGACTTCAATCTGGATGGGAATCTCGATATTTTCAAGACACACTTCGCCGACGATACCAACATCCTCTACCGCAACAATGGCGACGGGACATTCGAGGACGACACCGCGCGGGTCTCGCTAGGCGTGGAAACGCGCTTTATTGGTTGGGGCGCGGGCATTGTCGATTTGGACAACGACGGCTACCCCGACTTGTTTCTGGTCACGGGCAGCGTGTATCCGGAGCTGGAGGCGAAGTTGCCGGCCTATCCGGCGAAGACGCCGCGCGAGGTCTTTCGCAATCTGGGTAATGGCCGTTTTGAGGAGTTGATCGAAGAGGCTGGCCCGGGAGTGGCCGAGCCGCATATCAGCCGCGGCTGCGCTTTCGGCGATTTCGACAACGACGGAGACATCGACGTGCTGATTGTGAATATGAACGAACCACCGTCGCTTTTGCGCAACGATACCGGGGCCGGCAATCACTGGTTGAAGCTCAAGCTCGTGGGCACGAAGTCGAACCGGGGCGCGATTGGCGCCAGGGTGACCTGCCATTACGGCGGGAAGAAGCAGGCCCAGGAGATCACGAGTCAATCGAGTTTCTTTTCGTCGAACGATCCGCGGTTGCATTTTGGGTTGGGGCCGGTGAAGAACGTGGACCTGGAGGTGCGCTGGCCGTCCGGATTGGTGCAAAAATTTCAGGGCGTCGCCGCGGACCGGATCGTGACCATCACCGAAGGCAAGGCGCTTTGACGGCCGATGGGTATCCGGCGCCAGATCGCTTGGTTTGCGCTGCTCGTCGCGTTACAAGGGCAGCCAGGCGGGGCGCCTCCGCCGATCGTATTAGAGGATGTGACGGCGCGCTCGCAAGTGCGCTTTCTGCACCGGTCCAGCGCGACCTCGCAGAAGTACCTGATTGAATCGATGGGCAGCGGCGTGGGCGTGCTCGATTACGATGGCGACGGTTTTCTGGATATCTTCTTTGTAAACGGCGCGCAGATCGACGATCCCATGCCGGCGGGAAAGCTGCCGGACAAGTCGCCGCCGGCTTTCTGGAACCGGTTGTTCCGGAACAACGGAGACGGCACGTTCAGCGATGTGACCGAAAAGGCGGGTGTTCGGGGCGTCGGCTATGGGATGGGGGTCGCGGTTGGAGATTATGACAACGACGGACATCCGGATTTGTATGTCACCAGCTACGGACGCAACACGCTGTATCACAACAATGGCGATGGCACCTTCACCGATGTAACCGCGCAGGCGGGAGTTGGCGGCGGAGGCTGGTCGACCGGCGCCCTGTTCATCGATTACGACCGCGACGGACGGCTCGACTTGATCGTCACCCGCTATGCGGCATGGGATTTCTCGATGAACGTTTTTTGCGGCGAGCGGAAACCGTTGCGCCGCGATTATTGCCATCCGGACCAGTTTCAGCCGGTGACGCACCTGGTTTATCACAACGAAGGGAACGG
>Ga0075019_10002073_pt1 | contig 11412 bp, 9 predicted proteins | sample ColStrG_CSR_2013_FD_71473 | JGI IMG/M metagenome (GOLD analysis project Ga0075019, IMG submission 71473) | Freshwater sediment microbial communities in response to fracking from Pennsylvania, USA - Cold Stream Run_MetaG_CSR_2013 | ecosystem: Environmental > Aquatic > Freshwater > Creek >...
CTGGCAGAACTGAAAGCGGCGGCATGGAAGCTGGCACTGGAACTGGCGCAACAACCGCCACTGGCCGTTGCCGGTGCCTTGCGCTGCATTGTCGGTGCAGGTGAAAAGACGCTGGATGCAGCATTGCAGGCAGAACGTCAGGCGTTTCTGCGCTGCGCGCAAAGCAACGATCAGGCCGAAGGAGTCAGGGCGTTTCTGGAAAAACGCCAACCGGTATTTAATGGCACCTGATCCTTAACGAAATTCGCAGGATACGATTCAATTTATAAAGGAAAAACATGAAAACCCGCATTACCGAACTGTTTGGCATTCAACACCCCATCATTCAGGGTGGCATGCATTACGTGGGCTTTGCCGAACTCGCTGCAGCCGTCTCCAATGCCGGCGGACTGGGCATCATTACCGGCCTGACTCAAAAGAGCCCCGAAGCGCTGGCCAATGAAATTGCCCGCTGCCGTACCATGACCGACAAACCGTTTGGCGTGAATCTGACTTTTCTTCCGATCGTCAATACGCCGGATTATCCAGGGTATGTGCGCGCCATTATCGAAGGCGGTGTCAAGGTGGTGGAAACTGCGGGTAACAATCCGCAGCAATATCTGCCTGCGTTACAGGAAGCCGGTATCAAGGTGATTCACAAATGCACCTCGGTGCGTCACGCTTTGAAGGCGCAAAGCATCGGTTGTGATGCTGTCAGCGTGGATGGTTTTGAATGTGCCGGTCATCCAGGTGAAGACGACGTGCCCAACTTCATTTTGTTGCCGCGCGCTGCCGACGAGCTCAGCATTCCTTTCGTGGCTTCGGGTGGCATGGCCGATGGCCGCTCACTCGCGGCAGCGCTGTGCCTGGGTGCGGAGGGTGTCAATATGGGGACGCGCTTTATTGCAACCCGAGAAGCACCGGTACATGAGAACGTGAAGCAGGCGATTGTGGCGGCCAGTGAACTCGATACCCGTCTGGTGATGCGTTCGTTACGCAATACTGAACGGGTACTGCGCAATGCGGCAGTGGACCGGTTGATTGAAAAAGAACGTGCTCTCGGCGACAAACTCCGGTTTGAAGACATCATCGATGAAGTTGCCGGCGTCTACCCGCGCATCATGAAGGAAGGCACTATGGAAGCCGGTGCCTGGTCGTGCGGCATGGTGGCGGGGTTGATCCATGATGTGCCCACGGTTCAGGAATTAATCGACCGGATCATGGCTGAAGCAACCAGCATCATTTCATCGCGTCTGGCAGGTATGCTCAAGGCCTGAGCAGGTATTGTTGTCAGCGGGACAAAGGTGGGTGCATTTCAAAATAATGATAGGCCTGTGCGGTACTGAGAAATAACTGCACGTCCGGCAGCGCATTCATAAAGTGACTGCGCTGCAGGCGATCCATGACCGGGCCCTTGATTTCAGAAAAATGCAGTGTGATGTCGCGGTCGCGCAGATTTTTATTCAGTTCGATCAGGGCGTGCAGTGCTGTGGTGTCAATGACATTGACTGCCGACATGACCAGCAACACGTGATGCGTGTGCAGACCCTGCGAGGTTCGCTCGTTCAGCAGGTTTTCCACATGGCCGACCACGATGTCGGCATTACCAAAAAACAGATCAGAATCGATGCGCAGCATCAGGACATCGGCCAGCGTTTCGGCTTCGTGGCGGTGGATGTTGCGGAAGTGTTCGCTGCCGGCGATGCGTCCCAGCACCGCAATATGCGGATGACTGGCGCGCCAGATAATACTGGCCAGCGACAGCGCCACGCCGAGTATCACGCCGGCTTCGATGCCCAGCAAAATGACACCACCGGCTGCGCCGAGCATGGCGGCAGCGTCGCTTCTGTCATAGTTCCAGGATTCTTTGAGGGTAGCAAAGTCGATCATGCCCACCACCGCGATGATGATGGTGGCGGCCAGCACCGGCATGGGCAACCAGCTCAGCCAACCGGTGGGAGCCACCAACACCAGAGCCAATATCGCAGCGGAAATCACACTGGCCAGCGGTGTATTGGCACCGGCTTCGTAGTTAACCGCTGAACGTGAAATACTGCCGGTGACCGGAAAGCCGCCCGACACGGCGCTCAGTAGATTGGCCGCACCCAATCCGAACAGTTCGTGATCGACTTTGATGCGTTCGTTACGTTTTTGTGCCAGCGACTGGGCGGCCGACTGACTGAACAGGAAAATCACAAAGGCCATCAGCATGGACGGACCCAGCAAAGCACGCCAGTGATCGTTTGATACGGAAAACCCAATGTCGGGCAAGCCCGATGGGACTTTGCCGACCACCGCAACACCAAGCTGATTTAATCCGAATGCGCTTACCAGTAACATGGCAGTCAGCAGCACCGCCACCGGCGCCAGTCGGGACAGTGTGTCGGCCCATTTTTTACGGATGCCGATTTGCTCGAGCAAGCGGGCCAGATATTTTTTTGCCAGCCACATGAGCAGCAGCGAACCCAATCCGATGCAGGCGCTGTAGGGGCGTACGCTGGTCAGCGCGCCACCCAGCAATGGCCTGAGCTGTTCACCGGCAATCACCAGCGCCGACCCGGAGGTAAAGCCGCTCATGACCGGACGGCTCAAAAAGCTGGCCAGAAATCCCAGCCGCAATGCGCCGCATACCAGCAAAGTGACGCCGGCAATCAGTGCCATTTGCGCTGCCAATACCAAATTTAAAGGCGAGCCGGGCGGTGCCATGGTTGACAGTGTGGTGCCAATCATGAGTGCCGTGATTGCCTGCGCGCCAACGGACTGCACCATGCTGCTGCCAAACAGGGCATAGGCCAGTGGTGGCAGGATGCTTGCGTACAGGCCAGTTACAGGCGGCAGGCCGGCAACGATTGCGTACGCGACGCCTTGCGGGATCAATAACAGCGCGACGATGACGCCGGCGCTGACGTCACCAATTAAAAAGGCGCGCTGATAATTTTTAAGCCAGTTCAACATACCCTGACTTTGATGCCATGTCTGGTCGCTCATTAAAATAGTCGAGTTATCAAATCAGGTTGGAATATTTCTCTGAAGCCGTCGTCTGCGTGACGGTGGGTAGCAGTGCGATGCGGATTCGCTAACCCGGGCACTGAAGCGATGGATTATATCGGGAAAGCTGCTGCGCACGGTGCAGTTGTGCTGATTCAAGTACCAATAATGCACATTGGCGCGATTGCAGATGTCGACTCGGTGCGCCCGAACCGAATCAGAACACGTAGCTGATACCGGCTCGCAGCACCGGAACATAACGCATCAAACCGTTTCTGGTGTCGACCATATTCCCACCGGTATTGCCGTAGTCAAAGCCCTGACACATGCTGAAGGCACCCATGTTGGACATCAGGCAGTTGGTATTGTTGAGGCTCAACGTCGTTCTGCCGCGATACAGTATGCCGAGATCACTGGTCATCCTCCAGCCTGACTTTTTGGCCCTTTGGGTGGTCCATCCCAGACCCAGATAGGGCGCGACATTGCGCACATCGGCCGCAGACCCGGCACTCCCGGTAATCAGAGCTGAGACCCGGCCTTGCACGATATTGCTCTGGGTCGTTCCGGGCGCTTTGTTCATGCCGGTAACGGCACCACCGCTGACAAAAAATCCCCCCGTTGCCGGATGCCAGTCGAGCATCGAATCGAACGATACAAGCTTGAGATCGGAATTTGAAACGTAATTCTCGGTCAATGAGGGCGAGCCGGAGGTAAAACTGAAGCTGAAGTGGGTCTGCAGGCCTTCGCGCACATTAAACGCAACCTGCACCTCCTTGCCGGATATTTCCGATTCAGAGGCGAAATCCGAATCCGAACACCGGGCCGGGTTCATCTGGACCGCACACCCGGAAATCAATGCTCCGCACATCCATAATCTGTTTTTCATGATGAAATCCCTGCTCATGAGTTTGCTGCCTGATGTGCATCCTAAGCTTGAATTTGATTGCCTCAAAGCAATATTACATTTCCTCACAACAATATTAAATTGCTGAGGCGTGGCTTACATTTGTCAGTTTTGGAAACGGGTTGTTGGTAAAAAAGATAACTTTAATGCGATTTTATCGTAGCTAAAGTGTCATTTACGGTTTATCGGCAGTGGCTTTCCAGCGCCGCAACAACAGCGCATTCGACACCACACTGACGCTGCTGAACGCCATTGCCGTGCCGGCCAGCATCGGATTGAGCATGCCATACGCTGCCAGCGGAATACCAATCAGATTGTAGATAAACGCCCAGAACAGATTCTGTCGGATTTTGTTATATGTGCGGCGCGAGATGTCGAGCGCGTCGGCGATCAGGGTCGGATCACCGCGCATCAGTGTAATGCCTGCAGCCTGCATGGCCACATCGGTGCCGGTTGCCATGGCAATGCCAACATCAGCCGAGGCCAGTGCCGGCGCGTCGTTGACACCGTCGCCGACCATGCCGACCAGATGCCCGGCGCACTGCTGTTCGGCAATCAGTGCGGCCTTGCCTTCCGGCAGGACCTCTGCATGAACCAGATCAATGCCCAGTTCACGCGCCACAGCATCGGCACTCATCTGATTGTCGCCGGTCAGGAGCATGGTGCGTACACCGAGTTGTTTCAGTCCCAGAATGGCGCTTTTTGCGCCGGGTTTGAGTTCATCGCCAAACGCCATCAGTGCCAATACCTGTGGCGTTGGTTCCATCTGCAACAGCCACGAAGTGCTCAACCCTTCGTTTTGCCATTGTTGTGACTGAAGCTGCAAGGGTTTTGGAATCACCGCCTGCAATTCGTTGAGCCAGCGCGCACCGGCAATCGCATGCAGTACGCCACTGACCTGGCCCTGCACGCCACGTCCTGCGATTGATTTGAAATCCTGCACCGGAATCAGACTCAGATGACGTGCCTGCGCGAGTGCCAACACGGCACGGGCTAGCGGATGTTCACTGGCCTGCTGCAGTGCTGCAGCAATCTGTAATGTGTGATTTTCATCCAGGCCGGTATTGACACCGATATGCCGCAACGCCGGTTTCCCGACTGTCAGCGTACCGGTTTTGTCAAACGCAATCGTATCGATCCGATGCGCAAATTCCAGCGCTTCGGCATCGCGAATCAGAATACCGTGGCGCGCCGCCACGCCCGTGCCAACCATCATCGCGGCAGGCGTGGCCAGTCCCAGCGCACAAGGGCAGGCAATCACCAATACCGCCACCGCATTGAGCAAGGCCTGTTCCCAGTTGCCGTTGATCCAGCCCCAGCCAAGCAAAGTCAGCAGCGCAATCAGCAGAATCACCGGAACAAAAATGGCACTGACCAGATCCACCGTGCGCTGTATCGGCGCCTTGCCGGCCTGAGCGGACTCCACCATGCGGATGATGCGCGCCAGGGTTGTCTCGGCACCGACAGCCAGGGTCTCGATCTGCAGTCTTCCCTCCAGATTCACCGAGCCGGCACTGACATGATCGCCGCCAGATTTGGAGATCGGCAGACTTTCCCCGGTGAGCAGTGCTTCATCGACGTGGCTGTCCCCTTCAATAATTTTGCCGTCCACAGGTATGCGCTCACCAGGTCGGACCACGACGGTGTGACCGACCCGCACTGCAGAGAGTGGCAAGTGGACTTCAGTGCCGGACACCAGTACGTGAGCGCTGTCGGGGCGCAGAGCCTGCAGTGCCAGTATCGCCGCGCCGGTCTGGCGTTTGGCGCGGCCTTCCAGCCACTTGCCCAGCAATACCAGTGTGATGACGACAGCCGACGCCTCGAAATACAGATGTGCCATGCCGGCCGTGTTATGCGTCAACAACTGATCAACGCTTAAACCATAGGCGGATGACGTGCCGATTGCCACCAGCAAATCCATGTTGCCGGCGCCGGCGCGCAAGGCCTTCCAGGCGGCGCGATAAAAACGTGCCCCGATCACAAACTGGACCGGTGTTGCCAAAAGCCATTGCACCACACCCGGCAACATCAGATCGATGCCGAACCATCCCACCACCATCGGCAGAACCAGTGGCAGAGTAAGCAGGGCAGAAATGACAATGGGTACGGCGTCGATCCAGACTGGCTTTGGTGACGGAGGCGGCGATTGATCGCTGATCGGAACGGCAATATAACCGGCGCGGTCTACCGCGGCCAGCAATTGTTCGGTCATGACTTCGGCACCAAGACTGACGGTGGCTTTTTCGGTGGCCAGATTGACGCTGGCATTGTTCACGCCGCTGACCTTTTTCAGTGCTTTCTCGACGCGTCCCGAGCAGGACGCACAGGTCATGCCCAATATACTCAGCTCGATGTCGTGCGCCGGTGCTGACAGGGGCGTTGTGTCAGCCATGCTGTTTCACTGAGCCTGCAGCGCCGGCGTAAACCCGGCGTCGCTGATGGTTTGGGTTACGCTGTCGGCAGCAAGTGTGGTTTCAACATTGACGATTTTGGTGGGAATGTCGATCTGAACCACAGCGGCCGGATCCGCGTTGTGAATTGCCTTGGTAATTTGTGTTACGCAATGATTGCAACTGAGATCTTCAACCAGAAATTGCATGATGGCTTGCTCCGAAGTCGAACTGGACCGTACGCAGAATCGAAAAGTGATCGTGCTCCGGTAAAAACAGCAAATCAATAAAAGCAAAAACTCTTCCGGCCGGAACAAACAGCATTCCCGGGCGGAAGAGTCAAACTGATACTTCGTTTACTCTGCGACTTATTTAGCTTTGGCAACCCATGCTACGCAGTAACCTTTTGGCGATACTTCTGTATCACCGGCAAACAGTTTGCAACCGCCCAGATCGGTAGCCGACTTGCCTGGCACGAACTGCATGCAACCGGCACATTCTTTGTCGCCCATTGGTTTGTCCTGATATTTCATGGCAGCGCGCATGCCGGCATTGGTGGCAGCCTGGGATTTGTCGGCGATCAGCATCAATGGAATGACAGACAGTGCCATACCGCTGAGTTTCATGAAATGACGACGTGGTGAATTGGTTTTGTTGTCCATTATGTTTTCCTGTGTAATGAATTGGATTGATAAACTGCTACGGATAAAAAAGTTCCCACTTGATACTAACGAATACTGCCTTGCTGCTGTTTGTTTTATCTCAAACTCGACAAAAGTAAAGGTCAAACTGGTCTGGTTGCTGTCAAATACACCATACGTTCAATGCCATCGATCTCCCCCCGCGCCAGAATCGGACGCATGACCTCCTCAAAATAAATTCGGTCATCTTCAGTAAAGCTGTTCTGCATAATCTCAGACAGGGGTGGTGCCAGAGGATGTGGTGAACATTCTATATATTTTTCCCAGGGAACGATATCACGTTGTACTAAATCGAGGTGCAGCTCTACATGCACTGCGCCAAATCCGGCTTCTGCGGCCATGAGAAACAGATCGCGTTCCGAATAATTGGTCAGCGGATTGTCGGCAATTTTTTCCATCGTGTCCGGATATTGTCCCGACTTCCACAGGTGCAGCAGTTTCAAATAACGTGCGTTCTCATGACCTGGATGACCGTTGATCCAGTTTTTCATGGCCAGCACCTTGATGGCATCATCTCGAAACACCGGTTCGGCCAGCGCAATGCGACCGCCCGGTTTCAGTATGCGCCGCATTTCCTGTAGCGCCTGCCGTTTATTTTTGACGTACGCCAAGACCGAACGGGTCATGACCACATCAACGGAGGCATCAGGAATGGCGCTCAAGTCTTCGGCGGAAGCGTGGATAAAGCTGCACTGACTGCTTACGCCGCGTTCACGCGCTTGCTGTTGGGCATAGTGCAGCATCGGACCGGACAGGTCAGTCAGAATCACATTCAGGGATGGACCGATGCGTTCGATGGCTTGAAATGCGATCAGACCTTCGCCCGAGCCGACGTCGACCAGCGTCATGCCCGCTGTCAGCCGGGCTGCGTCCAGCACGCGGTCGGCATAGCCCTGAATCGCCGGGCGCAGATTGTCTGCCTGTTGCGCGCTGTCGCCATGGCGCCGATGCAGCAGCCAGTCGGACCAGATATCGGAAGGCATTTCTGAAGAGGCGTTGGGCATGGGATCGGCAACCGCTTTATGTTTCTGAATGGAATGCTGTGCACTATAGCCCGTTCTTCGAGGAAAGTCAGCTTCAGTAGCGTCGCTGCAGCCTCAAGTAAAGCTGGTTTTTCAACTTGCAAATGTGGCAAAATCGCGCCACCACCTCGTTTCATTCTGAGCGGCCCGATCACCTTGGAGTCAATAATGAGCCTGCCAATCACCCATGCCGACACCATCAGCGCGCGACTGGACCGCTTGCCCGCATCCAGATCGATCTGGAAACTGATCATCCTTATCAGCTTTGGCTTTTTTTTCGAACTCTACGATTTGCTTTACACCGCCTACGTAGCGCCGGGTCTGGTCAAAAGCGGCATCCTGACCACCACCACACCCGGACTGTTTGGCACCAGCGGCGTAGCCGGTTTTGTTGCCGCGCTGTTCGCCGGTCTGTTCATCGGTGCCTTGCTGTCCGGTTTTCTGGCCGATCGCTTTGGACGCAGAGCGATCTTTACCTGGTCACTGCTCTGGTATGCGGCAGCGAATGCTTTCATGGCATTTCAGGATTCAGCCTCGGGACTGAACTTCTGGCGCCTGCTGGCCGGGATCGGTATCGGCACGGAACTGGTAACCATCGCGGCTTACCTGACCGAGCTGGTACCCAAACATGTGCGTGGTCGTGCCTTCGCCTGTTGTCAGGCGGTCGGATTTTCGGCCGTGCCGGTCGCGGCGTTTCTGGCGTATCAACTGGTACCGCTGCAACCGTTGGGTTGGGATGGCTGGCGCTGGGTGGTGATCATCGGTTGTCATGGTGCGCTGTTCATCTGGTGGATACGGCGCGCGCTGCCGGAAAGTCCGCGCTGGCTGGCCAGTCATGGAAGGTTGGCCGAAGCGGATCAGATCGTGTCTGAATTGGAAAAAAAGATTGAACGGGAAACCGGCCAACTGTTGCTACCGGTGACCATTGCAACAGACAACATTGAACCGGTGCAGATGCGTGCACAGTGGCGCGATCTGTGGCGCGCGCCTTATCGCAAACGCACGTTGCTGATGATCGTATTTAACGTTTTTCAGACTATCGGTTATTACGGTTTTGCCAGCTGGGTACCGACGCTGTTGATCCAACAGGGAATTACCGTCACCAGTTCCTTGCTGTACTCCAGTGTCATCGCGCTGGCCGCACCGGTCGGGCCGTTGATCGGTTTTTTGATTGCCGACCGGCTTGAACGCAAAACCGTGCTGATGGTTTCTTCAATATGCATCATGTTGTGCGGCCTTGTTTTCAGTCAGTTGACCAACGCCGTGGGCTTGATCATTTTCGGCGTATTCATGACACTGGCCAGCAACATTTTGTCTTACAGTTATCACGCGTATCAGGCAGAACTGTTTCCAACCGCCATCCGCGCGCGTGCGGTGGGCTTTGTGTATTCGTGGGGACGGTTTGCGGCGATCTTTAATGCCTTTATGATTGCGGCAGTCATGCGCGGGTTTGGTGTGACCGGGGTGTTTGTGTTGATTGGTTGTGCGATGTTGATTATTGTTTTGGCGATATATTGGTTTGGGCCAAAAACGAGAAATTTGGCGCTGGAATTTATCACTGAATGAATGGTAGACTCTACCAACAAATTCAGGAGCCGCCATGCACTTCACCAACGCCATTCTCAGAGTTCCCGCCCACACCTGTGCCAGCGGCCTGACCACTGTCTCTCTCGGTAAACCAGACTTCGCGCGCACCCGCGAACAGTTCACGCATTACGTCAACACCCTTTCCGATCTGAATCTGACAGTGACCGTGCTGCCGGCCAATCCCGATTTCCCCGATTCACATTTTGTCGAAGACACCGCCGTTGTCCTGCCTGAACTGGCAATCATTACCCATCCCGGCGCACCGTCGCGCGAGGGTGAAGTCGCTACGATCGAACCGGTGCTGTCGCGCTTTAAACGCATCGAACGTATCCGCAACGGCCGCATGGATGGTGGCGACGTGCTGATGGTCTATAAAGACTTTTTTGTGGGCCTTTCGGCACGTACCAACGCAGCAGGCATTGATGAATTTTCCGAGATTGTTGAGCCGCTGGGGTATCGGGTGCATCGCATTGAAGTCAGCGCCGGATTGCATTTGAAATCCATTGTCAATTACATCGGCAAAAATACGCTGCTGCTGAATGCCGCCTTTTCCAAGCATCGCGCGTTTTCCGGCTTCGACCGTATCGTCGTTGCCAGTGACGAAGAATATGCCGGCAATACGTTATGGATCAATGACACACTGATTATGCCGATTGCGTATCCGCGCCTGTTGGAACGACTCGAAAAACATGGACTGCCGGTTATCTGTGTTCCCACTTCCGAATTCAAAAAAATGGATGGCGGGTTGACCTGCCTGTCGTTGCGGTTTTAACTTTGCTGCGACCGGTCGGTAGCTGATCGGTTGGGTCATTCATTTCAATACTGACTCTCTGCAGTCTGTCGCTTCTGCATATTTGAAGCACTTCTTGGACGTGTCTGTTCATGCCAATTCGCATCGTTGCGCCATCATTCTCTCCGCACTACTTCAACTGTTTATCCAAAGAAAATGTTGAAAATTAATTTGTTCTTTAGGCTAGTTATTTTTACAAGTTTACGTAAAAATAACTTTGCATTTTGAACTTGCCTGAACATCCCTGACGTAAATCGATGCGCAATGCTGGCAAGGTCCTCATGCATGGGCCAGGCAGTATTTTGAGTAATCTTTTTCGAACAGGTGAATTATGTTGACAGTTAGAAGTTCAGTCGTATCGCGTGCCATTCCATACAAAGAAGTGGCGTTTGTGGCAAAAACGGCGCAGGAGCAGGCGTTGACAGGTGTCGAAGAACCGCCGCAGGAAACGGGGATATGCGAGAGATTCGTTGATACGATATTTTGTGGTGGTGTAAAAAAAACGGCAAAGAGCCGGATTCATGGCATGTCGCATCATACCGCGTCACTGCATCTCGAATTGCAGAAACCCAGTGAAGAGAGAAATTCAGGGCTCATAAAAACGCATATTGAAAAAATCAGTGAAAATCAAAAGAGGTTATATGGGTTGATGCAGGGCGATACACTTGAATTTGGGAGTGTTGAAGAACGCCCGGTGGTAGGCAAAGATAGCTACTTAATACATCGTTCACCAGCCAAAATTTGTCCGACTGGTATTCCGTTATATAAGCCCGAGCATGAAGACTATAGTTCGATTCCTACATTCAAATCTGCGGCAGATATCAGAGCCGAAGACATACCCGCTATACGGCATAGCGGAAAGACGAGCAATCAAGGTATGATCAATTGCGAAGGAGCTATTTACCAAATTCACTTTAGTGAACTAAATACCCCAGAAATAATTTATTCAATGGAAGATCAACAATGTGAATCTCTTCAGAGAAGGCTTTACGAATTGTGGCAAACTAATGAAAGACACTTTTCTTTCAATCCGCCGGAACAATCGGTTTCC
>Ga0075019_10002074_pt1 | contig 11406 bp, 9 predicted proteins | sample ColStrG_CSR_2013_FD_71473 | JGI IMG/M metagenome (GOLD analysis project Ga0075019, IMG submission 71473) | Freshwater sediment microbial communities in response to fracking from Pennsylvania, USA - Cold Stream Run_MetaG_CSR_2013 | ecosystem: Environmental > Aquatic > Freshwater > Creek >...
CTCACGAAGATTTATGAAGAAACCATCCGGGGTAGTCTTCAGGAATTAAAGGACCATTTTACCAAGAATAATCCAAAAGGTGAATTTGTACTTTGTATTATGGGTCTTGACCCCAAAAAGAAAAATGAAAATGAAGGCATAGAATTAGAGGAGGAAGATGAAGAATAAGTCCTTATCCTTGGGCCTTTTAGGAATCTTAATAGCCCTGATTTCTTTTCTTGCCTGGATCCCTGGACCCTTTCCTTTCCTCCTTGCGATCCAGTTCATTCCCTTATTCTTAATTTGGGACCAGGAAAGCCCCTTAGCTTATCTACGTCCTAATAAGAAATATTTAATCCCTTCTCTATTATTCTATTCCATTATCCATCTGGGCTTTATTCTCTATTGGATTTCTGAGGTCAATATCGGGGCCGCTCTTTATGTAATTTTCTTGGGGGCATTCATGAATTCCTTATGCTTCCTTTTCTTATTTCGATTTTGGTCCAATGCTTCGGATCGCTTATCTCGATATTTTATCAGTATCGGTTTTATAGCCATTTGGTTAGGGATGGAATTTATCCGGGAAAGGGTATTTTCTCTTCCTTGGATTCATTTGGGAATGGGATTAAGTCCTTATTGGAAAGAAATTCAATGGTATTCCTTTACAGGTCCTTTAGGGGGGAGTTTATGGATTTTGGTTCTCAATTTTGCGATTTATGAAGCCCTATTAGCTCTACTTCGGTCCATTCCAACTCGAAAGTTCAGCTCCTTTTATTTCCATATTTTATTTCTTCTGGCGATTATTTTCATTCCGATTCTAATTTCCTGGGATTCTTTGAATTCAAGGTCTCATTTTTATCAAAGGACGATACAAGTGGCTACGGTTCAAACCTTCATAAACCCCAGAAGAACGATGATACGAGATGAATTGGCTCAATTAATCCTCCTTTCCAAGCCGCAACTTCGCTCCAATACAGAATACCTGGTTTGGCCCGAGAATGCATTGGGTTTCGCGGGTTCCCTCGATGAGGAAAAAATCCATTTTAATCCCTTAATTATAAAACTTAAGCAATTTATTCAACCCTATAAAAATCTTTCCCTAGTAATGGGAGCCACCACCTATAAATTGATTTCTGATCAAGATACCCTATGGTTCAATTCTTCCCTTCAAATAGAAAATGGGGATCGAATCTCCATTTATCATAAACAGATTTTAGTGCCTGGAATTGAAAAACCTGCCTTTTCCTTTCCGAGTCAAAAATATGCATGGAATGAGGAAAATCCGCCCATTCGGTTAGAAGACAAAGTCTCTGCCTACATGTATTTAGGGGGGATTTCCCATTATTTTTCCGAAGATGGAAGACCTCAGGTATTATATGCCCAAAGCGGGAATGGATTAGGAGCTTTAATTTGTTTTGAATCGGTATTTAATTGCTATGCCCGAAACTTAGCGATTCAAGGAGCCGGGCTCTTTGCCGTTCAGTCGAATGATTCCTGGTACCCCATGAGCGCAGGGACTATTCAACACCGGGACTATTCAAGAATTCTAGCCATTTCGAACCATCGAAGCTTGATTCAGTCCACTAATGGGGGTCCAAGCTTTCTTATGAGTCCAAAAGGAGAAATCATTAAAGATTTGGATAAAAGCCTAGAGGGGGGCATTCAGGCTTCCTTGGATTTGGAGGAAGATCCTAGTTTTTATTCCCTTCATGGTGATTATATGATTTTCATTCTCCCCATCCTATTAGTCCTTTGGGGATTATTAGTTCTTATTCGACTTCTTCCTGCGCTTTCCTGGAATCGATCAAAAATTGAATAGGAAAGGCATAGAATGTTTTTATGGGGATATGGTTTCGACTTCCGGGAAAGAATCGGGGTATTTTTTGGCCAACTCTTAGGGCTTCTTCCACCAATCCCCCGCCTAAATCATAACCGGCGATGGGTTTCATTTCGCCCAAGGTTCCATCTGGATTGATGATCATTCCTAGTACTATTTTACCTCGAATTTGATTCTCCAAGGCTAATTTGGGGTATTGGATATTCTTGGAAATAAATTCAGAGAGAGCAGCTCTTCCTCCTGGAAATTCCGGGAATATATCCCCTGGCCTTGGATGAAATATATCCAAGACACTATCCCTTGAATTTCCAGGGAAATAGGTCAATAATTTATCTTCAGAAAAATGTTTATTGTATCGGAAAAGAATTTGATCATTCTTCTTTTTGGCCTCTGCTTCATTTTTGGTATACATGAGATATACTCCTTTTTTTCCTTTGGAACCGAAAAGTTGAACAGAGGCGGGAGGACGAATTATCCTGGAATAGGCTAAGGATTTAGGTTCTATTTTAGAAAGGGATTGAACAGTAAAAACCGAATCTGGATCATAGATAATCTCTCCATCGAGAAAACAAATCATCCCCACGATTTCTCGATTATGGGAATAAACTTGGGCTTTGACTGAATGAAATTGGGATAGAATAATTCCCCCTAAAAATATCCATCGGCGAACTCTATTTCCCCTTTTTTTATCTGGATTTCCTAGGCCAAATGAAGGCATCGTTTTCGATTTAAAAAAACCTAAAACCAGTTAACGTAAAAAAGAAAAAGATGTTACAAGTTTTTTCAGTAATCGTATTTCCCTACAATAGGCATTCTTCTACCCATTCCAAAAGCCTTTGGGGATACGCGTAAAATGGGTGGGGATTGATATCGTTTGAACTCGGCCCGGTTTACCAAGGATAATGTTTTTTGAACCAAAGAAATTTCAAAACCAGATTCGATTAATTCCTGATAATCCTTTCTCTCTTCAATATAACCAAAAAGTATCTGATCCAGGATTGCATAATCGGGAAGGGAATCAGAATCTTTTTGATTAGGTCTCAATTCAGCAGAAGGGGCTTTTTTTAATATGGATGCCGGAATTCTATTTTCCAGATGATTTAAATAATGGCATAGGGCAAAAACCTGTGTTTTGTATAAATCTCCAATCACGGAAATGGCCCCGCACATATCTCCATATAGGGTTCCATAACCCACTGCGCATTCGCTTTTATTCGAGGTATTTAATAAAATATGCCCTAATTTATTGGAAATCCCCATTAAGAAAACAGCTCGGGTCCTTGATTGGATATTCTCTTCGGCCAAAGAAAAAGGCAAATCTCCAAAAATGGGGCTTAGGCTTTTTTGGAATTCATTAAAAAGGGGGCCAATCGGTATTTTTTGAATTTCGATGCCCAGGTTTCTGGCTAGATCTAATGAATCCGAGATGGAATGATCTGAGGAAAATTCACTAGGCATCATGATGGCCAGGACGTTTTCTGGACCCAAGGCTTCCACGGCTAATACGGTTACCAGGGCTGAATCTATCCCTCCCGATAATCCAATGACCGCCTTTTTAAAATGAGATTTGGAAAAGAAATCCTGAATTCCCAAAACCAGGGCTTTATGGATCCTTTCTAGATAAAGAGGATTCTTAAATATCTCCTGGGGAGATTTTAATTCCAGAGAATCTATCAAAGGATTCTCTTCCTCCTTTTTCTTTAAATCCTCCCAATCCAGAATTTCCAGGCTCTCCTCAAAATATTGGGGCTCTTGAATTAAATTCCCTGAACCATCCAAGGCCATGGATCCACCATCAAATAGAATCTCGGTTTGAGCGCCAATATGGTTTACATAAATTAAAGGAATCGAATATTCCTTTACATTGGCTCTTAATACCTTCATCCTTTCTTCTGCTTGAGCGTATTGAAATGGGGAGGCTGCAATATTGATCATTAAATCTGGGGATTTCAAGGCCAAGGCTTCCATTGGGCTTGATTTATATTGTCCATTGACGGTATTCCAAAGATCCTCGCAAATGGTGAGGGCGATCTTGATCCCCCCTAGTTCAATGCAGTTTTCATTGATCCCCGGTTCAAAATATCGATATTCATCGAAAATATCATAGGTGGGTAATAGAGTCTTGGGTATAATATGTTTGATCCTCCCCTTCGAAAGGTAAATCGCTGCATTGATTAAATCCTTCCCAGGTTTATGGTAGTTTTTCCAGGGAGATCCAATGATGCAATCTATAGAATGAGTTTCCTGAGCAATTTTTTCAATGGCCTTTTCGCAATTTTCGATAAATCCTGGATATTCCAGAAAATCACGAGCCGGATAACCGGTTATGCATAATTCTGAAAATACGACCAAATCGGCTCCCAATATTCTTGCTTGGAGGATATTGGAGATAATTTTCTGGGTATTCCACTCAAAATTACCGATATGATAATTTAGTTGCGCTATTGCGATCTTCATTGAATAAAATTAGGGAAAATTAGATTTAATTTGGGGGAATGTCTTTTGTTCTCTATGAATTGCCCATTTTTTGAAAATATTACCATGTCCAATTCCTTTAAATCTTTCCCTTGTTTCCTCCTCTTTCTATTAGGGGTGACTTTGTTTTTCTCCTCCTGCAAACCAAAATCCAAACTCGATATCGATGTTTCTTCGATCCCCATGAAAATTAATTTCTTGCGATTTGATCAGGATATCAATCGATTGGATTCCTTGCATGGGGAGGGGCCTTATCAAAGCATACTTCAAAAATACCCAGAATTCTTCCCCTTATTTATCAATAAGATTACGGGTTTAGGCCATTATCCAGAGAATTATAAAAAATTCCTTTCCGGATTTATTACCTATAAGGATTATCGAAAACTTAAAAAAGATGTCGATTCTGTTTATCCCAATTTAAATTCATTTCAATCGGAATTGGAGGAAGGTTTTCGCCATTTCCGTTATTATTATCCCCATCAAAGCCTCCCTACATTCTTAACTTTTTACTCCGGTTTTAATTCGGCTATTGTCAATACGGATTCTACTTTAGGCATTGGATTGGATATGTTTTTGGGCTCTAAATATCCCATTTATCGATCCGTTCAATTCCCGGCATATATTACCAGGACCTTGGAATCCTCTTATATTCCCATTACTGCCATGAAAGGTTATGCAAAACAACTCTTTTCAGAAAAAAGAGGGAAAGTTCTGGATCAAATGATTTATGAAGGAAAAATCCTTTATTTCCTAGACGCTACTTTTCCTAAATCCCATGATTCTATAAAAATAGGGTATACGGGTAAACAATTGAGCTGGTGCAAGGAACATGAAACCGAGATCTGGGCTTCTTTATTGGAAAAAGATCGACTATTCCATGGGGATAAAAATGATTTCGATACTTATTTCGGGGAAGGTCCTTTTACGCCTGGATTAGACCCCAATTCAGCTCCTCGTTTGGGAGAATGGACGGGATGGCAAATTGTTCGAAAATTTATGGATCAAAATCCCCAAATAGGTTTAGTCCAATTGATGGGGATGGAGGATTCTGAAAAAATCCTCCAACTTTCTGGATATAGACCCTAAAAATTAAGTCCTTTTATTGAATACTCTGTTCAGCAATTTTTACGACCTTAAATTCTGTTCTACGGTTTTGGGAATGTTCGGTTTCAGAGCAAGGAACTCCCGGTCCACATTTGATCAAGGGTTTTTCCTTTCCATATCCTTTAGCACTTAGTCGCTTCGAAGAAATTCCTCTAGAAACCAGGTAATTGACTACCGATTGAGCTCTTTGCTGGGAAATATATTTATTGATCTCAAAATCTCCACGAGTATCCGTATGAGAACCAATTTCAATTTCAATTTCTGGATTTTCGTTTAATAGTTTAACAAGCCCATTTAAGACATAGGAGGATTGTGCATTAATAGCCCATGAATTGAAATCATAATAAATATTTTCCAAGCGAATCGGCTTATCGATAATAATCTTTTCGATTTTTTCGCTAATATGAATCGGTTCCGGTTTTTCTGCATTGGAAACAGTAATGGTATCGGTCTTGGTAAAGAACTTGGGCTTCTTAAAACGAACTGAATAGGTTTTCGCTTTTCTTAAAGGAAAGGAAAAGGATCCAGAGCTATCCGTTTGATAGTTTTTTACTTCTGGCTTATTGACTTCTTTGACGGCCAATTTCACCCCGGAAATTCCTGCTCCCGTCTCTTGATCCAGAATTTTTCCATTGGCAATAACCGTATTATCCGGGCTGGATTTTAAGAAATCTCCTGATTTAAAGGAATAAATATCATCTGAACCCATTCCCCCGATACGATCCGAAGAAAAATATCCTGCGATGGAATTCTCATCTCCCTGCTTTTGAGAGGCTGTAATGACCAAAAAATAATCGTCCTGGGCAGAATTGATAGGATACCCTAAATTAACGGCTGGGGTCCAGGTTCCATCTTTTTTAAGGGTGGAAGTGAAAATATCTAATCCTCCCATACCGGTAATACCATCTGAGGAAAAGTATAGGGTAGAATCATTATAGATCGTTGGATATCGTTCCTCCCCTGCTGTATTAATCATAGAGCCTAAGTTAACCGGGGCTTTCCAGGTACCATCTTCATTTTGGTCGCTATAATAGATATCAGTACCCCCTTTTCCACCGGGCATTCCCGATGCGAAATAAAGCCTTTTTCCATTATTGCTGATACAAGGATCTCCTACGGAATAATTTAGGGTTGAATTAAAGGGAAAAGGTTTAATCTCTCGAAATGCTTCAGAATAAACGAGCTCGGCTCGGAATACCGATTTCGAAAAGGATTTAGGAATCTCCATTTTTCGCGTTCGGGTGAAATAAAGAATATTATTTTTTTCATCATAAGATGCATTGCTCGTATGGTATTTCTCGGTCATTAATTTGGCAAAAAAGGATGGGGCCTCCCAGGAACTATCCCCTATCGGGGTAGCATAATAAAGCTTCAAATAAGGTCTCCCAGTAAAACCAAAGATCTCCTGCTCCTGCCCTTTTTTATTTCCGGTTAATAATTTGGTGTCTTCACTTTTCCGATCCGAAGCAAACATATAACCATTTCCAAATTTGGTTAATCCAAATTCCGAATAGGGACTATTAAGAAGTTTGGCGTTCTCAATATGCATCCCGGATTGAGGATTCTTGGTCCATTTCAATCCACTATCACAGGATTTCATATAATCTTGAACTAGTTTCTGATCTTGGGGAACTTGTTTTAAATATTCTTGATATTCCCTTTTGGCATCCACGTACTTTCCCAAATTATGTTGGGCTTTTGCATGCTCTAGTTTATAGACATTATTATTAGGGGATAATCTTATTAATTGATTACACCAGGTCAATACATCGTTGAAATTATGCAAGAACTTATTGCAAAGCACGATTTTTTCAACAATCGCAGGATCGTCCGGTTTCTTATCATAGATTTTCAAATAGGATTCTAATGCATAATGGTAATTGGTATTGGCAAAATCATCATCTGCCTTTTTTTGCAAATTGAACGTTTGCCCAAATCCCAGATGGAATCCCATAACCAGGAATAGCATTATTAAGAGGGTTCGGTTAAATCTTGCTTTCATTTTTCTAAAAATATCTTGGAGTAACCATGGAGTTTTTAAAATTGGTTCGAGTAAAGGGAATATAATAACCTAAGGAGATTTCATGACTTCCTGAGCCCGCCGTAATTAAGCTGCTCAAGGGATAATCATAGGCATATCCTACCCGAAATCGTTCATTTACATAAAATTCAGCTAGGAATAATACGGCGTTAGAATTGGAGGCGGTTCCTTTATTAATATTATAACCTAAGGAACTGACCCCCGTTCGATAGGATGCTCCTAACCATAATCGGTTTGAAAGCAATAAAAAACAATTGATATCGGCAGTGGTAATCCCATTAGCCGGGCTCTTTATTAAAATGGAGGGTTTTAAACCCAAATTTTCATTAATTGGTAAAAATACTCCTGCAGTAATATAATAGTTCTTAACCGGTACCGGGACTGAAATGCTGGAATTCGAATTACTTAAGGCTTGGGTATATAAATTACTAGCGGAGACCCCAAGGTAAAAACTACTATTATAATAGAACAAGCCAAATCGGGAGGTCAGGTTTAAAGCATTATAATTCCCATTTAAAATGGTAGGGTCCCCCGTTTGGTTAGGATTGACACCCGCTGTATTTTGGGAAAACTGGGAAATCCCTCCCTGAAACCCTAAGCAAAGCCTGGACTCGTCCGTTAAAGCCACGCGATAGGAATAGGCTAAATTGGCCGTTAGTTCCCCTTGTATTCCGATTTTATCGTTATTCACTTGTAAACCAAAGCCCATATTATCAGCAAATAAGGGGGCATCGATGGAGAAGGATTCAGTAGTTGGAGCTCCCGAAAAACCAGCATATTGAGTTCTAAAAAATCCGGTTGCATTAATCTGCTCCTTATACCCAGCATAAGCAGGATTAATATAAAGTTGATTGAACATGTATTGACTAAACTGCAGGTCGGATTGAGCCCAAAGACGGAAGGGCTGAAGAAATATAATCACTAAAAGGAATAATTTTAGTCTTTTCATGACAAGATAAAGGTCTATCACCTTAAAACCGTGATATGTCCTTTGAAGGTTTGAGATCGTAATCCATTATTGATACGTAGAACATAGAAATAAGTTCCGTTGCTTAGCCCTTTGGCCCCCCAATCATTTAAATAAGGCTTTTCATCGAATACCGGATTCCCCCAACGGTCCATTATGAGAAGTTCATTATTGGAGAGGCCCTGAATTCCAAGAAAATGCTGGATAACGAATAAGTCATTGAAACCATCTCCATTTGGAGTAATAATATCTGGAATATCCTTAGTTAATAATACCGGAATAGGATCATTTAGGGTATCTCTAGAAACATTATTGGAAAGGACAGGATCACAAACGCTTGAGCTAATGCTGATGGAATTGATAATCTGATCATTAACCGTAGGGTTTACGGTAATAATGAGGGCTTCAGTCCCCTGGTTCGCTAAACTTGGAACGGTCCAGGTAATTACCCGGCTGGTAGGATCGTAGACTACGGTTCCATTGGTTGGATATGCGGATACATAATCCAAGATAGCGGGTAAAGTATCCTTCACCAAAACATTGGTTGCCGGATTAGGTCCAAAATTGGTAATCGCGACCGAATAGTCATATTCTGAATTAGTGGCTTTAGGATTCGGTTTATTGAATATTTTTACGGATAAATTGGCACTAGGTCCCCCTCCTGTACAAGTTGGTGGAGGAGGAACGTATTTACTATTAACCTTGATAAAAATCCATGAACTTGCAGAAGAACAGGTTCCGGATAAGGCTAATCTCCGATAATAAATGCTATGCGTAAGAATAGGAGGCTGGTAATTTATTCCATTATTCGTCCCAGAGGCATTGACTATGGTAAGGGTATCGGCGCTTTGTTGCCATAAATAAGTAATCGGATTGGATCCCGCGGTTACGGTATTGCCAGTAAGAGCCGCTGGAGCATTGGCCGAATCGATGGTTTGGGCCGCTCCAATGGTATTGGATGAAAAGGCTGGAGCAACCGATAATACGACCACATTGCTATTTCCAGAGCATAAACCTGAAACGGCATTTCTTCTATAATACGTAGAAACGGTTATGGTTCCAGGATCCAAATTCTGACCAGTGGCTCCAGGAATATTGGTATATTTTATGGAATCAACCGAAAATTGCCATTGGTAAGTAACTGTACCGCTAGGGGTTGATCCCGTAATAGTACCAGGAGTAAAGCTACTGGAAGCACAAGAGGAGGTAATCGAAGGCGGTGTAATCGTATTTCCAGGTAAACTACCAAAGGTAAAGGCAATCGCATTGGAAGTATCAGTACAAACCTTGGCATTGGAATAAACTACTCTTTTAAACCAGGTCGATTTGGTGATTGCCGCCGCAGGGGTATACTGCCGAATATAAGCCGTGGTTGTAGGAGCATTGGAATAATGAATTCCATCTGTACTGATAAGCCAAGTGAAATAATAATTATTACCCGTTCCTCCGGTTAAAGGGGTATTATCATAAAGTTGCCCAACGGTATAGGAACTTGTTCCACAGGGTATTATGGTTGAATTTTTCGCTATAATGGTATTTCCTCCAATGGGCGGAAGATTAGCATAAAAAATTATGGTATTACTATGACTCGTGTCTATTCCTTGGATTACAGTCCTTCTAAACCAGGTCGTGGTGCTTACTGCCGAGGGGAGATAGTTCTCCTTGGTAGCAGCGGTTCCCGAAATGGGGGTATAACTAGCTCCATCAATACTGGATTCCCAAACAAAAGAATAGGCAGGTCCTGGGGGTACGACTAAAACCGCTGTATAGATAGAATCCGAAGGAGTAAAACTGGAGGCTCCACAAACTCCATGAGAAGTGGGGAAATATGAAATTGCATTTTGAATTTGAGCTTGGGTCTTGTGGATGAAGATCCCCAATGCCAAAATCAAGATAAATATGCGAAAAACTTGTTTCATGCTATGTCTAAATGCTTTTTTTACGCATTTAGACAGGCTTTGTTACAGGAATTTTCCTGGTAGAAAATTCTACCAGAGCATTTTCGGACAACGAGCTTTATTATAATTACCTAATTGAAGACCTAAAATGATTTCATGGCTTCCAGAGGTATAATTCTGAAGGGCTGAGGTGGTATAATCATAGGCATATCCAATATTGATCAAGGTACTGATATTGATCCCCGCAGCAAGCGAAAATCCATCCCCTCTTCGAATTGAACCCCCTAACCAGAATATGTCTCGGTACAAGAATTTTCCATTAAAATCATAGGATACAGGAGCAGGGCTTATATATTTAATCATTATAGAAGGGGTAAAATTAAGATCTTCTCCCATTGGGATTTTAATACCCCCAGTAATGAAGGTATGGGGTCTTAATTTCTCCAAATTACTGGTTAAATTAGTCCCAAAGCTTAGTTTGCTGGGGATAATTTGATTTAAGGCTCCTCCTACATAGAAATTTTGGGAATAAACCCAGACCCCTAACATTAAATCAGGTATATATTGGCTGGCCCGATTCAAAGGAACGGCTGGATCATACGATCCTCCATATTGATCAAAATTCAATTCATTGGTATTCAAGGTATATTGAGTAACTCCAGCAGAAATACCCAACGAAGCTCTTAATTCACCGGATAAATGAATATGATACGCATAAGAACCATTGAAGGTTAATCGACTATCCGGTCCTGTTTTATCCCCTACAATTAAGGCCCCTAAGCCGGCATGGGGTTTAGTGGCATCATTGATAGGCCCCTGGATGGAAAAATAAGAAGTTACTGGGGATCCGTTAATCCCTACCCATTGTTTACGATAAGATAATTTCGCATCCGTAAAATCCTCTATCCCGGTAATAGCCGGGTTCAATACATAATTATTTTGGAAATATAGGGCATATTGGGGTCTCTGTTGAGCCCATAGATTCGTTCCCCAAAGAACTAAGAATATGATATAAAAGAGCTTTTTCATTAGTATATGATCGTTAGAGGGCCGGTTTGGGGAGCGGAATTTCCATCCCGGTTAAATTTGATGAGGTAATAATAGG
>Ga0075019_10002076_pt1 | contig 11404 bp, 10 predicted proteins | sample ColStrG_CSR_2013_FD_71473 | JGI IMG/M metagenome (GOLD analysis project Ga0075019, IMG submission 71473) | Freshwater sediment microbial communities in response to fracking from Pennsylvania, USA - Cold Stream Run_MetaG_CSR_2013 | ecosystem: Environmental > Aquatic > Freshwater > Creek >...
GCCGCTGAACATCGCGCCGGTTCCGAAACCGCCGCCGCCGCAACCGCCGGTCGTGGCCGCCCCGGCTCCGCCGCCGCCTCGCGCGACGGTGATCACGGCGCCGGACTGGTCGCGCAAGCCCGACGCTGAGGACATGGCTCGTTATTATCCTGACCGCGCTCAGCGGATGGGCGTTAACGGTCACGCGACGATCAAGTGCACGGTGACCGCCAGTGGCAGTCTGACGAACTGCCAGGTCGTGTCGGAAGCGCCCGACGGCCAGGAGTTCGGATCCGCTGCGCTGAAATTGTCGCACCTGTTCAAGATGCGGCCGATGGCCAAGGACGGCCAAGCCGTAAGCGGCGGCGTCGTCTCCATTCCGCTGTCGTTCCAGGTGCCTTCGGAATAGGCCCACGGCTTCGGCTGATCTTTCGACCCTCCCGGTTCGCCGGGAGGGTCTTTTCTTTTGGGGAAGGCCGCCCGCGGGTTTGGCGATCGCGCTTGATCGACGCGCCCTGGGCGACTAAACGATGCGACCGTCCTATCGGGCCGCCTTAGCTCAGCTGGTTAGAGCGCTAGATTGTGGATCTAGAGGTCCTCGGTTCGAACCCGAGAGGTGGTACCACCCCCGAACACCCTGCCGCGCCTCCCGCCCCGCGCTTGCGTAGGGGAGGAGAGGGGCCGCGCGCACGCCGCTGGAACGCCTAGACCACGTCGTGCGGCGCCAACTCGCAGGGGTGGTCCTCGCCCCCCGCTTCGATCTGCAGGGTGGCGTGGTGCACGGAAAACCTGGCGCGCAGGTCGGCGCAGGCTCGGGCGAGGAGAGAATCGTCCAGGCTCATGCCCGGTCGCACCAGATGGGCGGTGAGGGCGGTTTCGGTGGTGCTCATGCCCCAGATGTGCAGGTCGTGCACCTCGCGCACTCCGGGCAGGTTCTGCAGATAATCGAGCACCGCGGTGCGGTTCACCGAGCGTGGCGTCGCCTGAAGGGCCAGGTCGAGCGATTCCCGCATCAGCGACCAGGTCCCCACGACGATCGTCGCGCCGATGCCCAGGCTCACCACGGGATCCAGCCACGCCCAGCCGGTGACGAGGATAAGTCCACCCGACACCACGACGCCCAGCGCCACCAGCGCATCGGACGCCATGTGGGCAAAAGCGGCCCGCAGATTCAGATCGTCTTTTCGGCCCGAAGCGAACATCAGCGCCGTAATGGCGTTGATCGCCACGCCGACCGCGGCCACCGACATCATAGCGACGCCATCCGTCGGACTTGGCGCAAGCAGCTTTTGCACGGCCGCCCAAGACACCCCGCCGGTCACCAACAGAAGGACGATGGCGTTGCTGAGCGCGGCCAGGATCGACGAGCTTCGCAGCCCGTATGTGTATCGCTCGGTCGGCAGCCGTCGCGCGAGCCGGCTGGCGACCCATGCGACGAGGAGACTAAGGACATCGCCGAGATTGTGGCCGGCGTCGGCGATCAGGGCCAGCGAATTCGAAAGGATGCCAAAAACCACCTCTGCGACGACATAGGCGCCGTTGAGGCTGATCCCCACGGCGAACGCCAAACCGAAGCTCGCGGGGGCGTGGTGGTGATGTACATGTCCATGATCGTTGGCGTGAACATGTCCGTGACCTATGGGGTCGTGATGATCATCCCCCGGATGGTTGTGGCCGTCGTGATCGTGCATCCAAAGGTCTCTCGTTCCGGCGGCCGCGGCTCATGCTCTTCACCTTGTTGGCTGAGCGTGGTGGCCGCGACCCGCCGTTCGCGATCAGACCTACAATACCGTCAGCATGTCCGCCACCAAGGGATGGCGGACGATGTCGCGGTCGGAGAGGCGCACGACGGCGATATTCGTCAGGGCCTCCAGCCTTGCGGCGGTCTCGGCCAGGCCCGACAGTTCCGGCAGGAGGTCCGATTGGTTCGGGTCTCCGGTAACGACCATCGTCGAGTTCCAGCCCAGGCGTGTCAGGAGCATCTTGAGTTGCACGTAGGTGCAGTTCTGCGCCTCGTCGATGACGACAAAGGCGTTGTTGAGGGTGCGGCCGCGCATGAAGCCGACTGGCGCGATCTCGATCGCGCCCTCCGTGATCAGGCTGCGAACGCGCTTCATCGACAGGCGATCGGAGAGGGCGTCGTAAAGCGGCCGCAGGTAAGGCGCCAGCTTGTCCTCGACCTCGCCGGGCAGAAAGCCGAGGGACTCCCCGGCTTCGACGGCCGGACGCGACAGAACAATCCGACCAACCTTGCCGGCTTCCAGGGCTTCGACCGCCTTGGCGATGGCAAGATAGGTCTTGCCGCTGCCGGCGGGGCCGAGGGCCAGCACGAGGTTCTTGACGTCGATCGCCGCGATCATCGCCTCCTGGCCAGCCGACTTTGGTTTGATGGTCTTCAGATACCCCTGCTCGCGGTCGTCGTTCTGCGGCAGCGGCGTCCAGCCGCGGGCGGTCGGCAGGCGGCGTATCTTCGCGTCGCCGTCGAACTCGCGATCATCGAACGCGCCTTCGCGGATCATTCGCTTCAGGGGTCGTTTGGTCATGCACACGCTCCGTTTGAACCAAAAAAAGAGGGCGAAGCCGGTGTGGCTTGCCCCATTGAACATTTCAGTTGTGATGCGGGGCGCCGCCGCTCGAGCCTCGGCCCGAAGTTCGCCAGAGGAGGCGGTGTTGACCGCCGAACCACGTTACGCGACACCCATGACTCCATGTCGTCGGAAACCGCGAGCTAGGCCGCCCGCGGCCGGAATTCGAAGGAATGACCCCTCGAATCGCCAGCCAAGGATGATGGTAAAGGAGTTTAGGAGGGGTTAAGCAAGAGCCCCATTGCAAGAATAGGGGGTATGCGGATGAATGCCTATAAATTGGGCCGGGCCCGATTGACCGTGCCGGACACCGGTGAATACTGGATTGCTCCGAACGCGACGGTTATTGGCGATGTAACGTTGAAGAAAAACGCCAGTGTTTGGTTCGGCGCCGTTCTGCGCGGTGACAATGATCCGATTGTTGTCGGCGAGAACTCAAACATTCAGGACAACAGCGTCTTGCACACTGACACCGGAAGCCCGCTGCTCATCGGCGATAATGTGACGGTGGGCCATATGGTGATGCTGCACGGTTGCACAATTGGCGACGGCAGTCTGATCGGCATCGGCGCGATCGTGCTCAACAGCGCCAAAATTGGCCGCAATTGTATCGTCGGCGCCGGCGCCCTGATCACGGAGGGCAAGGAATTTCCGGACAACTCGATGATCCTGGGCTCGCCCGCCAAGGTCGTGCGGACATTGACGGACGAACAGGCCGGGGCCTTCGCCGCCGGCGCGCTGCACTATGTGCATAACTGGAAACGCTACAAGGCGGACTTGACTCCCCTTTAGGAATGCGTGCGCCTCACAATCAAAATCGGAGAGGAACCCCATGGCTTATGAATTCATCAAGGTCGACCGCGACGGTCCGGTCACCATTTTCACGCTGAATCGACCCGACGTCATGAACGCGCTGCATTCGCCGGCGCATTTTGAGATGGACGAGGCGCTGAACGCCTTCGCGGCGGACGACTCGCAGTGGGTGGGCATCGTCACCGGCGCCGGTGAGCGGGCGTTTTCCGCCGGCAACGACCTGAAGTGGCAGGCGACAGGCGGAAAGATGGGCTCGCCCGCGTCGGGGTTTGCGGGGCTTACATCCCGATTTGATCTGACCAAGCCGCTGATCGCGGCGGTGAATGGCGTGGCCATGGGCGGCGGTTTCGAGATCGCCCTGGCCTGCGATCTGATTGTCGCCTCGGACAACGCCATCTTCGCGCTGCCTGAGCCCAAGGTGGGTCTCGCCGCCCTGGCCGGCGGCCTGCATCGCCTGCCGCGCGCGATCGGCGTCAAGCGGGCCATGGGCATGATCCTCAGCGCGCGCCGCGTCTCGGCGAAGGAGGGTTTTGAGCTCGGGTTCGTCAATGAGGTCACCACCAAGGAAGACTTGATGGCGGCGGCCCGGCGCTGGGCCGGCCTGATCGCCGAGTGCAGCCCGATGTCGATCCGGGCCTCCAAGCAGGCGGTGATGCGCGGGCTCGACGAGGTGTCGCTTGAAGCCGCGATCAAGGGGCAGAACAAATACGACGCTGTCGCCGCGCTCTTCAAATCCCAGGACTTCATCGAAGGCCCCAAGGCGTTCGCCGAAAAGCGTCCGCCAAATTGGACCGGGCGTTAAGGACTCAAGCTCGCCGCGGTATGCCTGCGCCCCCGCGCGTCCGCGCGGGGGAGGGGAGCGGAGACCGCCCGGTCGCGGGTGCTGAAAACATAACCGTCCCGGAGATTCCAACGGCGGGGGCTTTGCTCTAGGTAGGCGCGATGAGTCGCGCCGCCGCCGAACCCAGCACACGTCGCGCCGCGGGCGTGGTTGGCATGGCGGTCATCGCCTCGCGGCTTGTCGGTCTTGTGCGCGAACAGGTGTTCGCCGCGATGTTCGGCGGGGGCAAGTTCCTCGACGTCTATCTCGCCTCGTTCCAGATCCCCAATCTGCTGCGCGATCTCTTCGCGGAGGGCGCGCTGTCGACGGCTTTCACGACCCTGTTCGCCCAGTCCTGGGATCGTGACGGTGAAGAGACGGCGTGGCGTCTGGCGAACCTGATCCTTTCCACCATGATCTTCCTGGGCGGAGTGCTGTGCATCGCCGCGATCGTGTTCGCGCCGGCCCTGGTCGAGCTGACAAACCACGGCTTTCACAGCGTTCCCGGTAAGTTCGAGCTGACCATCGAGCTCACGCGGCTGCTGTTCCCGTTTATCCTCTTCGTATCGGTGGCCGCGGCCGTGATGGGCATGCTCAATGCGCGCCACGTGTTCGCGATCCCGGCCTCGGCGTCGACGGTGTTCAATATTGTGTCGGTCATCGGCGGGGTGGGCCTCGCCTTCGCCCTGGACCCGTCGGCGCGGGAAAACTGGCGCCATCCCGTCTTTACAGAGCGCGCTCTGTTTGGCGTTTCCGCAGGAGTTCTGTTGGGCGGCATGGCCCAGCTGGCGATGCAGCTGCCGTCGCTCTATCGCCTCGGCTTTCGCTATCGTTGGACCCTTAACCTGTCCGACCCGCGTCTTAGCCGTCTATGGAACCTGATGTGGCCCAGCGTCGTCGCCGGCATGGCGGTGCAGGTCAACGTTCTGGTCAACGGCAATTTCGCCTCGGAGATCAACGGCGGGCGATCGTGGTTGAACTGCGCGTTTCGCCTGATGCAGCTGCCGATTGGCGTGTTTGGCGTCTCGCTCGCTACGGCGACTCTGCCCGCCGTCAGCCGCGCGTTCGCGCGCGGCGATCTTGTCGCCTTCGGCCGCACCGCGCGCGACTCGCTGCGCCTGGCCTGGTTTCTGGCCTTGCCCGCGGCCGCGGGCCTCGCGGTTCTGGCCCGGCCGATCATCGCCATGATCTATCAGCACGGACACTTTTCCGCACACGACACCGCGCAAACCGCTCTGGCGCTACAGGCCTACTCGGTGGGACTGGCCGGCTACGCCGCCACGCGGGTCGCGACACCCTGTTTCCTGGCCATGGGCGAGCCGGGCGTGCCGATGCGGATCAGCCTGATCGGCATAGGCCTCAATCTTGTACTCAACTTCGCCAACGCCCGCGTTCTGCACCTCGGGCATGCGGGACTGGCTCTGACCACATCAGTCGTGGCCCTGGTGAACTTCGCGCAGCTCAGCTTCGCCCTAAGTCGCCGCATAGATGTTGGCCGCGGTACGCAGTGGGCCGGCTTTCTGACGCGCTGCGGTCTCGCCGCGGGCGCCTGCGCCGGCGCCGCCTGGTGGCTCAACGGAATGGTTGAACGGGCGACGGAGAGCCACCTCATCCGCTACGGCGGCCTTGGAGTGGCGATCGGGATCAGTCTGCTTGTCTATTTCGCGGTCGCGCGCGCACTACGTCTGGATGAAAGCGCGCAGGCCTGGGCGATGGTGAAGCGTCGGCTGCCGGGGTTCGGCTGACCTGCGGGAGCGAGTTCACCGATCGCGGCAAATCGACTATTAGGTGACGGTAGCGTCATTTTTTCGTGAGGGTCCGCCATGAGCGCCGATGAATTCGACTACATCATCATTGGCGCCGGCTCCGCCGGATGCGTCCTGGCCGGCCGCTTGAGCGAGGATCCGCAGGTTCGGGTTCTGCTGTTGGAGGCAGGCGGCAAGGACGGCTCGATGCTCGTGCGCATGCCCGCCGGCATCGGCCAGCTTCTGCCGAACAAGGGCCCCTATAACTGGGGATTCTGGACCGAGCCGGAACCCCACCTCGAGGATCGCAAGCTCTGGTGGCCGCGGGGCCGCGGCTGGGGCGGGTCATCGTCGATCAATGGCATGATCTATATTCGCGGGCACGCCCGGGACTACGATCAGTGGCGTCAGATGGGACTGGCCGGCTGGGGATATGCCGACGTGCTGCCTTATTTTCGGCGGTCTGAAACCCTTGAAGGCGGGGGCGACGCCTATCATGGTTCGGATGGGCCGCTCCACGTATCCAAAGCCTCCACGCCACACACGGTCTATTCATCGTTCATCGCCGCCGGCGCCGAGGCCGGGCATAAGCTCACGTCGGACTTCAACGGATTTCAGCAGGAGGGGTTTGGTCCCTTTCAACTGACCATCAAGGATGGACGACGGTGGAGCGCCGCCAGCGCCTATCTGCATCCGGCCCTCAGCCGCCCGAACCTGACCTGCGAGGTTGATGCGCGTACGACCCGGATCCTGGTTGAGAATCGCCGCGCGGTGGGTGTCGAGTTCCACCAAGGCGGTCAGACCCGCCAAGCTCACGCAGCGGCTGAGGTTCTCCTTTGCGCGGGCGCCGTGCAGTCGCCACAAATCCTTCAGCTGTCGGGGATCGGCGATCCGGATCGCCTGCGTGACGTAGATGTCACCTGTGTTCACCCTCTGGCGGGGGTAGGGGCCAATCTGCAGGATCACCTTGACGTCATTCTCTCGTGGGAGACGCCGAACGTTAAGACCGTCTATTCGATGACCAAGGGGCTGAATCAGCTGACGATCGGTCTCAACTACATGCTGTTCGGCAAGGGTCCCGGACGCCAGAACTATCTAGAGGCGGGTGCTTTTTTGAAGTCGCGCGCAGAGCTCGACCGACCGGATCTGCAGTTGCACTGCGTCCAGGCGATCATGAAGGATCATGGCAAGACGCAGGTGAAGAAGGACGGTTTTTCCATACACGTATGCCAACTGCGGCCGGAGAGTCGCGGTCACGTGGGATTGCGGTCGGCCGACCCATTCGACGATCCGGCGATATTCGCCAACTATCTGGCCACGGACGAGGATCGCCGCGCCCTGCGCCAAGGGGTGACGATCGCCAGGGATGTCGCGGCTCAAAAGTCTCTCACCGCGATTCGCGGCGCCGAGTTCCAGCCCGGCGAGGCCGTCACCACCGACGCCGAAGTCGACGCCTGGATCCGGCGGTCGGCCGAGACCATCTATCACCCCGTGGGCACCTGTCGCATGGGTCTTGCCGACGATGGCATGGCGGTGGTGGATGAGCAGTTGCGGGTGCGGGGACTGAGCGGGTTGCGGGTGGTTGATGCGTCGGTCATGCCTACCCTGGTGGGCGGCAACACCAACGCCCCGACGATCATGATCGCGGAAAAGGCCGCCGACCTGCTGCGTGGCCGGCGGGCGCCGTCGCCGATCGACGTCGCTGTGTTCGACGACCGGGCGGCCTGATGGCCGAAGGCCCCTGGCGCGTCACGCGCGAGCCCGCGATCAATTTGCCGCGATCGGTGGCGGGGCTCCTGGCTTGCCTCGCCGTCGCCCACGTTTTGCGCGTGGCGACCGGCACGACGGCCGAAGCCTTCGCCCTGACGCCCGCGGATCTCGCCGCCGGTCGCTACGGCGGCCTTGTCACCCACGTGTTCGTGCACGCCGATTGGATCCACCTGTCGATGAATGCCCTGTTCATCGCCGCGTTCGGCGCCCCCGTGGCGAGATACCTTGGCTCGGGATGGCGGGGCGGCGCCGTGCTGTGGGCCTTCTTTCTGGTCTGCGGCATATTATCCGGCGGATTGTTCGCCCAGATCATAACGCTCGCGCCGATATTGGGTCCGGGCCCGGGCGGATGGGCGTTGCTCGGGGCGTCGGGCGCGGCTTCGGGCCTCATGGGCGCCGCCGCGCGCTTGATCGACGGCGGCGGCCGCCCGCTTCCGCGGGTGGGCAGAACGGTGGCGGGCATGACGATCAGCTGGATTCTGGTCAATGTGATCCTCGGTCTCTCCGGGCTTACGCCTGGCACATCAGGCGCGCCGGTGGCCTGGCAGGCGCATATTCTGGGTTATTTCGCCGGCCTCGCCCTTGTCGGCGTCGCTGGCCGCTTGGCCGGGCAAGGAGGCGATCACGTAAACGAGAGTTGATTCGCCGACCTGCGAGGTTCACCCTCCGATCCAATCAAGATCAGGAGGAAGCGAATGCTTGTTTCCCAGGTTCTAAAATCGAAGGGCGACGCGGTTTTTACCGTCACCCCATCTGAAACCCTCAGCGCGGTCGCGGCCATGCTCTATGCCAGACGGGTCGGCGCCATGGTCGTCGTCGACGCACATGACCAAGTGGTTGGCATCCTCTCCGAGCGTGACGTTGTGCGCGTGGTCGCGGAGGAGGGCGCCGCCGCGCTTTCCTTGAGCGTCGCAGACTGCATGACCCGGGACGTCGTCTTCGCCGGAGCGCATGAATCGGTCGATGCGCTGCTGGAGCGGATGACGGATCGCCGCATGCGGCATCTGCCGATCATCGTCGATGGCCGCCTTGCCGGGATCGTGTCGATCGGCGATTTGGTCAAGTTCAAGATCGCCGAAGCCGAGGCTGAGGCTGAGGGGCTGCGCGCTTATATACACGCGGCTTGAGGGTTCTTCGCCGGCCACCTTGCGCGCACCCCGCGCCATCGCTAGGTTCCGCGACTTCGCTCGCCAGGGCCTCCATGGCGCCTGCCTCAAAACGGAGAGGTGGCTGAGCGGTTGAAAGCACCGCACTCGAAATGCGGCATACTCGTAAGGGTATCGGGGGTTCGAATCCCCCCCTCTCCGCCATCCTGCATCGGCCCGCGCGCCGAGCGGGATCTGCATCGTCCACGGGCGCAGCCGCGCGGTCGTCAAGGTGGTGACCTGTGAGTTCCCAGTGTCCAGGGTTGGCGCTCGCTGGACACCCCGCTGGCGCCGGCTCATAAATGGATCAGGGAACGCTTTTGCGAGTGGCCGGCGGGTGAAACGTAAACTGGAAATCACCACGGCCGTGGCGGCGGCGTTTGCGCTGTCCGCCTGCGAGCGCAACGATGAATGGGTCGCGCGCCAGGATGTGAGGGTTTGCCGCGACGTCAATGGCGCCCGAATCGATGACCTCAACTGCGATCGCGGCGCGCGCGCCTGGTACTATATTCCCCGTGGAGGGGGCGTGCCGCCGATTGGAGGCGCGCTTTCGGGGGGATCGTTCGCCGGACGGCCGGGGGTCAGCTATGTCGCGGCCGACGCGGCGAGCGTCACGCGTGGCGGCTTCGGCTCGATTGGCCGGGCCATGGGCCATGCTTTCGGCCGCGGTGGGTAAGGATGCGCCGAAGGTCGGTCCCTCCGCGCGAGGATTGGGAGCGACGAGTCGAGAGCGGCGGGCTGGTGTGGCATACGCCCCTGGGCCAACCCTACTGGAACGAGCGGGCCTACTACGCTTTCTCCAGCGATGAGATATCGATCATCGAATCGGCGACGGAGACGCTCTATGGCCTGTTTGTCGCCGCCGCCCAGCACGTAATCGATCACGACCGACTGGGTGAGTTCGGCATCCCGGCATGTGCGCATGACGCGGTCAGGCAGGCCTGGCGAGCGCGGCCGCCATCACTCGACTATGGGCGCTTTGACCTCGGCTACGACGGCGTCGGCCCGCCTAAACTCTTCGAGTTCAACTGCGATACGCCCACGAGCCTGGTCGAGGCCGCCGTGGTGCAGTGGGATTGGAAGGAGGACGTTTTTCCCGCGCTCGACCAATTCAACAGCCTGCACGACCGTCTGGTTGACCGTTGGCGCATGATCGGCGCCGACTGGGCGCCAGGTTTGGTTCATTTCACCTATCAGGAGGACGACACCGGGGAAGACGCCGTTACGGTCGCTTACCTGCGCGACACAGCACGCGAGGCGGGTCTGACGAGTGAGGGCATACTTATCGGCGACTTAGGTTGGGACGGCGAACACCGGCAGTTCGTCGATCTGCGTATGAGGCCGATCACACGGCTCTATCATCTCTACCCATGGGAATGGCTCGTCGCCGAATCGTTCGCTGAGCCCTTGCTGGAAAGTCTGCGGCGCACGAGCTGGATCGAACCCATCTGGAAGATGATGTGGTCGACCAAGGCCATATTGCCGATTCTGTGGGAGCTGTTCGAGGGGCACCCGAACCTTCTGCCCGCGTCCCGCGAACCCCCCGCCGCTGGCGACTATGTGCGAAAGCCGCTCCTTTCCCGCGAGGGCGCCAATGTTACGCTCTATAGGGATGGCAACGTCGCGGCCCGCTCGTCGGGGCCCTATGGCGGGGAAGGCAGCGTGTATCAGGCGCTTTTCCCTCTGCCGGACCTGGATGGCGCGCACCCCGTCTTAGGGTCGTGGGTCGTTGGAGGAGTGCCCGCCGGGCTGGGCATCCGCGAAGGCGGCCTTATCACGGGGGACACCGCGAGGTTTGCCCCCCATGTCATAGCCGATTGATCACTTTCCTTCGATCGCGAGAGCGACGGCGCCCCACACAAATCGTGTGGAGGATCGAAGCAACCTGCTTGCTTTGACGGCAACGCCCGTCTACATGCGCCCGCTCGGTCCGCCGCATCGCGTGGCGGTCTGCAATAAGCAGCAGGATCACAAAAAGTTCTTGCTTTAGAAACTACCTGGCGGTAGAAACCGCTCCCTCAACTGATTCACTGACGGACTGAAGGGGCAAGCCCCGGCGGCCCCTGGGTGATTTTTGCGTCCTGATCCAAGCTTTTTAGATCATTTCGTAAAGCGGTTGACTCTCTTCCGGACGGTGTTTAGAGACGCCGCTCCTCGCCGCCACCGGGCGTACCGGTGGACTTGGTTTCGGCCAAGTAGGTCTTTGACATCGTTGATTTGGAAAGAGAAACGCAGGCGGCGGTGTCCTGGCGATGGTCGTAACCGCGACCATCAATCGACGCTGACCAGTTTGCGGTCTCTTGAAGACAATACCATGGCCATTGGGTCTGGGTGAAAACCCGGGTCGAATGGTTTTGGGAACTCGTCAATAGAACTACGCAGACTACGCTCACCCAGCTTCGGCTGGGTGAAAACGAAAGTCAGAACGTCAACTCAACCTGAGAGTTTGATCCTGGCTCAGAGCGAACGCTGGCGGCAGGCCTAATACATGCAAGTCGAACGGATCCTTCGGGATTAGTGGCGGACGGGTGAGTAACACGTGGGAAC
>Ga0075019_10002077_pt1 | contig 11403 bp, 13 predicted proteins | sample ColStrG_CSR_2013_FD_71473 | JGI IMG/M metagenome (GOLD analysis project Ga0075019, IMG submission 71473) | Freshwater sediment microbial communities in response to fracking from Pennsylvania, USA - Cold Stream Run_MetaG_CSR_2013 | ecosystem: Environmental > Aquatic > Freshwater > Creek >...
ATCAGGGGTTGAAATAAATTGCTCACATCAGGTCCTTAATAAAAGAATTACAGCTCGTTATTGATTTGCTTCTTGAATTTGTTAATCAGTGGTTCATTGCGGGAATAAAAAATCCATTGCCCTACCTTGCGCGACGTGATCAGTCCCGCTTTTTGCAGCGTGGCCAGGTGCACCGAGATAGTTGACTGCGACAGATTTGCCTTTTCAAATATCTTGCCGGCACAGACTCCCAGCTCGAACGAATGCTCCTGGCTGGCAAACGACTTTTGCGGAGTTTTCAGCCAGTCCAATATCTCCCTGCGCAATGGGTGTGCCAGTGCCTTGATGATATTGTCCAGATCGGGTTCCGGTTGTTTTGCCATGGCATTTACCAAAATTTTAAATTTCGAAGGTTATCGAAGCATATTTCGTTTTTTATCGAAATAAGGTTCGCAGTATATCAAAACATAGCCAACTGCGCTGACGCGACTTTTTGAAAAGCAACTGAATTACCGCTCTGCTCAAAGCATTCCATTTAATTTCCATGTGGCAATATGAAACCCCTGCTGAATTTTTCAGAGGCTTTACCTTGCGCGCAGCCCGCATACGCGCGCAAGCTATTGAAGTATCATTTTTTTCATTTTTGAAATATAATGTTGCGCCGCAGCATAAATCTGTTTTACTTGGTTGACTGAGAGAATTAAAGTGGTTATACATGCATTATCCAATTTCCAAAGCCGGAAATTGAGTCTGAAACAGAACGAAGAGACGGACATGGAACACAATATTTTGTTGACAACGATAAGGGGACCAATCGATTCAGCGACGGTCAAAGCACACGCTCAGGTTCGCGCCCGATGTTTTGATGAACTGGCGGTGACCAAAATAGCATCCATCGTTATTTTTCAGAGCAGCATGAGGGTCACGCCGGACGCTCTGGAATTGTTTTCTCAAGTGATCAAAAACCACAAAGCGCAATCCGATAAAACGCTCTTCATTGCCTATGTAGCCGAGCTCGACATTGAAGATCGTGCCATCTCCTGCGATTTGATTCAGGCGATTCTTACCGAAAATGAAGTGGGTTGGCGGGCTTTCGAAAAATTGGAAGATGCCCAGGCCTGGGCCAAGGAGATGGTTACGGTTTCATAGCCCACGGAAAAATTTCCTGGGTTTCGTCTTCCGTCACCGAGTCCTGCTGCCCGATCCACTCCTTCCTGCCCTTTTCCACCCATTTGGAAAATTTCATTTCCTTGCGTTTCAAGACCGCCAGATATTTCTGGTTAACCTTGATGTCGCGCTCCACATCTTCGAGATTTTCCACAGCAATGGTGTGTTCCAAACTGATCTGTGCACGCCTGTGCAACAAAATCGCCTGCTGTTTGCGCTGGTGATAGATGTCGGCTTTGGTCACCGAGGCTTCCTGAATTTGCAGCATGACCAGAGCCTGTTCCAGCGACCGTAATTCCGTCTTGCATAAACTGATCTGCTCTTTCAGTTCGTGGCATTGGGTGGCGAGCTGGGCTTTGATGCGCTGTGCGTTTTGTGTTTTTTTTTCGCACAGGGTGATGAGGCGCCGGCCTTTAAGAAATTGCCGCATGCATTTGCTCCAGAGTGACTTTCATTGGCGTTGCTTCGTCCAGCCCCTGACGCAACAGTTTGTTGAGTTTCGGCCGGCAGGAAAACGCGTGATCGTTTTCCTGATTTTCACCTCTCTTGTATTCACCCAGATCCAGATAAATCTGCATTTCTTCCAGAGTACTTAGCGTGGTACGCACCTTGGTCGCCAGTTTCTGGTGGGCATCGGTAGTGACCATGGTAAACACCCGACTCGCGCTGCGCAGAATATCAATGGCAGGATAGTGTCCCTGACTGGCCAATTTTTTGGAAAGATAGATATGTCCATCCAGAATTGACCGAACCTCATCACCGATCGGGTCAACTTCATCTTCGCTTTCCAGCAACACGGTGTAAAAAGCGGTAATGCTGCCATCCAGGGTTTTACCGGGACGCTCCAGCAGTTTGGGCAGGGCATCAAACACCGAAGCCGGATAGCCGCGCCGCGCCGGCATCTCGCCCGCAGTCAGTGCCACATCGCGCAAGGCGCGCGCAAAACGAGTCAGCGAGTCAAGCAGCAGCACGACCTTCTTGCCGTTCTTTCGAAAGAATTCAGCCACCGTCGTTGCAACAAACGCGGCATTCATGCGATCCACCGGAGAATAATCCGACGTGGCATACACCAGCACCGTGCGGTCGGCATGTTTTGACCCGCGCAACCACGCCGTCAGTTCAGCCACCTCGCGACCGCGCTCACCGATCAGCCCAATGACAAAGACATCGGCATCGCCATGTTCAATGAGCATATGCATCAACGACGTCTTACCACCACCGGCTGGTGCAAAAATACCGATACGCTGACCTTCACCACAGGTCAGAAGCCCGTCAATGGCGCGCACGCCGGTGCACAACGGTTTATCAATCGGGCCACGTTCCAGATAATTGGGAGGTGGGGCATCGACCTTGCACATTTCTTCTTCGCCGGACAAATCGGTACCAAAGCGCTCGGACGTTTTGCCGGTGGCATCCAGCACGCATCCCAACAATGAAAAGCCGACCGGAATGTGCAGGCTCTTACCCGTGGGCATCAAGACCATTTCTCGTGATGCGCCCGAGGTTGAGCCCATCATGTTCAGGACGGTTTTGTCGTGCGCGAAGCCGACCACCTGGGCGCGTCCGACGATGTCCTGATTGTAGATAGAGGGGCGCAGTTCACAGATTTCGCCAATAAACACATTTTTCAAAGGCGCTTCGAGTACCGAACCGCGCAAGCTGGTCGGATGGGCATACTGTTTCCATACAGCGGGTGAATTCATCATGATTTCCTCCTGTTCAATCCGGTTCAAATTGTTTTCAATACATCGATTTGAACCGTGTCGGTGATTTCGCCAAACGACAAAACTTCCAGGTCAGTGTATTTGCTCTCCAGCAGTTTCTTGATGAACCTGCGCACATCCATCGAAGTCAGCACCACGAGGTCTTTATGCTGGATCAGAATCGTACTAAGACCGGCTTCGAACAAATCCATGATCTCGCCCATTTCATGGGGCTCCAGATTCAGAAACGTGCCCATGGCGGTTTGTTTGATGCCGTTTCTGACACGGTCTTCAATCTGCTGGGAAATCATCACGGCGCGAATCTTTCCGCCACCGGAAAATTTGCTGGAAATATATCGTCCCATGGCTGTACGAATATGCTCGACAAGGGTAATGACATCTTTTTCTTTCGGCGCCCACTTGGTCATCGCATCCAGAATCAGCTTGATATTGCGCACTGAAATACGTTCTCCAAGCAGACGTTGCAGTACTTCCGACATTTTCTGCACACTGGAATGACGATACGTCTCTTTCAGCAGTTCCGGATATTTTGGTTCCAGCTCATCCAGCAAATTCTTGGTTTCCTGCACGCCAAAAAACTCATGAATGTAGCGCGTCAGAATCAAAGAAATACTGAGATAAAACTCATCGCTGTCTTTGCGCACCGTGAATCCCATGTTCTCGACCTGAGAGGCCTGTGCGGCCGGTATCCAAATGGCTTTTTCATCCAGCGGTTCAATCACCGTAATCAGATTCAGATCAAGTGCGTACAGGTCTTCACGAAAATCGATAATGCGACATGAATCGAAAATCAGATTGATATCAGCTGCTTTGACTTCGTTGATAAACACCCCGATCTTGTTTGCAACACCCTTCGGCGTGAAGCGCACCACTGCCTGCGGCAGTCGTACTCCATAGTCAAGAAAGAACCGGCTCTTGATCAGATCAAGCAAGTTTTTCTTTTCCCATTGCGCTTTGTTGTCTTCTGCAACCATTAATATCAGAGGCACGGCTTCCATGGTCATCTTGGTGGTGTCGAGAACACCGGAATCCACTGTGCCATCGGCATTGACCGTGGCGCCCGATTCTGACGGCGCCGTGCCTGTCGATTTCTGTTCCTTGTTTTTGAACCAGTACAATGCTGCCAGTGCAACAGACAGAATCGAAAATATCATTAACGGGAAGCCGGGCATGAGACCGATTAAAAAACAAAGAATCGAGGTAACCAAAATGACAAAAGGTCGATGGAACAATTGGGTAACGATACTGTTACCAAGATTGTCGCCTTCGCCACTGACCCTGGTGACAACAAAGCCGGCACTGATTGAAATCAGCAACGCCGGAATCTGTGCAACCAGACCGTCACCAATCGTCAGAATGGTGTAGGTATGCAGCGCATCGGTGAATGGCATACCGTGCTGAACCATACCAACCGAAATACCACCAATGAAGTTGACAAAAATAATGATGATCCCTGCAATGGCATCGCCCTTGATGAATTTCATCGCGCCGTCAAACGATCCGTACAGCTGACTTTCCTTTTGCAGTTCAGTACGGCGCAGCTGGCCGGTTGCCGCATCCAGCGTGCCGGCACGGATATCAGCGTCAATGCTCATCTGCTTACCTGGCATACCGTCCAGAGAAAAGCGCGCGGCAACTTCAGCGACACGCTCGGAACCCTTGGTAATCACAATAAACTGAACAACGGTAATGATCAGGAAAATAACAAAGCCAACCACCAGATTGTCACCGATCACATATTCGCCAAAAGTATTAATGATGTGGCCTGCATCCGCGTTGAGCAAAATCAATCGACTGGTGCTGATGGACAGTCCCAGCCGGAACAGGGTAGTAATGAGCAGCACTGAAGGAAAGGACGAAAAGCTCAATATCCGATCCACATAGAACGAACCAATCAACACCAACAGTGCAATTGAGATATTCACGGCCAGCAATAAATCCACCATAGGAGTGGGCAGTGGAATGATCAGCATCGAAATGATGACCACAATGAGCAACAGCAAAATCAGCTCGGGATGGTTTCTGACATTAAGCAAAAAATTCTTTTTCATTGGGACACCTGTTAATTGGCCAACTCGGTCATTGAGTATCTGGCGTTATTTATCGTTTTTAATGGGTTGGAAATTCAGCAACGCATCAATCAATATCTGTTTGATTTCGCTTTCCAGAAAAAATTCATCGTCGAGCTGTCTGATCGCCAGCAACAGTCTTTGTTGTAAATTGCCTTCAGTTAAATGCAGTGTTCTGGCCAAATTTTTCAAATGATTTGCTTCAATCTCTTTTTTTATATTGAAGGGTCGCTGCAGACAGTCAAACCAGCATTCCAGCAATACATCCTCCAGCAACAGCGCATTCGGATTGCCACGCAAAAAAACCTGTAGAAACCCCAGATCGGCAGCCTGCAATTTTTTCAATTTAACGACATGACTGAGCAGGGCACCAAATTCCAGACGCGAACAGCTGGGGTCATGCGACTGAATATCATGCAACAATGAAGACTCGACAAACTCGGTGACCAGATTGCGTCGTCTTGATCCGTATTGATCGATCCAGTTTTCATACTGAAACAATTCGCCTTCGTCGCTGATCAGAAATTCCCGATAGGTGTCACGTAACGCCTGTGGAGAGACTTGCATTTTTTTGGAATACAACCGCGCTTTCAAACCAACATTCAGACCCGCCTGGCACAGCTTAGGGTCGGTGTTCTGCCAGACTTCTTCCAGCATTTCTTCAAATTGCGCCGTTGCGACACCACTGGCCCTGCGACGTTTGATCAGCTCACGCAACACCAGCACAAAATCGCTGGCATCAGGAAACAACGAGCGGGCAAAATCCAGAAAGCCCTGTTTTGAAATATCCGGTGTGCGGGCGATGACGTACAGGGAGTCGGTTTTGGGCTCGGATTCTTCTTCCAGTATCCGTTCAAACGGATCGGTTGCACGCGACGAGCTCTTCTCGGCTCTGGCCCTGCGCTGAAATTGGGCCAGAACCTCAGACATGTCATCCGCCATGGAAACAATGTCTGAATACGTGCGCACCGTGCTTTCGGCTGGCGTCTCAACCTGAACGGGCTTCGCTTCTACCGGATGCTGCTTGGGCAGTATCGGTTGGTGTTTCGGTCCGCGGCTTCCGTCAATTATTGACATCTTGCGTCACCGAGTAGTTTTTGAGTAACTGCAAGGTCTGGTCAAGCGGCATTTTCGGGGCCAGTGTTGTTGGCGCTGTAAATTGTTCGGGATCCCATGTAGTCCCCAATTCCATTAACTTCGGCTGAATCAAAAACACACGTACCATCTGCGTATCGGATTTCGATTCGCTCCTGAACGCACCGCCAACGTAGGGCAGGTCGCCGAGAAACGGAACTTTGCTGTTTGATCGGGTCGTTTCATTGCGGGTATAGCCCCCGATGAGCAGGCTCATACCTCTGGGAACACGGGCAATCGTGCTCAACTTGGTGCGGGTTATGGATGGAATACTGTTAACGTCGCTGCTGGAATCCTGCCTCTGACCATCCTCGATGTCCAGTATCATTTCCACCTCATCGCCTTTGGGCGAAAACCGTGGCAATACATTAATCATCGTTCCGTAGGTAACACTTTCCAGATTGGCGACCCGTTCAGCTTCGAGCTTGGTATAGAAAGTACTGTTATGGTCAAAACTGGCCGGCACGTTATCCTGCGTCAAAACAATCGGGCGAGATACAATTTCCGCACCGCCTTTTTTATTCAGCGCCGTAACCTGCGCCAGGAAGCGGGTGCCGTCGACCGTTGAATCCAGCAAGGCCCCACTGGTGTTGAATGAAACCCCGGCATTCTTGCCCAAATTGATCCCCCCCTGCCAGTTAATTCCCAATGCATCCAAATCGTTCTTGTTAATGTCGATGATCCACAGAGACAATTCAATGTGACGCTTTGGAACATCCAGTTGCTCAACCAGAGTTTGAATCAGGTCGATCTGTTCCTGAGTACCCTTGACCAACAGGCTGTTGGTGTCGGGAAAAGGTATGACTCTAATCTGGCTGACTTCGTTGACAGTCTTCTTTTCAGATGGCGTTGTGGCGGCGCTTCCCGGCTTGGCAGGTGCGGAGTCAATGGAAATCAGTTCGCGTCGGTCGTTGGACAAAATACTTTCAATGACTCTGCCTATACCGGCAACCGTAATTTCCTGATCACGCACCGTCATCTTTCGGTCGCTGACAAAGGTATTTTGCAGTTTGATGATGGCGATGCGCTGCTTGTTCAGGTCAACATTTTTGTACAGGTCATCCAGATAGGCCGCCGCGTTGACCACGATGTCAACATAAGCCGGTGGGCCTGCAACATAGAAAGCGTTGTTTCTCGGTTCTCCACGTATTGGATAACGTGTGCTGGCCAGACCGGTACGCTGCAGAAATTCGTTCAGGGTTGTCAGGGTCGCGGCTCTGAGCATGACCACAGCATTTTTCAGTTCACTGTTGTCATACACGTAGAATGTCTGCCCGTCGTCATACCATGCCAGACCAATCTGGGCACTGATCTTATCGAGAAATCTGGTTGGATTGGAGATATCGAAATCGCCGGTTACTGTTTTTTTCTGCGCCAGCTTGCTCAGTACATAAGGCTTTCTGGACTCACTGGACAACGCATTGAACAGAAATTGAATGCTTTCATTTTTGGCGACATATCCGCTACTGCTTTTTGCGGCGTTGACATCGATTGCCGGGCTGAGAGGATCAGCATTCGCCGCCCAAACTGAAAGTGTGCTCACTGCTATGGCCATCGCACACAGGAAATGGCTTATTGGTGTTACTTTTTTCATTTTGACTCATCAATCTAAATTAAGAACTATTCCGTTCCCTATGAATTCGTGTCTCAAATACTTCAAGCACGCGAACTACATATGCCTGAGTATCTGGATACGGTGGAATAGTATTTTTATATTTTTGGACTGCACCCTCACCTGCGTTGTAGGCAGCGAGGGTTAGTTGCAGATCGTCACTAAAGCGATCCAGTAAAACTCTCAAATAGCGCGCACCACCACGAATATTTGATTCCGGGTCATACACTTCCACAATCCCGAAGCGCGCCGCGGTAGCTGGAATTAACTGCATCAATCCTTGCGCTCCTTTGGATGACACTGCCTGTGGGTTATAGGCAGATTCAACCTGTATTACGGCGTGCAACAAATGAGCATTCACTCCAACTTCTTGCGCAATGTCATTAATCAAGCTGTTATAACGCTGCGCCTTTTCACTGTGACCAAGCCCTGCTTTGCTTGCTGTGCCGGACAGTGATTTACTCAATGCTTTCAAATTCGCAGGATCAAACGACTTGAACCGTCCATCTTCCTGCCTGTCCGAGATGATCAACTTCCCATCCGAATCCACAAAAGCAAATATCTTTGCTTTACTCTCCCCGCAAACCAACCCACACATTGCAATAAACAGCGCGGACTTTCTTAAAAGGGGGGATAAAGGAAATCGCATGTCTTAATCAGTTTCTAAAATAATTCAATGTCGACTCGGAATCATCATCAAAATCATCATCAAACGGCGATTCTTCTTCAGATTCTTGGTCTACACTGTCACTGAAACGCTCTGAAATTTCCTTCAACCAGGCACGCATCACACGGGCAACCCACTGGTCACACTGCTTTTTCACTTCAAGTCGGTGGAAGCAATGGTTCACCAGTCCATTCATCTCATCCATAGTACGTTCAGGAGAAAATTCATAAATGTGATCGCCACTCTGAATGATTATGTTTTGCCCCTCTCCCACCGAAACGACAGGCACAATGCCAGTGACTTTTTCAACGTGGCGCCTGAGGGATTCACGCTGCTCCTGCGCGTGATGAGGTATAACAAGGTGCAACTCCTCACCAAGCCGGGGGCCCGCGGATAACCACGCGTCGAGCAATTGCAGTTCCAGTTCAGGCTGGGCAAGTGATGTTTCGAGTGACTTGCGAACGGTCTGTTTCAGTGCGGACTCAATCTGCTGATGCAACAGATTTCCATCCGACAAAGCGTTAAAAATTGCATTCAGTGAATCCAGCCAACCTGATTGAAAACCTTCGCGCAGACCATTCTGTTCGATCGCTGAAGCTTTGATCTGCGCGTCTTTGGTAATCCGTCGAGCGTGTGCGCGCGCCTGCTGGACGGTTGTATAGGCGCGGACTTGTTCCTGCACCGCCTGGCGCTTGATCAGCACGCCATATACGGTCGGCACGCGAGAATCAATGGTAAGTATTCTTGGCATAATCAAAGGCAAAAGTAAGTAATGAGCGATTCAATTCCATACCCTGAAATGGACCACTTTCATTACGGGGAAATAATAATGGAAGACGTTGCCCTAATGCTTCAGGTAATTGTTGCTGCAACTGAATCAGGTAACGCGCCCCATGTACCTCGAGCCGCGCTTCGGTTATCGCACCAGGAAGCTCCAATGGCTCACACACAATAGGCAACTCAATGAAGCGACGTGCTAGTGGCGGCAATGTTGCGAGTCGACCGGTTTTTGCCAAACTGCCGCGCGCCATCTTGCAACCTAACAACCAGGCGGCCCGGGGAATCAGATGCCAGTCCGCAACCAGTCGTTGACTGAAATCACTAGATTTCAACGAAAAATCCAGGTCGGTAACCAGCCCAAACCGCTTGATCAAAGTGTGGTTTACCGCCTGCTGCAAGGCCGAAGTTATTTCACACTCTGGCGTTGGGAAATAGTCAGAATGGATATAGTCCAGAGGCGCATACATCACGCGGAGCAGGGCCGGCATCATTTCTGTTCATCCCTGAATTTGTCAGCTGCAGACAGACGATTTTTGACCAAGAACACCAGCAGACCGATCAGCGCCAAACCAGCTATTGCGGCTGCAGCAATAAATTGCGGCGAATAGATGAACTGCTTTTCTGAGGCCTGTATCGTATTCAGGGGATCTGACATCCCTTTTGCCAACACGACCGAGATGTCGTCATAATTTACCGATTGCAGGCTGTTTTTCAAAAAGCGCTTAATCTGATTGATAAGCACGGACTCGTCATCTGCGTTGCGATACACCACCAGCACCGACACATGCGCAGGCGCCGTCTCCTGACGTGATGCGGACGATTCCACATCGTAACTGATGTGCAGGCGCGCCTTGATCACAGCTGGCAGCACCAGCAAAGACTGCTCGAGACGCTGCTCAATACCGGAATACAGTCGGGCTTTCTCCGCGCGTGGTGAAGTTGCCAGTGAATCTGCCGGAAACATCTGCGCAATTTCAACCCGGGCTTTGCTGGGAAGGTCATTACTCTTTAGCAGCTCAACTGATTTCGCAAAGTCAGCCTGAGCAACCTGTATGCTGTAGCCGAGTTTTCCGCCATCCTCTTTTTTCGCAGTGATATTTGCCTGCTGCAAAACTGCCAAAACTTCATTGGCCTGGCGTTGATCGAGATTTTTCAATAACTCCTGATCACAGGCTGTCAGCACGAAACATAAGGCAAGAAATACGATACGTTTAAACATGATTTATTGTGCCTTCATCGTATCTTGAACAATGGTAGCCGCTCTTTTCACAAGGCCACTTAATTGCGATATTCTGTTATTTTGGTCATAGGACATGGTTTGCAGTCGAGCCACCCTTTCCGGGGTCAATTCACCGGACGCAAGCTCCCTGATCTCTTCCTTGCGCATTTCATTTTCTTTGGAACCTTCAATGAAAGCTTTTCCTATGCCGTCCACGATACCGCCACCTGAATTCGAAGACGGTGTAGTGGAAAATGTTATTAAGCCACCGGGTGCGGTTGTATGTTGACTGCTCACAATTTTATTTCTGACCATGTCATTTTGAAATTGTGTTTCTGATTGGACAGCACTCCTGTACTCTCGCGATTCCGGCGTATTGGTTTGAGCCGAACGAATCGACTGAAGCTCTGTAGAATTTCCGAATTTTCCGTCGCTTCCATTCCAGGGAAGATCGTATTTACCTTCGACACTGGACACTTGCTGAATTTCAGCCTGCTGAATTCCTGAAGCTTTTGAAGGAATTGGACCAATTGCATCTATCATATTTGTCACCACTGTTGAATTTGAATGTTTTGATTATTCTTACAAACCGGTGCAGCACTTCAACCAAATCAAGGCTGCACCGGATACCCACATTTCGGACCAGATTGAAAATTGCGCCACAATAAATCCAAAAAGCGCATTTTTCTGCATGGTCCATCACAACATTTACTCTGAAAAAAATAATTACAGTTTTTGGTTCATTGATTCGATCTTGTCGAAGATCTGCTTAATCACTTGAGTCTGGGCACCAAACAAATTCATGAGCGCTGAATTGGCTGCCTGATACGTGGCTACAGCCGTCAGATCAGATGGATTTTTGGACAAATTATCAAGGGCCGCGCTGGCGGCATTACTCAACCGCGTTTGTGTTGGTGCAAAAAATCTTTGCAGGTCAATTAACGTGTTGCCTGTCCCATTGCCAGAATAGTTGTCATATTTTCTGGAACCATCAGAGTTATAGGTATAACTACCAAAATTGTATGGATTAGGTGGCAGGGGGTCATCCGGTG
>Ga0075019_10002079_pt1 | contig 11398 bp, 7 predicted proteins | sample ColStrG_CSR_2013_FD_71473 | JGI IMG/M metagenome (GOLD analysis project Ga0075019, IMG submission 71473) | Freshwater sediment microbial communities in response to fracking from Pennsylvania, USA - Cold Stream Run_MetaG_CSR_2013 | ecosystem: Environmental > Aquatic > Freshwater > Creek >...
CGTGGTCACCAGCGAACCGTTTGACAAGGAACTGGTCGGAAACATCGCAGCCGATCTCGGTGAAATCACGCTCTACTCGGCTGGTATCACGGTTGAAGAGACAGCTTCCAAACCGGAAGAGAAACTCGGTTCTGATGCCGGCGCCCCAGCGACGAACGAGGGTGGAATCGTCATCAGTTCCAAAAAGACCACTCCGGCGCAGGCGGACCAGCAGGCGCTGCATCCCGCCTTCACCGTCGGAGCGCTCCCCGGCGCGAGCGGCACGTTCGACCGCGAGATCACCTTCGCAACGCCACTGGCGGCCGTGGATTGGAAGACCGGCAAGCCTCAACTCGTGGGCGCGGTGCTGCGAGTGACCACCCGGCCCGCGGTTCTGTATGGCCATCTTTTCGCCGCACTGGGAGAGTTCGTGCGCGGCGTTGCCTACATCCTGATAGGCGTGGGAGTCTTTTTCGCTGTCATCGAACTCATCGCGCTCATCATCGGCACGCGCATGACCCGCACCGTAACCGCCGCCGTCGCGCAACTCCACAACGCGACCAAGCATGTCGATCGCGGCGATTTCAGTCACCGCATCCCGGTGAAATCGAGCGACCAACTGGCGGATCTTGCGCACTCGTTCAACTCGATGACCGCCTCCATCGAGAAGCTGATCCTGGAACAGAAAGAAAAACAGCGCCTGGAAAACGAACTGGCCATCGCGCAGGAAGTCCAGGCGCAGCTGTTCCCGCGCCAGGTTTCAGAGCTCGAGTCGCTTGAAGTGCACGGCTTTTGCCGTCCCGCGCGCACGGTCAGCGGCGACTATTACGATTTCGTCTCGGCTAGTTCCCACAAACTAATCCTGGCGGTCGGCGACATCAGCGGAAAAGGCATCTCCGCGGCCCTGTTGATGGCTACCATCCACTCCGCCGTCCGCGCCTATTGCATGGAAAACCTGCCGCAGATGCGCGAGCCTGTCGCCATCGGCGCCGTTGCCGGATCGGGCCGCGTCATGGCCGCCTGGCCGGAAGGTGTGGAAGTCTCTCCGTCAGCCCTGCTCGGCCTGCTGAATCACCAGCTCTTCGAGAGCACTCCGGCGGAAAAATACGCCACGCTTTTCGTCGGCATCTACGATGGCCGAGTGCATCGGCTGACCTACAGCAACGGCGGCCATCTGCCGCCCATCCTCATCAGCGAGGATGGCACTGTCCGGCGGCTGGAGGCCGGGGGCACGGTCGTGGGCTTGTTCGACAATATGACTTATGACGAGGGAGCCGTCGAAATGCGTCCCGGCGAAATTTTCCTGGCCTATAGCGACGGCGTCACCGAGCCGGAAAACGACTTCGGCGAATTTGGCGAGCAGCGCCTGATCGACCTCGTCCGCGAAAACCGGCGCCTGCCATTGCCGCAGATCAGTCAAATCGTGACGATGGCGGTCGACGATTGGATCGGCGACAAAGAGCAACCCGATGACGTCACGCTGGTGCTGGCTCGAGCGCGATAGAGAGCCTCGTGCTCCGCGCCTCGTGTTGACAGAAGAGCACCCATGCAATACCTTGGTGCCTCGGTCTTCAACTCCGTACGCGGGAGTAGCATAACTTCGGCAATGCGCCGGGGCTCCATCCCGGAGATGACGGTTCGATACCGTTCCTCCCGCCCCAGATTTCACACCCAGATTTGAGACCCTGCGTTGCGCCTACTTGGGTTTGGCTGACAGACGTTTGACGGCTTCGTCGACGGGCGGACCCAACGAACGGTCTCCGCCAGCCATTTCTTTTTGCAGAGCCCGGTAGAGCGACAACGCCTGAACCCGATCCCCAGCAATCTCGCGCAGGTTGGCAACGACATAACGACGCGCATCGCCTTTTTCAGACCAGATATCGGTCGTCCCGTCGCCGAGCCAGTTCACGGTCGCTTCTGTATCCGCTGGCGGCAGCACGGACAACATCGCGACCAGTTCGTCGTGAGAGTGGAGCCTCACCTTAAACACGTTGAACAGAACCCTGGCGCGATCCTCTTGCGACATCAACTCGAGGTTTTTCCGCATCTCGTTTGCGAGACGAAGCTGGGCCCTGTCGGTGTCCTCCTCCTGCCGGTTCGTCAGCGCTGCGACCTGGAGGCCGCGCACGTAGGCTCGCTCCCGTCCCGAGGCCAGCGCCGCCGCAAAATGCTCATTGGCGGCGTCGAGGCTGCCTCCTTGCCACAGGATCCAAAAAGCGGAAACAGCGTGGGCATAAGGATTGGTCTTATCGATGGCGAGGGCCCGCTCCAGGCTCCCGTCGACATTCACTCCCTCGCGGGCGCCGTCGCGGTAGCGGAGAAAATTCGCCCAGCCGATGTGGGCGAGAATGTCCGCCGCGGCCGTGCCCTTGACGCTTGCCAAGCTTCTGTCGAGCACCGGCAAGAGTTGGTTGGCCGTGTCGGTGAAGCTTCGGTTCGGAGTGCCGTGCGCAGTCTCCAGCCAAAGCATGGCGGCTTTTGTTTCTTGCTCCTGAGCCTTGCGATCGATTGGATCGAGTTCCGAGGCGTGCTTGAAACTGGCGAACGCAGCTGGGTAGTCCTGCCGCTGTTCCGCCTGCTCCCCGATTTTCATCGCCTCCCAGAATTCCCGGTGGTGAACCCGGAAATTCTGGAGCACTCCAGTTGCCTGATTGAGCACGAGCAGAAAAGAAAGTGCCGCGCTCACGGCTCCGACTATTTTTAGCAGGCCGCTCCACCGGCTTGGCGGCTTGGCCGGCGGCGCCGCTCGGGTGACGTGGTCGGACCGAGACATAGGCGAGATCCTCTTTGCGAAGCGACTCCCGGGCACTCATAGTACAGAAAGCCAAGCCGCCCGGCGCAGAATAAAAGCCGCCGCCGCGGGACCAGCGGATTCCTCAAGCGAAATTGGCCTAGATCATTTTCTTCTTCCAGCGCCCTTGCTTGAACAGGATTGCGCTGGCCCCGGCGATGGCGCCCTCCGCCACCACAATGGCCCAGAACGCCCCGTTTGACTGCATGTGCAACGGAATCGCCAGCCAGTAAGCCAGCGGAATCTCCAACAGCCAGAAGCCGAAGAAGTTTACGATCGTCGGCGTAATCGTGTCTCCTGCCCCGTTAAATGCCTGCAGCATGACCATGCCGTAGGCGTAGCCAATGTTGCCGTAGCTCACTATGCGCAGGCAGGTTGCACCCAGCGGCACGACCGACGGATCGCTCGTAAACAGACGCACAACCGGCTCGGCAAAGAGCACAAAGACTACTCCCACCGCCCCCAGGAAAATCATGTTATAGAGACCGGTGCGCCACACCGCGCTCTCGGCGCGCTCCGGTTTGCCCGCGCCCAGATTCTGCCCAACCAGCGTGGCCGCGGCGTTGCTAAGCCCCCACGAAGGCAGGATCACGAAAATGACGATACGAATGGCGATCGTGTATCCCGCCAGCGCAGCCGCGCCGAAGATGCTCACGATGCGCACCAGCCCGATCCAACTGGTGTGCGCGATGGCAAACTGCAGGATTCCCGTCAGCGAAATCCGCACTAGCCGCCACAAAACACTCCAACGCAGCCGAATCTGCCGGGTCAGGATATGAATCCGCTCCGTCCCTTTCAGCAGGCGATAGAACTGGTAGAGCACGCCAATGCTGCGCCCCGTGAAGGTCGCCAGCGCGGCCCCGGTTACGCCCATCCGCGGGAACGGTCCCCAACCGAAGATCAGGCAGGGATCGAGAATCAGGTTGATGATGTTCGACACCCACAGCAGCCGCATGGCGATGGCGGCATCTCCGGCACCGCGGAAGATGGCGTTGTTCAGAAACAGCAGCAGCACTGCGCAACTGCCGCCCAGGCAGATTCGGGTATAGCCACTGCCCACCGCGACAATCTCGGGACTGGCCCCCATCAAGCGCAATAGCCACGGAGCCAGAAGCAGGCAAGGTAGCCCAATCGCGAGCGACACAATCAGTCCAAGAGCGATGGCCTGTACTGCGGCGTCGGCCGCTCCCTCCGGATCTTTCTCGCCGATGCGGCGCGCCACCATCGCGGTGGTGGACAGACTCAGCCCCATGCCCACGGCAAAGACGAGGCTGAGCATCGATTCCGTCAGCCCCACCGTGGCCACCGCGTTGGCTCCCAGACGCCCCACCCAGAACACGTCCACCACGGCGAACAGGGACTCCAGCACCATCTCCAACACCATGGGCACAGCCAGCAGCAGAATGGCGCGGTTCAAGCTGCCGGCGGTGTAGTCCTGATGCGATCCGCGAACCGCCTCGACCAGAGACGACCACAGGGAATACTGCGGTTTGGAGGCAACAGAAATCGCTTCCATAAAAGCCTTTTAACTTTCCGCAACTGCATCCGCGAGCCCGCGGACACGCTGCATTCAGATCAGACAATGAGGTAAATCGGAGAGCCCGCGCGACGCGGGCGATGCAGAAGGGCGGATTAACGAGGCTTGTACATAACGTTCCTCAGCGCGGGTCAGATGAAACTTCAGGTCCCCACAGGGAAACGAACAACTATCCAGCGGATTTTACCGCAACCCCGCGGCCTCTGCCAACAAAAACAGAAGCGGCGGATGGTTGGAGGTCCCCATCCGCCGCTTCCCTCAGGAGGTATGAAACGATGTTCGCTCTTCTGGAACAAGACGATGCTAACCCAGCGGAGGGTGGGGGTGTGAGATAACGAAGGTACTTTCCCGAAGCAAACTGACCGAAAAGTCTCATTTTTCGGGAAGAATTCCAAAGTGGGAATGCCGCACCGAACGCCTTCGCGGCTTTCCTCTGCGCACTTGGCGGTAAGAACATGTTCCGTACCGAGGAGTCTGGCTTCGTTTCTATCTCTTCGGCAATAGCATCGCCCTGGCGCTCGCGGCGGTGTTCTTCACCAAGCCGCCGACAATCATCGGTCCAATGGGCGTGTTAACAATTCCGCGCGTGTCGCTGCGCACATCAAACGTATCCTCGCTGATGGTCTCCCACCGGCTGGCTTTCACGTCGTAGTCGAAGCTGACCCCGGAGAACTCGACCGGCTTGCCGTCGTCGCCCATGCCCTTGAAGTTGTGCAGACTGGCCGACCCGCCGGAGAAGAAAACTCGGCGGTCCCTCTCGCCCGACACGGTGCCGAAGCGGGCCGGCCCTGGATGTGCCGGCAGCTTGCTCCACTCGATCTTGTTCGGATCCTTATGATCGATCCTGCCGATCCAACACTCATCCGATGCCACGAAAGGCGCACCGCCAGCCGTGTTTTTCTTGGCCCCGTCGACGTAGACGATCACGTCATCGGCCAACCCTCCCGCGTGACCAAACACCGGCGTTCCCGGAAAAGGCGTGGCCTGGCTCCAGGTGTTCTTCTCGACGTCGTAGACTTGCACATTGTTGACGGGCCCGTTCTTCGATCGTCCGCCGACCAGGTAGACGTAGCGATCGTGACTCACCCCGATCACAGCCCGGTCCACCCCAACTGGAATGTCCTCGGCGCGGTACCAGCGCTTATCTTCGGGAAGGTAGGCGTTGACGTCAGACACGGTCAATTCCCCGCCTTGACCGTCCACCAGATATCCGCCAAAGAGAAAAATTTGTCCCTTGACGCCAACCGCAGTGGCGCCCAACCGGCCGCCGACGCCGGGCACAGCCCGCCCCTCGCTCCACTTGGCCGAGGAGATATGCAGGACATAGACTTTATTGGTGATGTCGTCCCAGGTCTTCTTGGTCCCAATGCCCATCAGCGAATAAACATCAAGGCCGCCGCGGAGCGCCGCAACTGCATTGTCGGAAACGGCAGCCGGCATTGGGGGAATTTTCGATTGGTCCACGGCCAGGAGCAAAACGGCGCACAGCACCGGAAAGAAGAAGACAGCCAGTTTTTTCATCGCAAAGATATTACGCTTTGCGCGGGCAGCGGCAAAGGGCGCTCAGGCCTGTTTTGACCGGAGGCACTACCATGGGCTCCGTTACGAAGGGTCGATGCCAACACTAGCTGTGGAACAACTCCACCTCAGCCGCGAAGCGGCGGTATGTGAAAGCCCGGCACGGAAGTGCCGGGAAAGCCAGCGTCGCAAAGAACCGAGTCCGCTTTAGCGGACGGCACGAGTATCGCAACCTAGAACCACGTCTTCCGCCTGTACTCCCGATACTCCTCGCCGAAGGCATCTTCCAGAACCCGCGCTTCCTTCCGTGCGCGGACCGTCTGACCGACCGCCACGACGACCAGCACGATCCACAGAGCAGGCTTTTGCAACACCAGCATCAGTCCGATGAGCATCACCAGCCCAAATACGTAGATTGGATTCCGAATCTTTGAATAAATTCCGGTGGTGACGAGGGCGTGCGCCTCCGCTTTGATCGAAAACGACCTGCCCAACTGGAAGCGGGCGAGCACGATGCCGCTCACCCCCACCACGATCAGCACGGACCCGATATAGCGTTGCGCGTTCCAGGGAGTCTTCCACGTCAGCAGCTGCCAAAGCAGTAAACCCACAGCCACGATCTGCATCGCCGTAAAAAAGTAGAATCGTCGGCCTTCCATACGCTTACTTAACCAGTCCCTGGCGCACCCCGTGAATGAAGTCGGCGTTGGCCGGCGTTTGTCCGTTCTCGCGCATGTGGGTGGCGATCTGCCCACGGTGATACGTCGAGTGCAGCACGACGTGAGTCAGGATGTCGACGATCGCGCTCGTCCACTTCTCCCCTCTGCTGTTCTTGTAGGAAACCGACTGATTTACGTCGCCGGCGGTGATCAGATCGAGATATTCGCGCCACAGGTCGGCCAGTTCGGTCGCTTGGGCCTCACACTCCTCCAGACCGGATTTCGGCCATACCGGGGAACTTTGCGGCTGTTGCTTCAGGCGCTCCAGCCATGTCCGCGCCGCGGAAAGAAGATGGGCCATGAGCTGCAGGGACCGCTGGCTGGCGTTGCCACTGGCGCGGATCGCAGCAAGAACTTCCCGGTTGGCCCATTCGTCGTACGCGAACTGGCGGCGCAAATAGTCAGCAAGATTCACGAACCGACCTCCTGAAAAATCCCAGCCATGCAACCAATGTAACTGGCTTGTTGATACCGCGGCAACGTTGTAACCATCCTTTCACATTTCTGGACTAAACTCAGTAATTGTGATTCCGTAGTGTGAGTTTCTCCTGATCTCCAATGTCGCGCAAAGCCCCACCTCCCCGCACAGACGAACAGCCGGAGCCCAAGGCCAAAGTGCCGGTGAACGCAAGGCGGGGCGGAGCGGACGACCTGACACGCCTCGCCTTGAACGGATGCCTAATCGCCCGCGATGCCGCGTTCAATGTTAAAGATCTGATTACAAATTCTTCGCGCATGGCCTTTCTGGCCATCAAAGATTGCGAAAAAGAACTCGACCTCATTGAACGTCAAATTGATGAGCGGTTGCCTGCGGCTATCACGCGCGTCAACGAGACTCGCGCCCGGCAATTGCTATCCAGCCTGAAGTGCACGACCGATCTGGAGCGTATCGGCGACCTGGTGATGAGCGTCGCCATGCGTGTACAGGCTAGAACCGCGAAGATGCCCGCCTCCGACGTGCACCAACTTGTGGAAATGTCCTCCGTCTTGCGCGAAATGCTCGACCTGATTCACAAGGGTTTCTCCACGCTCGACCTGGAATGCGCCCGCAAGGTCTTGCAAATGGATAAGGACGTCGACCGGGTGTGTCATACCATGTTCCAGAAGCACCTGGCAGAAAGCGGCGCCCAAGGAGATCCCGCCGGCTTTGACGTGCTGCTGATGGCACAGGCACTGGAACGTGCCGGCGATCACACCACCAATCTGGCAGAAGAGCTCTACAGCCTGATCGAAGGCCGCAGCCTGCGGCATGCTCCCAAAAAGAAGGCCAATTAGCGGGAGTCAGCTCTTTTCCTACAAACTGGGGACTGAGACTAAGGACTTTCCTCACAAATTCATACTTCCTTAACAAACGAGCAACATTCGCGCAACATTGGAACACTACAGTCATCTGGTTAACTCCCCTCTCATTAAACCGGCCGTCTGTGGTGGCTATGGGAGGGTCCCCCGAAGCGAAAATGCACCTGCCAGCCGAATCCTACGACCGCGCCGGGAACAATCCTGGTCCCGGCTCCTTCCATCCAGTCATCTTTGTTGTTGAAGATGATGAGGATATCGCCCGCCTCGTCTCCCACAATCTGCAGGCTGCCGGATTCGAGGTGCAGAGCTTTGTCAGCGGCTATTCCGTGTTAACCGAAGCCATGCGCGAGATGCCGGCTTTGTTCCTATTGGACGTGATGTTGCCCGGCACGGACGGCTTCGAACTCTGCCGCCACATCCGTCAAACTCCGGCACTTTCTGCAATTCCCATCATTTTTCTTACGGCAAAAACCGCCGAGGCGGACCGCGTCAAGGGTCTGGAACTGGGCGGCGACGACTACATCACCAAGCCGTTCAGCCCGCGCGAACTGGTAGCCCGCATCCGCAGCGTGCTGCGCGGATTGGGCCAATCTCCCGTCACCAGCGAGGTACTGCGGCTCGGCGACCTGGAGATTGATGTTTCTTCCATGACCGTGCAAGTGCAAGGCCGCAATGTCTTCACCACCGTGCGTGAATTCCGCCTGCTGGAATATTTGGCCGCGCATCGCGGCCGCGTCCTGACGCGCGATCAACTGCTCGACGCGGTGTGGAAAGAAACTCCTTTCGTCACGCCGCGCTCCATCGATGTCTACATCCGCCGCCTGCGCGAGAAAATCGAACCCGACCCCCGTCATCCCCAATACCTGAAGACTCTGCGCGGTATCGGCTATCGCCTCGAAGTGCCCAGGTAAACCGCCCCGGTTGGCGGCATTTCCACACCCGAGCACGCTTTTCATCTCGCCTCTCGCGCCCAGTCGTTTATTCTGTTCTGCATCCCTTTTGAATGGCCCTAAGCAAGCCCAAACCGCTATGGAATGCCGGCGACCAGGGCGCTCGCCTGGCTGAATTGACCGCGCATTCCAACGAACCCACGAAAGATAACCCCCTGCGCCGGGATGTACGTTCTTTAGGCGCGATTCTCGGTCAGGTCCTGGTCGAGCAAGTAGGTCAGGACTTATTCGAATCGGTGGAAGAGTTGCGCCGCCTGCTGATCGACTATCGCGAAACGGGGCGCCGCGCAGCGGGCCAGGCTTCCCCGCCGGATCTGATGCTCAAGGCACAAGAGATCGTCTCCAAAATGGAAGTGACACGCGCCTACCACGTCACCAAGGCCTTCGCGATTTACTTCGAGCTGACCAATCTAGCCGAGACGAATCATCGCAAGCGACGGCGGCGGGCCGGTAAGTTGGATCGCGAGCATCCTCCACTCCCTGGTTCCTTTCGCGGCACGCTGCTGCGCATTAAGGAAGCCGGGATTTCCGCCGAGGATGCACTCGCGGCGCTGAACCAGATCGTCATCACTCCGGTCTTCACCGCGCATCCCACCGAAGTCGCACGCCAGACCGTGTTGCTCAAGCGGCGGCGCATCGCCAGGCAACTGGAGCGTTTGGACCGGCTCCCTCTGGCCACCGACGAAGCCGAAGATTGTGAAGACCAGATTCGCGCCGAGGTCACGTCCCTGTGGCAGACCGACGAAGTTCGCCTCGCCAAGCCCACGGTGGACGATGAAATCCGCATGGGTCTGCGCTATTCCCGTCTTTCCCTGTTCGACGCGCTGCCGAAAATCTACGGCGAACTGGTGGAGTCGTTCCGCGACGTTTACGGATTCGAACTCGACCAGGCGGCCATCCCGAACCTGGTGCAACTCGGGTCCTGGATTGGCGGAGACCGCGATGGCAACCCGCTAGTCAAGCCCGAGTGCACTCGCGATGCGCTGGATCAGGCCCGCGGCTTGATCCTGCGCGAGTATCTGAACGACATCGATGTTCTCAGCGACCGTCTCAGTTCCTCGCGCCGGCAAAACCCCGCCTCGCCAGAGTTGCTTACGCGCCTGGTCCACTATGAGCGCACGATTCCGGGTGTGCATTTGGCGTGGGGACCGCACAACCGAGCGGAGAGCTACCGCCGGTTTCTTTCCTACGTGTTTCACAAACTGCAACAGACCCGCGAATCCGCCGACGCTGCAGCGGCTTACCGCAGCGCTGCGGAATTCGAAGACGACATCACGCTGATCCGATCCAGTCTGCAGGCCAACCGTGGAGAGCGCCTGGTTCGAACCGGCGTCGATCAATTGTTGCGCAAGGTGCGCACTTTCGGCCTACATCTACACACCCTCGACATCCGCCAGCATGCCCGCGTGCATGCCAAGGTCATTGCCGAGCTCGGCCCCGCGCTCACCGGTGAGCCCGCGTCGGCCGAGGCTCGCGAGCTACTCGAAACCTTCCGCACGATCGCGCAGTTGAAGCGCACCCATCCCCCGGGCTCGATTCGCCACTACATCATCAGCGGCGCTGAGTCAGAAAGCGATGTGCTGTCGGTCGTGCGCCTGGCGAAAGCGGGCGGTGTGCAGATTGCCGGATCCGCCGCCGATCCCGGCCTGATGCCCGTACCTTTGTTCGAATCCATCGAGTCGCTGCGCGCCGCGGCCACCGTCATGCGCCGCCTGTGGAGCGATCCCGAATACCAGCCGCTGCTCGATTCCTGGGGACGCTGGCAGGAAGTCATGCTCGGTTATTCCGACTCCAACAAAGACGGCGGCATGCTCACCAGCACGTGGGAACTGTACAAGGCACATCGGGAACTGCACGGCGCCGCGCGCGAGTCCGGCGTGAAACTGCGCCTGTTCCACGGCCGCGGTGGCACGGTGGGCCGCGGCGGCGGCCCCACGCACTCCGCCATCCTTGCCCAACCGCCAGGCTGTTTCTCGGGGCAGATTCGTCTTACCGAGCAGGGCGAAGTCCTCAACTGGAAATACGCCGACCCTGTCCTCGCCGAGTGGAACCTGGAACTGATGATCGCCGCCAGCCTCGAGGCTCTCACCCTGCCCGCACGAGAGCAAGCTGCGCATCCGGCGCGCTGGGAAGAGGCCATCGAGGAAATGTCAGAGGAGGCATATCGTATCTACCGCCGCGAGATCGCCGAAAACCCGGATGTCCTCGAATACTTCGAGCAGGCGACCCCGGTCAACGAACTAGATGCAGCCCGCATCGGATCCCGCCCCGCGCGCCGCACCAAAGGCCGCCGCCTCGAAGATCTGCGCGCCATTCCCTGGGTCTTCGGCTGGATGCAAAGCCGCCACGCCGTGCCCGCATGGTTCGGCGTGGGCCACGCTCTCGAACAATTCGCGAACCGCGGCCCCGGCCACGAACAGCTGTTACGCCACATCACGCGCAGCTTCCCCATGTTCTCGGACCTGATCCGCAACGTCGAACTCGGCATGGCGAAAGCCGATCTGGGCATCGCCCGCGTCTATTCCGCACTGGTCAAAAACGCAGCCTTGAGAAATCGCGTCTTCTCCATGCTGGAAGAGGAATTTCTCCGCTCCCGGCGCATGAT
>Ga0075019_10002080_pt1 | contig 11395 bp, 8 predicted proteins | sample ColStrG_CSR_2013_FD_71473 | JGI IMG/M metagenome (GOLD analysis project Ga0075019, IMG submission 71473) | Freshwater sediment microbial communities in response to fracking from Pennsylvania, USA - Cold Stream Run_MetaG_CSR_2013 | ecosystem: Environmental > Aquatic > Freshwater > Creek >...
ATGCACCGTTTTCGAGATAAAAGGTCCAGGTGATCGGTGCCAGTTCGAACCAAGTTCCCGCCACCGCAGTCTCGAAACCGTATTTGCGAAAGGAAAGCCATAGAAAAATTGGATTTGAGGAGGGAGCTGCAGAGGTACAAAGTCAGGTACTGACTTCATCCTTATTATGAAATGCGAGTAACTCGGCGGGGATAGGGCGACCAAACAGATAACCCTGAAACATGCGACAGCCGCAGGATTGAAGAAACTCTTTTTGCTCTTCAGTTTCAACACCTTCAGCAATAATTCCAAGACCCATGCTCAGGCCAAGTGTGACGATGGCGCGCACAATCGCCATGTCATTGTGATCAATAAAAATATCGCGTATGAACGACTGATCAATCTTCAACTGTTCCAGAGGTAACCGTTTCAGGTAAGCCAGGGACGAGTAACCGGTTCCGAAATCATCGAGAGAAAACCGCACGCCATTCAACATCAGCGCTCGCATTTTCACAATCACACCGTCGATGTCTTTCAGTAACAGGCTCTCGGTCAATTCAATTTTCAGCTTTCCGGGATCTGCCGAATTGCGTTTCAATGCAGCCAGCACACTGTCTACAAAATGATTGTCGTGGAATTGACGAGCACTGATGTTGACGGCCAGTGACAGATCAGCGGTTTCAGGGTTCAAAGACCACTGATGCAACTGCTGTGCTGCGGTATCCAGAATCCATTCGCCGATAGGCAGTATCAAGCCATTCTCTTCGGCCACCGGAATAAATTCGGCGGGAGACACCATGCCGCGTTCCGGGTGATTCCAGCGGATCAGTGCTTCGGCGCCGACAATATGATCGTTGCCATCAGTCTGTATCTGGTAATGCAAAACAAATTGATGCCCCGCGATTGCCTGACGCAGATCAGATTCCAACGCTGCATGATCATCCACAGCTTTTTGCATCAACGGATCAAAGAAACGAATTGTGTTGCGCCCTGCATCCTTGGCCTGATACATGGCCAGATCAGCGTGTTTGAGCAGATCGTCAACGGTCACGTTATTTGATTTGAATAAGGTCACGCCGATGCTTGGAGAGATATGGTGGGTCTTGCCCTTCAACATGTAAGGAAGATTCAATTCACACTGAATTTTCTGGGCGACCAGTTCTGACAAATCGGCCGCATTCGTGACTTCCGAATTCAGATCTTCCAGTAACACCACGAACTCATCACCACCCAGGCGCGCTGCGGTATCACCCTGGCGCAGGCACAGTGACAGGCGCTGGCCGACCATTTCAAGTAACAGGTCACCTACATCATGGCCGCGCGTATCGTTGAGTTTTTTGAAGTTATCCAGATCGATAAACAGCAGTGCACCATGGCAGTCATTACGGGCACTGGTAGCCAGCGCGTGCTGCAGTCGTTCTGTCAAAAGTCGGCGGTTCGGCAGTTTGGTGAGGGAATCATAAAATGCCAGATTGCGAATTTCATCTTCCGCAACTTTGCGTTCAGTAATATCGACCAATGAATAAATGTAATTGGTAATGACATTGCCAGCCGAACGCACCGCAGTCACGGTGAGCCACAACGGAAAATCTTCACCATTCTTACGTCTGGTCCAGACTTCACCCTGCCAGGTTTCAGTTTCTTTAACGGCCTGCAAAACCGTGCGATAAAAATCCTGACTGTGTTTTGGCGATTTAAACATGCGCGGATTCTGATTCACAATTTCAGCGGCGCTGTAACCGGTGATTTTGGTGAACGCGCTGTTGATTTTTAAAATATTCTGCCGGGCATCAGTAATAAACATGCCTTCCTGGGATTCAAACGCAATTGCCGCAATATGCAATTCCTGCTCATGAATTAAAGAGCGTTCTCTGGCGGCTTCAACCGCACTGTATGCAGCGGCATTTTCCAAAGCAATGGCACCGTAGGCGCACAGGTTGCGGAAGATCGAGCATTCACGCTCACCATAGGCATTTTCATTTGGAGACTGAATCGACATGACGCCCAGCACGCGCTGCCCAACCATCAACGGAGCAAACATCATGCTGACCGCCTTTTGCGTCCCGGGAATGATGTGGTGGGAGTGTTGATCGTTGGCCGAATTGATGACGAATTCCCGTTTTTCGCGAGCGCAGCGTGCCGACAGCGAGGCCGGATTATCGATTGAAACTTCAAAATAAGGGAACGGCTTGGTCAGTCCGGTTTCCATTGCATAGGCCACCTGCAGTCGTGTTTCATCATCGTTCAATAAATAAACAATGAAGGAATAGGTGTCGAGCAATTCATCGGCATGATGATGGAGCGTGTGCAGTACTTCCTGGGAATTCAGGCTGGCTGTAATTTTTCGCCCGATCTGGCCCAACGTCTCCAGTGTCGAATTGGTGTTTTGCAGTGCGGCGGCCAGTTTGATATGTTGTTCGGTTTCCGCTCTGGTGCGATCCATTTCGCGGCGCACCTGCAAGGCAATGGCACGGTTCTGCGCTTCGGAAATCCGCGAGTTATTTCGCGCTTCGGTAGCCGCAGCCGCCGCTTCGTAGGCCGCCCGGTAATCACCATTGGACGCATATTCATTGGCGATCTGATTCAATAAATCCGGCGATACTTTATAACCGCTTACCGTTTTGGCGATTTTTACTGCCTGATCAAGATAGTGCAGAGCGGCACTCGGCGTGCTCAGATCTTTTGGCCTGTTTGCGTTGCTGCCGCTGTGTAATTCGGCTAACACGCGCAATGATTTGATCTGCTCGTCCGCGCTGCCCTGCTCATTGGCCAGTTGCAGTGATTCGGCGGCTTTGGCAGCTGCTTCATCGTTGCGACCCATGCGCAATAATGCGACAGCCTGACCGCGCGCCATGATGATCAACTGGTCACGATCACGCTGCGCTTCGATGTTCTGTTCGATCTTTAAAAACCAGTTGAGCGCCTGTTCTGAATTACCGAGATCCAGTGCCAGCAGCCCGAGATGATTGAGGGCATTGATGTGGGCACGCGAACTTGGCATGGATTCCATTTTATGGATTGCATCCAGCAGAAAAACTTCTGATTCATCAAAGCGCTCCAGGCGGCGCAGTACATCACCGACCTGCATCAGGCAGAAGCCGTTACTGTATGGCCAGTTGGTATTGCGTGCCAGCGACAGGGCGTTCTCTGCCCATTCCAGCGCCGAATCTAGGTCTGACAGCGTCGCGAAATCTTCCGCAACATTGGCAGCACACACCAGAGCATGACGGATTTGTCCGGAATTCAGACCGGCGTGATAGGCCTGTAAATCCAGTTTAATGGCGGATCCCGGATCATCGGTTAAGGCGGCAACGGTGGCGCGCGCAGTCAGAATCCAGGCAAGTATCGAGTCGTGCAGATATATCGGATCCGGGAACAGCTCAGTCAGTCTGACAGAAGTGGCGGCCGCATCCGTAAATGCTTCACGTGCCAGGACACGCGCGTGGGTTGCCATCATGCGTTGCTGATCTTTGGCAGATTCATACAACTGCAGCGCTTTACTTAAATGGTCGTTGACCTTGTGTGCAACGCCCCGGTCCTGCCACATGGTGGCCAGCAGCCACTGGCAGTCCCCCTGACCGATTTCATCTTCAATGGATTCAAAGCGTGACAACGCCAGTTTGACTTCGCACTCACCTTCCTCCATCTCCGCGCACAAAATATTGATTTCGGCGCGGATCAAACGAATTCGTGCTTTGCAGCGCACATTGTCCGAGTCATTCAGCTCAGTGTTTTCCAGCTGAATTTCTGCTTCAGTTGCCAGGCGCAGGGCGCGGTTGTAGTCGCGCTGCCGCAATTGCCAAGCCAGACCCACCAACGCGAAAACACGTTCCGCATTGTCGACTTTTGACAGATGAAGATCCAAGGCCGCAACCTCTTCATCTAGCGCAAATAAGTCCAAAAAATGGTCTGTCATAGGTGGGCAGGGCGATCAGGTAATGAAGCAATCAACGTACGGCAAATCAAAAATAACGGCCCAGTATATACGAATGTTGCCCAAAATTAATGGGCTTCTTTATTTAAACAACAGGAATATTTAGAGGAGGGGAACGTGTCAGACAAAATCTGGTTTTTATGTAGGAAATGAGGAAGAAATAACATGCATAACCAGTAATTTACATGCACTTGTATTAATTATTTACCGGCTGCCGTTTTGGCGGAGAATTTCGATGGCATCGTCAGAGCCATGGGACAGGCGCAGGCGTTCAAATTTGCCTGGCACAACGATGGTGTTTTCAACGAGCGAAAAATTAAATTGAATTTTGTTTTCAGCAGCGTCGAAGGATGAAATTTCTGGCATGGGCGCGCCAGGTTTAAGTGTGATAAATACGTCTTCGCTGTTTTGTTTGACTTCGGTTGGATACAGCATGCTCTGCTTGTTGCCCTTGATCAGATACACCGCGTCCACCGGCGCTTTTACTGCTTTTTGACAGGCAACCAGCGAGCCAGCAATGGCAAGCAGCACAAAAGTTTTTTTAAATGCGCTCAAGGGAATTCCAATAAAAATAAATATGAGCGGCCAGTGTAGTGCAATCAGCCCAGGAATCAAAATGCATAACGAAGCGGCATGATCAAAATCAATCTGGCCATGCGCGTCGAGATTATGACTTAACCTTTAACCAGTTCAACCTCGTTGTCCAGCAAGGTATTGGCCGGCAGAGTTTCCTGCAGCCTGATGCGCTCGTATAGCGGCGTGAAATCGGGCGCCGTATCGTCAAACAGCTGTCTGAAATCGCGGATTACAAAATAGGTTTCCTGGTAAGAATCGATTTTGTAGAGGGTGCGCATGCAGCGTTCCACGTCCAGAAAAATATGCCGGCTGGCAGAAGGTTCCAGGCAGTGTTTCAGTTCGCCACCTGACGAGAGTATCCCGGCGCCATAAGCTCGCAGGCCATCGGGGCTTTGCACCAGGCCGAATTCAATGGTGTACCAGTACAGGCGCGCCAACTGGTCGAGGCCGCCGAGTCCCATGGCTTTCAGGCCGCCCTTGCCATATTCCTGAATGTGATCAGCAAAAATCGGATTGAACAGCAGCGGGACGTGGCCGAAATAATCATGGAATACATCCGGCTCAACGATGTAGTCAAATTCTTCGGGTTCGCGCAACCAGACCGTCACCGGGAAACGGCGATTCGCCAGGTGGGTAAAAAATGCCAGCTCAGGGATGAGACCGGGGACGGCCACGATACGCCAGCCGGTGGCTTTTTCAAGGGAGTCAGAAGTTTTTTCAAAATCCGGGATCCCGTCGGCGGCCTCGAGCGCCTGCAGACTCGATATGAATTCATCGCAGGCGCGCCCGGGCAACAATTCTGCCTGACGCTGATACAGCCTGCGCCAGAGCGCGTGTTGTTCTTCGGTATAGCTCCCCCAATTTTGTCGGACAACATAATCGTTGCTGATGTCGGTATAGTCGCCGCGCAATTGTGCGCCGTCAGACTTTTCAGCGACGGTCGCAAAAAAATCCTGCTTTGATTTTTGCATAATTCTTTTCTTTAAAAAGACGCAGGCGGCCATCGATGATTCCGCCTGCCCGGCGATTCAGCAGTGTTTATGCTTTTTCCGGTTCCGCTTTCAACACACCACGTCGGATTTGATCGAGCTCGATAGATTCAAACAGAGCGCGGAAATTGCCTTCGCCAAATCCCTGATCGCCTTTACGCTGAATGATTTCAAAGAAAATCGGACCGATCACTGTCTGCGTGAAAATCTGCAACAGCAATTCACGTTTGTTGTCAGTGCTGGTGCCGTCAACCAATATCCGTAACTCACGCAATTTCGCCAGATTTTCGCCGTGCCCCGGCAGGCGCCGATCGATCAGATCGTAATAGGTTTCGATCGTGTCCTGAAATGCGACACTGGCTTGTTTCATGCTCAGTACCGACTCATAAACGTTGTCGGTCCCCAGTGCGATATGTTGAACACCTTCGCCGTGATACAGGTCCAGGTATTCTGCTATCTGTGATTTGTCGTCCGATGATTCATTGATCGGGATGCGGATTTTGCCGCAGGGTGAGGTCATGGCCTTGGATTTCAGACCGGTCATTTTCCCTTCAATATCAAAGTAACGCACTTCACGGAAACCAAAATAGGTTTCGTAAAATTCGGCCCATTCTTTCATACGACCGCGATGTACATTGTGCGTCAGATGGTCGATGTAGGTCAGACCGTGCCCGGGCGGATTGGCGGGTGTGCCGGGAATGGCAACGAAGTCGGCGTCGTAAATGCTGATGTCGCCAATAGCGCCCGGTTCACCGGATTTGCCGCGCCAGCGATCGACGAAATATATCAGTGAATCGCCTATGCCCTTGATTGCGGGGACATTCAGTTCCATCGGACCGGTTTTGTTATCAAAGCCCCAGGCACCCAGTTCCAGCGCGCGCTTATATGCTGCCGCCGCATCTTTGACCCGGAATGCAAATGCGCAGACTGAAGGACCATGCTTGCGGGCGAAGCGCTGTGCAAACGAGTCCGGTTCGGCGTTAATGATGAAGTTGATGTCGCCCTGACGATACAGGGTGACATTTTTATGGCGGTGTCGTGCGATCGCCATAAATCCCATTTGTTCGAATAAGGCGCCCAGCGCCTGCGGATCGGGAGCGGCGTATTCGATAAATTCGAACCCGTCCGTACCCATTGGGTTTTCCCAGCCTTGAAATTCCATGAATGTCTCCCTCCTGTTGGATCGTCCAGTATAGTCCGCATAATTGGCTATTAAATGCCAATTATTCGCTCAACAAGGATTTTTTGAGCATTTAAAATGCGTATAATTACCAATTATTGGCTGAAAATAGCGAACATGATTTTAGATAAGATAGACCGCAAAATATTGGCGATTCTGCAATCCGACGGACGACTCTCCAATCTGGACGTAGCCGAACGGGTCAACCTGTCGTCGTCGCCCTGTTTGCGCCGGATCAAACGGCTCGAAGAGTTGGGTGTGATTCGCCAGTATGTGGCCTTGCTCGATCCCGGCAAGATTGGTCTCGGGTTGCTGGCCTATGTCAATGTGCGGCTGGAGAAGCACAGCGATGCCCCGACCAAGGGCGGGTCGCGTTCGCCGCGTTCCGATTTTGCTGCCTCGGTAGAGCAGTGGCCAGAGGTCGTGGCGTGTTATGCGATGACCGGCGAGATGGATTATTTATTGCGTGTGCACGTCGAAAATATGGATCATTTCTCTCGCTTTATGATGGAGACCCTGCTGCGTCACCCGGCTGTGCTCGATGTGAAGTCGAGCTTTGCGCTGAATCAGATCAAGGAAACGACCGCATTGCCTCTGACCCAGATTTAAATCTGTTCGAATTTAAATTCGGAATCGAAATATTTTTCTTCACCGGCAATTTCAATTTCTGCGCAGATCACCTGGTTGCGGCCACTGTCTTTGGCGTGATACAGCGCTTCGTCGGCAGCCTGAATCAAGGTTTCGGGTGCGATATCAAAGGCCGGGATGATCAGAGCGACGCCAATACTGACTGTAATATGGCCAAATGGCGACATGCTGTGAGTCATCCCGCTGTCGGCAATCGCTGAGCAGATGATGTTGGCCATTTCGTTGGCGTTGGCCTTGTTGATGCCGGGTGAAATGATCGCAAACTCCTCGCCGCCATAACGTGCCACCAGATCACTGCTGCGTCTGATTTTGGTTTTCAGAACCTGTGCCACGCTGCGCAGGCAATCATCGCCGGCCAGGTGTCCATAGTGATCGTTATATTTTTTAAACCAGTCCACGTCGATCAATACCAGCACTAGCGGCTGACCACTCCGCGTAGCCCGGTTCCATTCGTTGGTCAGCACTTCATCGAATTTGCGACGGTTTGGAATGCCGGTCAGGCCATCGGTATTGCTGAGTTCAAACAGATTGCTGTTGACCATTTCGAGCTCCGCAGTGCGTTCGGCTACCCGCTCCTCCAGTGTGGATACCACTTCGTGCAAATGTACAGCCATGGTTGACAATGATGTGCGCAACTGTCGGATTTCCTTTATCGGATAATCCTTCGGTGTCTGAGCGCCGCCCGCATTGAGCAGACCCCAGTTCCCCTCGCTCAGCTGCAGGGCCCAGTTGGTCATTTCAACGATAGGTTTGCTCAGGCGGATGGCAAGCAGCAGCACCAGCGCGATCCCGAGCAGCAGGGCGACCAGAACCAGCATCAGCATCGATTTGATGTCAGACCGCAATGCAGAAAAAAACTGTGATTCCGGGAGCAGCACAACGACCTTGAGCGTCAAACCGGTAGCAGTCCTGAACTCGCGCACATCTTCAACATAGGTAGTGTTACCCAGACTGAGGTAGGTTGATCCGGGCCCGGCGATTTGTAAGCGTTCCCCTGCAGCGCGAATCAATGGTGAGTCATTGTTATCGAAATGTACCAGTTGCAGACTGCTGGTTTGATCTTTCAGATTGCTCTGTTTGCGAAACAAGGGTGCGTCATTCGAGATGCCGATGACCTGGTTCAGGCTGTTGACCACGAACACTACACCGCCTTCGCCAAGAGGCAGCATTTTCAAATAACGACTGACCTGGCCCAGGGCGATTTCGCTGTTAATAACGCCCACCAGATTATTCTTTTCATCGTATTCGGGCATGGAATAACCGATTCCAAAATTGCCCGTGACGTCGGCGACTTCACTGGAGGCATAACGGTAAATCGGATACCAGTCCGCCTTGCCCTGTTGGGCAGCAACCCGGTACCAGGGACGCAAGCCTGGGACAAAGGGATTGGGATCTCTGAACAGGAACTGGTCACGCTGGCCGTTGTCATTGACCGAATACACATCGCGAAACGGCGTGGTACCCGATTTGATCACTGACGTGTGGATCACGCCGTTAGTCAGGCTGCGATTGATGCCGACATGCCTGCCGTCGGCCCATCCAAAATTGAGCGCCGTTAATTCCGGCATGGCGGCCATCATTGCGGCCAGCTGACGCACCTGTTCATCGCCGTCGGCTCCAGTCAGTTTTCCGGAACGATACAGATGATGGACTGCAATGACGGCGTTGGTCGGTTCAGAAAATATATGCTCGAGGTAAAAGTTGATGCGCCCGTTCAGATCCAGCGCCAGTTGCTGTTCCATCTGACGTCCCATGCGGATACTGTTTTCATAAAATACCCACACCAGCACCGAACCCATCAAAAAGAACAGCGCAAGGAAAGGCAACGCGAGAAATTGGCGCAGTGAAAAGGTGTAGCGATTGAAGAGAACGTTCAAGTTGGGGTGCAGTTAAAATCTGCAATTTTCTTATGTAAGACAAATACCTACACGGGGAAAAGTGGCAGTCTTTCTATAGAGGCATCCATTATCCGCCAATTCATTCTGCGACTTTGAACTGACTGTTGCTGACTGGATACTTTAAACAGAAATAAAATCGCGGAATTGTCAAATTGAGAGCAGTAATTGCCTGACATGCAATCCAGAATCGCAATTATTATGCTGTCCAGACGGCACGATTTCAGGGGGGGATTGCGTCAGTTCAGCTGCGATGAAAATGGGATAACTGCCCGACAGCGTTTACCCTTGCGCGAAAAATCTGTGCGGCGATCTGCTGTGGCTGATTTGGATAACGCTGCGCCGTCTCCAGTGCAATGTGACGCGCAGGAATGGACAGCGCTGCGGCAAGTGATTGATCCAGCAGGGACTGTTGTATAAAGTCGGCAGGCAGCAGATAGCGACACTGTACTGCGCGGAGAATTTCTGCAAAACGTTCGGCGCGCCGGAATGCGTCACAGCGTTCCAGCAAGCTGACTATGGCCTCTGGTGAGTGCGTCAACACGCCGTAAATATGACGGTGCTCGCGACAGGTGAGTAGCGCAATATCGCGCGCCTCGACGGGCACTTTCATTCTTGCGCACAGGGTCCGGCAGATACTTTCATCACATTCCGCTGACAGGACTGCCCAGCGCACCGCCAGCGTCACCTTCTGGGCCGCGGCAAAATCCACTGTCTGTGAACGCTGTTGCGCAGCGGCGGGCGACCAGATCATTTCGGGCATGATGCGGGCCAGCGCTCCGCACTCATGCAATACCTGCAGCATGCGTGATGGCACAGCTTCCATCAGCCCACGGGAGAGTTCCTGCCAGACCCGCTCCGGAACGAGCGCATCGACTTCGCCGGCCTGGACCATATTGCACATCAATTCCAGGGTCTCCGGAGCGATGGTGAATTCATTAAAACGCGCAGCAAATCGGGCCACCCGCAGGATGCGCACTGGATCTTCTGAAAATGCAGCCGAGACATGCCGGAAAATTCTGGCTGCCAGATCGCGCTGACCGTTAAAGGGATCAATGATGTCCGCATTGGTGACGTTAGGAAGATCAGGTAGCGCCATGGCGTTGATGGTCAGATCGCGGCGCTGTAAATCCTGTTCCAGTGTGACGTCGGGTGAACAGTAAAAAACAAAACCGTGATAGCCCGGCGCGCTTTTTCTTTCGGTACGTGCCAGTGCATATTCGGCATGCGTGACGGGATGCAAAAACACCGGAAAGTCCTTGCCGACCGGGGTATATCCCAGCGCGATCATCTGCTGTGGCGTAGAGCCGACCACAACATAATCAATGTCCTGTACCGGCAAACCCAGCAAGGCATCACGTACGGCGCCACCGACACGAAATATCCTCATGTCAGTGATCGGGCAGAATTTCGGTCTCGGCCTGCGCTTCTGCAATCCAGCGCGCCACGGCCGGATGGGCAATCACGCGTTCCATATACGCCTGCAGTGCCGGAGCCAGATACACGCCATAAGTCTGAAAGCGCATTACTACCGGAGCGTAGTAAGCATCGGCAATCGAAAAATCACCGAACAGAAATTGATGCGCGCCATATTGGGACAGGCATTCTTCCCAGATTTCAGAAATCCGTCCGATGTCAGCCTGGGTCTGGGTGGTGCGTCCTTCACCTGGGTGACTGGCACGTATGTCCATCGACATGGAGGAACGCAGCGCAGAAAAACTGCTGTGCATTTCGGCGCAGATACTGCGCGCCGTGGCGCGCGCTGCGGTGTTGTGCGGCCAGATGTGCCTGTCAGCGAACTGTTCTGCGACATACTCGCAAATAGCCAGCGAATCCCACACCGTCAAATCGCCGTCAATCAGTACCGGGACCCGGCCGGCCAGCGAATATTCGGCGACGCGACTGGCGGTTTCGGGCTGATCCAGGCAGATGCGAATTTCTTTAAATGGAATGTCGAATGCGACCAGAGTCACCCAGGCGCGCATCGACCAGGTGGAGTAATTTTTATTGCCGATGATCAGGATCAATTCGGCCCTTCTGGCGTAATCAAGAACACTGGCAACTTCAGTGTCCATATCAGGTGTGACCGGGTTGTCTATATTTTGCATGATGATTATTGATTGGCTGGGCTGGCAGGATTGCTGGATAAATTAGTGGACAGTTCCAGATCAGGCGGTGAGTCGATGAAAGGGGA
>Ga0075019_10002082_pt1 | contig 11394 bp, 6 predicted proteins | sample ColStrG_CSR_2013_FD_71473 | JGI IMG/M metagenome (GOLD analysis project Ga0075019, IMG submission 71473) | Freshwater sediment microbial communities in response to fracking from Pennsylvania, USA - Cold Stream Run_MetaG_CSR_2013 | ecosystem: Environmental > Aquatic > Freshwater > Creek >...
TTTGCCGGGAAAGATACGTTCACCTATAAGGTTACCGATCCTGCGGGCCAAACTTCAACCGCGACGGAAACCATCAATATCGCCCCGCCCGCGATTTCGGCAATTAATGACGCCTATACAACCCCTTATAATACAGCGCTAACGACGGGTAATGCTGCGACGGGTGACACATTCTCCGCCGGATCAACCTTTGCTACAACCACAAATCCAGCCCATGGCACTGTTGTCATGAATGCAGACGGCACATACACCTACACGCCGACTGTCGGTTATTTCGGCACTGATACCTTCACATACAAGGTAACGGACCCGTCTGGCCAAAGCTCAACCGCCACAGAAACCATAACCGTCTCTCCACCCGTCACGGTTCTGACGGCTGTGAATGACACGACGGTCACCTTACCAAACACGCCGTTGAGCTCCACATTGGTGCCGCACACAGCCGATTCGTTTGCGGGCGCCACGCTCACCTTCGCTTTGGGAACCACTACCCCTCAGCATGGCACCCTGGTTTTCAATCCCGACGGAACATATCAATATACACCTGCCTTGAACTATACCGGCACAGACACTTTCAGCTATTCTGTGACCGATCAGTTTGGCAAAACCACCACAGCGACAGAAACAATCTTGATCCAGAAGCCCACTTTGGCTGCAGGCAACGATGTTAAGTTGCTGGCTGCGAACACGGCATTAAACAGCACCTTGGTTCCCTATGTCTCTGATACGGCAGCCGCTCCGGCCCTGACGTTCACGACGGTCCTTCAGCCGACACATGGCACTGTAACCCTGAACGCCAATGGCTCATTTAGTTACGTGCCAACAACCAATTTCACCGGTACTGATGTATTCACCTATCAGGTGAAAGATCAGTTTGGGAACGCAGTTACTGCGACAGAAACGATTGTCATCCAGCCGCCATCGTTAACGGCTGTGAGTGACGTATATTCCATGGCTGCAAATACGGTGCTGGCAGGAAATGCGGCATCTAATGATACTTATGCCCCGGGCTCACAGTTTGCCGCGCTTTCTAATCCGTCGCACGGCACGGTTACAATGAATACCGACGGCACCTACACGTATACTCCGGCCATAAATTATGTCGGCACGGATTCTTTTGCCTATATGATCACTGATCCAACCGGCGCGCAGCGGATTGCCACGGAAACGATCACCGTTACAGCCCCGCCCCTGAATGCTGTGAATGACACCTATTCAATTCCTTACAATACGGCGTTGAATGGCGCGGCGGGCGCGAATGATGCCTTCGCTCCGGGCTCAATTTTTGTTTCAACCTCCAGTCCTTCACATGGCACTGTGGCCATGAATACCGATGGCACCTATACCTATACGCCAACGACTAATTTTGCCGGTGTAGACAGCTTCACTTACAAGATCACCGATCCTCTGGGACGCGTCGTGACTGCGACCGAAAATATTACGATCACACCGCCAACTATAGCTGCGGTCAGTGATAGCTATTCAATGCCCTATAACACGGTTTTAAGTGGCAATGCGGCGTCGGGTGACACTTACGCAACGGGTTCAACCTTTTCCACCGCGTCGAACCCATCGCACGGCGTTGTGACAATGAAGGCGGACGGCACTTATAACTATGTGCCAGCCACCAATTTTATTGGCACAGACAGCTTCACTTATAAGATTACCGATCCTACGGGCCAGACTGTCACTGCAACCGAGAACATCACCATCACACCGCCCCTGATCGCAGCGGTGAGTGACAGTTATACGACATCCTACAACACAGCACTCAGCGGTAATGCGGCATCAGGCGACACTTACGCGACAGGTTCGACATTTGCAGCCACGTCCGCTCCTGCTCATGGTGTTGTGACCATGAAGGCGGACGGCACCTATAATTACACGCCTGCCGCGAATTTTGCCGGTGTTGATACGTTCAGTTATAAAATCACCGATCCTACCGGTCAAACTGTTACGGCAACAGAAACCATTACAGTATTGGCTCCCGCACTCAATGCGGTGAATGATAGCTTCTCAACCGCTTATAAAACACCCGTTTCCGGCAATGCAGCCGCAGGTGATACTTATGCGAAAGGCTCTGTTTTTGCGGCCACGAGTTCACCGGCTCACGGCACTCTGTCCTTCAATGCTGATGGCACATACAGCTATACACCGGCGGCAGGTTATGTGGGAACTGATACCTTCACTTATAAAATCACAGATCCGACTGGGCAGACTGTAACCGCAACTGAAACGATCACGATCGCGCCTCCGGCATTGAGCACAATTGATCATACGGTCAATGCGGCATTCAACACGCCTCTCAACGGCAATGCCGCGGCTGGAGACACTTTCACGCCCGGCTCAACTTTTGCGCCCGGCAGCACTCCGGCCCATGGAACCGTGACCATGAACCCGGATGGCACTTATACCTATACTCCGACACCAGGTTTCATTGGCACCGATACTTTCACCTATAAGATTACTGATCCGACAGGTGCGGTCTCCATCGCGACAGAAACCATCAATGTGGGCGTGCCCGCACTTGCAGCGCAGTCGCATACATTAACAACGGCGTTCAACACGCCACTGACAACCGGAAACGCCAGCCTGGGGGATACCTATTTTGCGGGATCCAGCTTCGCCACAACTTCGGTGCCGGCGCATGGCACGGTAACAATGAATCCAGACGGAACTTATATCTACACACCATCGCCAAATTTTGTCGGCTCGGACACTTTTACCTATAAAGTGACCGACCCGACCGGCCAGGTGGCTATGGCCACGGAAACCGTTAAGGTTCTCCCGCCCCCACCGCCAACCGCGATCAATGACAAGTCGGTCTTGAAGGAAAATACGTCAATCAGCGGCACTATCGCCGGTGATATCTCAGAGCCTGTTGCCGGACTTCCCGTGACCTTCACTGTCAGCAGCACGACAGCGCACGGAACTTTGACAATCAATCCCAACGGCACGTTTAATTATGTGCCTAATAACGGGTTCGCAGGCACAGACAGCTTTGTCTACAAGGTGTCGGATGGATTGGGCGGCAGCGCTACCGCTACAATGTTCATTACAGTGACGCCAGATGCCTCTACTCCACAGTTCAAGTGTCTGACCACTTTCGAGAACTACGCCAGCCTAAATCTATTCCCTGTTTAAGCAGGGAATATCCACGGTTAAAATCAGCGGCACGCATTTCAATGCGTGCCGCTCTTTTTGTATTGGGCACAAAAGTTTTGCCCCAATTGAAAATATGTTCGGACGTCTCGAGGCTGGCAACGCATTCACACACGTTATGATCGATGCGCCCACACCTATCTGTCGGCCCTCTGCATCGCCGCAACAATCATTTACAGTATCAACCAATGAGTCCTGAGGCTAGAAACTATTCGACGCTGATTGACATCCTTTACCATCCATCCAAGCACGGGTAAGCGAAAAAAATAAACGACTGGTCACTTCGATGCAAAATGCCTTTTCAAGCCTTGAGGCCTTGCATTAACGCAGGAGGACGCGCCATCGGCGATAGGGCTAAATGTTACAGCTCTATATCAGGGGCAGATATTGCGCCGTTTCTTCGGCCAGAAAATTTACCAGCGACAGGGCTGGAGGCAGCAGGTTCTTATCATTGCGGCGCACGACAAACCATTGCCGGACAATCGGAAAATCGACAATATCGATGATTTTCAATCGCCCGTCGGCAATTTCAGTTGAAATGGTGTGGCCGGAAATCAACGCGATGCCGAAGCCCGCCATCACCGCCTGTTTGATTGTCTCATTTGAGTCAATTTCCATAATGATTCTTGGCACAAAACCAGTCTGTCCGATACGGGCTTCCATCAGTTGCCGGGTTCCCGATCCAAGCTCCCGACTCAAAAACGCCTGATCAGCCAGATCAGCAAGCGCGATTGCCTTTCGCTCTGCCAGTGGGTGGTCAGGTGCACACACGATAAAATGCGGGTGATCGCCGATTAACCGCTTCTCAATGTCCAAATCCTGCGGCGGGCGCCCCATAATCGCCACATCAATCGAAAAATCCTGCAATCCGGCAATAATTTGTGCGCGGTTGCCGATGGTCAGCTTGAGCTCCACCTTCGGATATTTGCGTCCATAGGCACCAATGACTTTCGGTGCGAAATATTTGGCGGTCGAAACCGCGCCCACTGAAATATGTCCACCGGAAATACCCTTGATGGCTTCCAAAGTCTGGGTGCAATCCGACATTGCGCGGGAAATTTCACGCGCCAGAGCCAAGAGGGCCTCTCCGGCTTCGGTGGCGCGCAGCCCCTCGGCGGTGCGCTGCATCAACGCAAGCCCCGCTAACGCCTGCAAATTTTGCAATTGCAAACTCACCGCAGGCTGAGTCACGCCCAAATTGTCCGCTGCAATGGTCAGGCTGCCGGTTTTGATTGTGGTCACGAAAGACCGCAACTGGCGCAGAGTCAGGTTTTGCAGGAGATCAGCCATATAAGAAAAACTTTCAACAACCTATATAATTTGAAATTTTACTTATTTTTTTATTCGCGTCAAGTTTGGCTCACAAACCGCAACCGAACAAGAGCAGCGGAATAGGGGCAGGAAAATTACAAGGAAAGCACGCCATGTTGATTTCCATTTAGAAGTGAGCCGGATAGCCGCATAATTTCCATTGAGAATTGAGCCATGTGACCTTTTCCCCAACGCAGTTTGCGACGGGGGCAACGGAGTGATCCACATGGGACTTTTAAACATTATCCGGCGTATGCTTTTGCGGGAGAAGCTGTCGATCCGTGAGATTTCGCGCCGCACCGGTTTGTCACGCTATACGATCGCGAAGTATTTGAACGCCGACATGATCGAGCCGCATTTCGTCACCCCGGAGCGACAGAGCAAGCTCGATCCCTTTGCTGACAAGCTGGCTATATGGCTGAAGAGCGAGGCCGGAAAGTCGCGTAAACAGCGGCGAACCTTAAAGCAGTTGCATGCCGATTTAGTGGCCCTCGGCTTTACCGGCTCATACGGCCGGGTCGCAGCTTTTGCGCGTGATTGGCAGGCAGATCGGCAGCGGGAACAGCAGACGACGGGGCGTGGCACTTTCGTTCCTCTGACCTTTCGCCCGGGCGAAGCGTTTCAGTTTGACTGGAGCGAAGATTTTTGTGTCAATCGGTCTTGAACTTTAACCCCTTTTCGGCATCCAATTTTGACCCTCTTGGTGTTGTGAGCACTTGGCCTTGACGGTCGCTTTCCGCGTCTTATCGACAGGCTGAAAAAGCCAGCCTGCTCATCCCTTATGACTGGGGAACACACGCGCTGACGGATCAGCAGAGGCTCGATTTGCCGGGAATCTTTGAAGAGGGCAATCAGCGCAAGTCAACACTGAGCACCGCCCAGCCTCCCGTCGCCCGATGGCACGCAACGATTGGCGTGCCAACAATCGCCGTCGCCATTCTCGATCATATCATTCACAATGCACACAGGATCGAACTCACCGGCGACAGCATGTGCAAACGCAAATCCGCCACGCCCTTGACCCAGCTCAAAATCAATAAATCTTCAATCTATGATTCTCACCAGACAGGCGAAAACTTAAGACATCAAACTGTCCGGGAATTAGTGAAACAAATGTCCGCGATTTAGTGAAATCGCTGTCCCGTTCTTCAGAAATGCACACTGGGCGGTTATTGAACCGCCATTCGCATTCCTTGAGGAACAGAAAAAAGTGGCTCTTCGGAATGCCGTTACAGGCAGCGAGGTGGCGTTTGGCCTGGTTCCAGAAGTTCTCGATCCCGTTGATATGGTTTCGCCCGGATGCGAATTTTTCCTTGTGGTTGATGCGGTAATGATGGAATTCCGAGACATCGAGAATGTCGCAGGATCGAAAGCTATCGCTAAAGACGATGCCGTCGGGTTCGATCCTCTCACGGATAATTGCCATCCAAGTCAATGATTTAGTGTCTTGGATCATCACGGTATGGATAAGGCTGCCCCGTTTGAGGAGCCCAAAGACAGGCACCTTCCCGGCAGCCCCTCTTCCTCGCTTGCCCTTGCGTCGCCCGCCGAAATAAATTTCATCCGCCTCGACCTCGCCCGCCAGAAAGGGTGTCTGCGCGGCAAGCTTCTGGGCGATCAACTCGCGCAGTTTATGGAAATAGAGGATCGCAGTATTACGATTCACACCCGTCAAATCAGCCGCCGCTAGCCTCCAAGCCAAGCAACTCTTCTCGGGAGTCAAAATGACACAAGCGGGCCGTTTCCGACCCGCTTGTATCAACCATTTTCAAAATAAGTACCATTGAGGCAGGACTATGCGTCCCGTTACAACACAAACGTTCTGCTCTCAACTCACGAACACCCCGTCGTGCTGCCACACGTATCGCACTTCAGACACGTCCCGTTTCGCACGAGGGTGAAATTGGCGCATTCGGGGCAGGCCTCTCCCACATAGCCTTTCATACGGGCCTCGGCGCGCTTGTCAGAGGCAGATCGCTCCTGCTTGGCAGGGCTCCCCATAGGAGGACTGAAGCTGAGCCTTTCTTCAAACCCCTCTTGCAGTTCTTCCTCTGCTTCCACCACATTCGGCTCCGATTTGAGCGCGGTTGCACCCTGAAAGGCCAGAATGGTGGCTGCGACATCGGTTTCGCGCTGAACCGCGATCAGGTTTGAGGTGCGGCCACGCAGCAGGCCTTTGGAGACAACGCGCTGCGCCTGATTGATCGCCACCGTGTTACCGCCGCCGCCCTGCGGAGCCTTGCCCTCGTTTTCGCCCTTGCCGAGCACATCATCGCCGATTTCAGACGCGTCAACATGGGCAAGATCCATGCGGCCGAGATAGGAGATCGCCAGTTCGCGAAAGACATAATCGAGAATGGACGTGGCGCTCTTGATGGCGTCATTGCCCTGCACGAAGCCCGCCGGTTCAAATCTTGTGAAGGTGAAGGCTTCGACATATTCTTCCAGCGGCACCCCATATTGCAGGCCGAGCGAGATGGCGATGGCGAAATTGTTCATCAACGAGCGGAAGGCCGCGCCTTCCTTATGCATGTCGATGAAGATTTCGCCCAGACGACCGTCCTCATATTCGCCGGTGTGCAGATAGACCTTATGGCCGCCGACACTGGCTTTTTGGGTGTAGCTCTTGCGGCGATTCGGCAGCTTTTCGCGCTCGCGCAGACGTTCGACCCGCTCGATGATGCGCTCGACGATCTTTTCGGCAACAAATGTGGCGCGCGCGGGCTGGCTGGAGGCCGCCAGCTTTTCCACGGCCTCGTCGTCGTCCTCATCATCAGAAATGAGCTGGCTGTTCAGCGGCTGCGACAGTTTCGAGCCGTCGCGGTAAAGCGCATTGGCCTTGAGCGCCAGCTTCCACGACAGCATGTAAGCCGCCTTGCAATCCTCGACAGAGGCGTCGTTCGGCATATTGATGGTTTTCGAGATCGCGCCGGAAATGAACGGCTGCGCTGCGGCCATCATATAGATGTGGCTTTCCACTGAAAGATAGCGCTTGCCGGTGCGTCCGCACGGATTGGCGCAATCGAAGACGGCGTAGTGCGCGGGCTTGAGGTGCGGGGCACCTTCCAGCGTCATCGCGCCACAGACATGCACATTGGCAGCGTCGATCTCAGCTTTGGAAAAACCGAGGAACGGCAGCAGTTCAAAGGACGGGTCCTCCAGACTGGCGGCGGGAACTTTCAGCGCGCCGATGAGAAAATCCGCGCCGAGCGACCATTTGTTGAACACGAATTTGATGTCAAACGCGCCGGCAAGGGTCTTTTCAAGGGCTTCGAGCTTTTCGTCCGTGAAGCCCTTGGCCTTGAGGGTGGTGTGGTTGACGCCGGGAGACTGACGCAGCGAGGCATGGCCTACCGCAAAGGCTTCGATTTCGGCGAGTTCGGATTCGCGGTAGCCAAGCGCGCGCAAGGCGGCCGGCACCGCGCGGTTGATGATTTTGAAATAGCCGCCGCCCGCCAGCTTCTTGAACTTGACCAGGGCGAAGTCCGGCTCGATGCCGGTGGTGTCGCAATCCATCACCAGACCGATGGTGCCGGTGGGAGCAACCACCGAGACCTGCGCGTTGCGATAGCCGTGCTTTTCACCAAGACTCAGCGCCAAATCCCAAGCCGCCTTGGCGTGTTCGGACAGACGCGCGTCTTTGATTGAGGCATGATCGAGCGGCACCGGATTGACCGAGAGGCCCTCATAGCCCTGCGCTTCGCCATGCGCCGCGCGGCGATGGTTGCGGATGACGCGCAGCATATTGGCGGCGTTCGGCTTATAACCGGCGAACGTGCCCAATTCTGCGGCCATTTCGGCGGAGGTCGCATAGCAGACGCCGGTCATGATGGCGGTGAGCGCGCCGCAGATGGCGCGGCCCTCAGCCGAATCATAAGGAATGCCGGAGGACATCAGCAAGCCGCCAATATTGGCATAGCCGAGGCCGAGGGTGCGATATTCATAGGACAGGCGGGCGATTTCCTTCGAGGGAAACTGCGCCATCAGCACCGAGACTTCCAGCACCACGGTCCAGAGGCGGACGGTGTGCTCGTAAGCGGCAATGTCGAATTCGCCGGTCTGCACATTTTTGAACTGCAACAGGTTGAGCGAGGCCAGATTGCAGGCGGTGTCGTCCAGGAACATATATTCCGAGCACGGATTGGAGGCGCGGATCGGCCCGGCCGCCGGGCAGGTGTGCCAGTCGTTCATGGTGGTGTTATAATGCAGGCCCGGATCGGCCGAAGCCCATGCGGCATGGCCGATCTGCTCCCATAGATCACGGGCTTTCAGGGTCTTTGCGATCTTTCCGTCTGTGCGGCGGATGAGGTTCCATGGGCCGTCATTTTCAACAGCGCGCAGGAATTCGTCCTTCAGCGAGACGGAATTGTTGGAATTCTGCCCCGAAACGGTGAGATAGGCTTCCGAATCCCAATCGAGATTATAAGTGTCGAAATCAATATCGGTGTGGCCCTGTTTAGCAAACTGGATCACGCGCTTGATGTAATTGTCCGGCACTTCATTGCGGCGGGCGAGCTTGATTTCCTTTTTCAAAGCCGGGTTCTTTTCCGGATTGAAGCAGTCATCGCCAGCACCTTGGCAATTGACACAGGCTTTCAGCACCGCCTTCATGTGGCGCTTGACGATTTTCGAGCCGGTGACCAGCGCGGCGACCTTCTGCTCCTCGCGCACTTTCCAGTCGATATAGGCTTCAATATCCGGATGGTCGGCGTCAACCACCACCATCTTGGCGGCGCGGCGGGTGGTGCCGCCGGACTTGATCGCGCCAGCCGCGCGGTCACCGATTTTCAGGAAAGACATCAGGCCGGAGGACTTGCCGCCGCCGGACAGTTTTTCGTTTTCGCCGCGCAATTGCGAGAAATTCGAGCCGGTGCCCGAGCCATATTTGAACAGGCGCGCTTCACGCACCCAGAGGTCCATGATGCCGCCCTCATTGACGAGGTCATCGCCGACGCCCTGAATGAAACAGGCATGCGGCTGCGGGTGCTCATAGGACGAGGCGGATTTGGTCAGCTTGCCGGTTTTGTAATCGACATAATAATGGCCCTGCCCCGGCCCGTCGATGCCATAGGCCCAATGCAGCCCGGTGTTGAACCATTGCGGCGAATTCGGCGCAACCATCTGGCGGGCCATCATGTAACGCAATTCGTCATAGAAGGCGCTGGCGTCGGCCTCATTCTTGAAATGGCCACCCTTCCAGCCCCAATAGGCCCATGTGCCCGCGAGGCGATCAAACACCTGTTTGGCCGACATTTCTGAGCCAAAACGCTCGCCGGCGGGCAATTTCGCCAAAGCCGCTTCGTCCGGCACCGAGCGCCAGAGGAAGGACGGCACGCTGTTTTCTTCAACGCGCTTCAATGCCGCGGGAACACCGGCCTTACGGAAATATTTCTGGGCGAGAACGTCCGCCGCCACCTGGCTCCACTCGACCGGCACTTCAATGCCATCAAGGCCGAACACGACCGAGCCGTCCGGATTGCGGATTTCGCTCTTGGTCAGTCGAAATTCAATCCCCGTGTAAGGAGACTGGCCAGCGGTGGTGTAATAGCGCGCGATCTTCATTTGCCCCGTCCTTGATAAAACAGCCCCAAGCTGCCGAGGCGAATTGCCTCTCACTTTATTCAATCACCGGATTTTCTCCGGCAATCCGTTCACGCCTCCCGCTCTTTTCAGGACATATCCTGTGCAGGAGAATTCAACACGCTCGCGAAGGGAGTGACCGGCTATTTTCCAAAGCCTGCCGCACACGTCGCGCACAAAATTTCCCGCCCGCAGCAAGCGGGGAGAGGCTATACGCCTGAACCTACTGAGTGTCGCGCCGATACCAAAAACACGCTTGGACCAAAACCCGCCCGTGCCGCTCCGTCAAAACCATGCTGCTGCCATTTGCCGTTAAGGAATGAAGCCGCATATTCATGATCTGGAGCCTCATCGCTGTCAGCGACGACGCAGAGCGAACCTAGACAGCGCCCCTGTATTCGTCAAGCAATAGTGCTAGAACAAAGAGGTTAACACAAAATGTAGAGCAAGCCGAGGAAAAAACTGATTCTCCTGCCTTGACAGCGCCAAGTGTCGGACGAATCTCAGCTTTTAGAAAAGGTTAATTTATGGGCAGGTGCAGCTTAATCTTTGGGGCCCAAAAGCCGCATTTCGGATTCGTGCAACTTTTACGACATAAGTGTGACGCGGGATCGGCAACCCGCCATGTGCCGGCAACTCTGGCGAGTAAAATTGCGAATTCCGGCACAAATTTTGGGGGCTTGGGGCCAAACGCCCCCTAAAAGCGCGGACTCGAATTATCCCCATCTTTCACTGCAAACTGGTCATTTCGTCGCATTATGCTTATGAATTTTTGCATGAATCGTTTGGATTTTTGCCTCTGTATTCTGGCAGGCGGGGCGGGAAAGCGGCTTGGCGGCGACAAGCCTCGCCGAATCATCGCGGGCAAGCCGCTGATCGAACATGTGCTGGCGCGTTTGCCGGACGCGCAGCGGCTGCTCAGCGGCGATGAGGATTTGGCGCACCGTTACGGGCTAGAATTTGTCGCGGATGCGACGTTCGAGCGCGCCGGGCCGCTGGCGGGGATTCTGGCGGGTCTTCGCCACGCGCGGCAAATGGGGTTTGCCCAGATGATCAGCCTGCCGTGCGATGCGCCGTTTTTGCCCGCTGATCTGGTGCCGCGCTTACTGGCGGCGGGCGACAACATCGCCGTCGCCATGAGTAGCGGTCAGTTGCATCCGACCATAGCACGATGGCCGGTGACGCTTGTTGCGGCGCTGCAACTGGCCCATGAGCAGGACGACACCCGCAGGGTGATGGATTTCATCAAAGCGCAGGATTTTGTGCCCGTTGAATGGGCGGATCAGCCGATTGATCCGTTTTTCAACCTCAACACGGCCTATGACCTTGCGCTGGCCGAAG